>TARA_R100000306_G_scaffold62535_1_pt1 | contig 303852 bp, 300 predicted proteins | sample TARA_R100000306 | Tara Oceans TARA_R100000306 (sample SAMEA2620824) | marine metagenome | biome: marine biome (ENVO:00000447); feature: mesopelagic zone (ENVO:00000213); material: "saline water (ENVO:00002010), including plankton (ENVO:xxxxxxxx)" | depth 1000 m | reverse complement strand
AGGGGCGCGCATTATGCCACAGTTTTTGATGCCTGCAAGCACTTTGACAAAAATTTGTTAAGAAGTTTTGTCGAGCCCTGACGAGGTCCCAATATTACGCACCAGTGTGCGATTGAAACCTGCATACCTGACCGGGTTACTGACTCGAGACTGACGATGCGCCGGCGCGATTTGATCGCCTGGCCTGTCGTCTAAGATACTGCACTAGTCGGTACCCCAAAAGCAGGGCGAGTAGTGTACCATAAAATACTGCGTCGAAAACATCCGTACGCAAAATCCAGGTAAGGTGTAACACCCCGAGAATCGCGGCAACATAAACCAGTCGGTGAAGCGGTTTCCAACGCCTGCCCATCAGGCGCACCATACGCCTGGGAGATGTTGCTCCCATGGCGGCCAGAATCAGAAAAGATACAAAGCCGACCGTGATATAAGGCCTTTCCAGAATATCATCACCAACCTCGAACCAGCGCAGCTCAAGCAGAAACACGACATACACAACAAAGTGCAGACTGGCATAGAACAGTGCGAACAGGCCCAAGGTCCTGCGCAGCGGAGCCGCTCCGGTGAGCCCCATCAGCTCTCGCATTGGCGTGATTGCCAGACTCATCAGCAGAAAACGCAAAGTCCAGCGACCCGTTTCCAGAGCGAGTTCTTTGGCAGGATCAGCCCCGAGGGTATTCTGTATCGCACCCAGCAGCAGATAGAGGAATGGCAAGCAGGCCAAAACCCAGATGCCCCACCTTATCCAACGCCATAGCGAAGGGTTGCGTCGCCAGTCCGGCGCAGCTCGCGCAGTCAATCCTTACTCCTGATACTAATGGGCCTAGTAATAACGGGACAGGTCCATACCCTGATACAGATGCGCCACTTCCTCTCCATAGCCATTAAACATGAGGGTCTCCTGACGCGACGGGCTGAACAGGGTACGCGGCAGCCTTGTTTCCATGTCCTGACGCCAGCGCGGGTGGTGGACATTCGGGTTCACATTGGCATAAAAACCATATTCATTTGGTTGCATCATATTCCATGTGGTGGGCGGCTCTTCCTCAACAAATCGGATCTTGACGATGGACTTGACGCTCTTGAAGCCGTACTTCCAGGGCACTACCAGCCTGATCGGCGCCCCATTCTGAGGTGGCATGTAGTTACCATAGAGGCCTACCGCCAGAAAAGTCAGCGGATTCATCGCCTCGTCCATGCGCAACCCTTCCCGATAGGGCCAGTCGACGATACTGAAACGACTGCGCTGAGCGGGCATCTGCTCAGGGTCTACCAGCGTTTCAAAGGCGACATATTTGGCTTTTGAAGTGGGCTCCATTCGTTCGATCAGGGAAGCCAGCGAAAAGCCAACCCAGGGAATCACCATCGACCAGCGCTCTACACAGCGCAAGCGGTAGATTCGCTCTTCCAGTTGTGCAGGTTGCACCAGGTCTTCCAGATGGTACACGCCGGGTTTTGCGCATTCACCACCGATATCAATAGACCAGGGATCCACATTAAAAGACTGCGAGTTACGGTAGGGATCTTCCTTGTCCATGCCAAACTCGTAAAAGTTATTGTAAGTCACGACATCCTGATAGGGTGTCAGGGACTCGTCTGTCCAGAACGGACCGCCCCGCTCCGCTGTTTCAATATTGCTGAACTTATCTTCCCACCACTGCGCCGGAGCTGACCGCTCAAGGTCTGCTGGCGCGCGGGCACGCAGGCCGTCACCGGAAGCTGCACCCGCCAGACCAGGCATCAACAGTCCAGACGCACCTACTGCCCCAAAACTCAATGCGTCAGTCATGAATTTACGACGGTTGCGATATACTGACTCAGGTGTAATCTCTGATGACGGTATTTCTCGTTTGGTCTTGATCAACATAACTGCACTCCCTGAGACTTGGGTGTCTTGAACTAAGGTGCTTTCACCGGTCTGACGTTCATTACGGTTCAGCCGACTGTCCGGTTTGCTCGCGACGCAGCTTTAATTTCTTGTATGCGCCAATAACAGGACCGGAACAAACGTAAACTACGCACATGGTGAGCAGCACTTCATGCGGGCGCTGTGCAATCACCACCAGCAGCACTACTGCCATCACAAACACTACATAGGGAACAGTCCCTTTGAAGTGTATCTCTTTAAAACTGTAATAACGGTAATTCGAGACCATTAACAAGCCGGTAATCGCTGTCAGCAAAGCCGCACCGATCGCCGTCCAGTAACCTGGCTGAATATTGTATTTATACGCAACCCACACAACGAAAGTTACCAGGCCGGCTGCGACCGGACTTTGCAAACCAACAAAAAAGCGCTTGTCGACTGTGCCAAGCTGTACATTGAAGCGCGCCAGCCGGAGCGCCGCACAGGACATGAAGATAAAACTCGCGGCCCAGCCTGCATTTCCCAGTGAGGACAGCGTCCAGCTGAAAATGATCAGTGCCGGCGCCACACCAAAGGACACCATGTCTGCCAGACTGTCAAACTGTGCTCCAAAGGCGCTCTGTGTGTTAGTCAACCGGGCCACTCTGCCATCCAGTCCGTCCATCACGGCGGCCACCAGTATCGCCCAGCCAGCCGCATTAAAATTGCCATTCATACCTGCAATAATCGCGTAAAAACCCGCGAACAATGCGCCCAATGTCAGCAGATTGGGTAGCAAATAGATGCCTTTGCGGCTGATCTTGCGCCCGTCCTCTGAGACAAACTCTTCGTGTTCATCGATCGGAATAAAGCTGTCGCTGTCATCCTGTGAGTTGTTGTCCTGCTGCGACTTATCGCTCATGTATTACTCGCTGTTGTTGGTGATTCCTGACGACACCCGGTGCACCCGATTATACACGCTTGTCAAAACGCTGCAGTGAGCGCTCATGCTGGTCGGACACTGATTCGGTCACTTTCCAGAAAGCGTTGATCTGCGGATTGCTCAAGCGGCGCTTCAGCGCACAGAGGCCGATTGTGAATGGCTCCAGCTCGGTCATGACCGGAAGCACCTCAATGTGCGCACTCGATGGACTGTTGTCAACGACCACCCGCGGAACCACAGCAATACCACAGCCGAGACTGACCATGCTGACCATGGCTTCATGCCCGGATACCTGCGCATAAACCTGAGGTTTGATACCTCGCTGGTAGAACCACTGCTCAAGGCGTTGCCGCGACAGGCCTGTTTCGGAGAGTATCAACGGGATCTGAGTCCAATCATACTCATTTATTTGCTCAGCACGCCGCAAGGCCTGGCGCAGCGGGCAGTCGATAGTGGGCCCGATACACACCAGTGGCGAATGGCCAAGTGGCAGAAACTCCATACTGTCAGGCAGCTGCTCGGGGAGCGCAGCTATTGCCAGAGCGTCAAGTTCATCGCTCACGCGTGACAGGGCCTGCGCCGAATCACCTGTGTGCAACTGCAGCTCAACCTGGGGATATTCGGCACGAAACCGCTGCATCAGGGCCTGCAGAAAGCTGTAGCTCGCGGTCACCGAACAGAACAGACTCAAGGCCCCTCGCACCACTTCGTCGGATTGCAGCCCTGCCTGCAGAAGCTGCCAGCGATCAACGACATCGTTCGCAAAATCCCTGACCAGATAAGCCTCGGCCGTCAGTTTTACCGAGCGCCGATCACGCTCAAACAAAACCACCCCGAGCTCCTGCTCCAGTCGCTGAATGGCGCGCGTCAACCCCGACGCGCTGATGTGAAGTTCGCGACTGGCTTTGGCGAAATGCAGCGTGCGCGCCAAAACCAAAAACATTTTTAGATCTCTGATATCCATGCCAAGATACCGTGCCTCTCAGGCACGCCAGTCGATTCTATTGCATTTTCTGCAATACGAAATTGACAATATATCATTTTACGCAAGCAAGCTCACCTATTAGTATGGCCGCCTGACCCAATTCAACCTGATTGCAACAAAGGACCGGATTATGAATTACTTCAACACCTTGTCACTGCGCCAGCAGCTGCAGCAACTCGGCAAATGCCGTTTCATGGATACCGCCGAGTTCGCCGATGGCGTCAACCGCCTGCTAGGCAAGAAAGTGGTCATCGTCGGCTGCGGCGCACAGGGCCTTAACCAGGGTCTGAACATGCGTGACAGCGGCCTGGATATCAGCTACGCACTGCGCGCCGAGGCTATCGCAGAAAAGCGTCAGTCATGGAAAAACGCTACAGAGAATGGCTTCACTGCCGGCACTTACGAAGACCTGATTCCTCAGGCCGACCTGGTTCTTAACCTGACACCGGACAAGCAGCATACCTCTGTTATCAAGCAGGTCATGCCATTGATGAAAAAAGGTGCCTGCCTGGCCTACTCACATGGCTTCAACATTGTTGAAGAAGGCATGCAGATCCGTGACGACCTGACCGTCATCATGGTAGCGCCCAAGTGCCCGGGCTCAGAAGTCCGCGAAGAGTACAAGCGTGGCTTTGGTGTACCGACCCTGATCGCGGTTCACCCGGAGAACGATCCACAGGGCGAAGGCCTGGAACTGGCCAAGGCATACGCGGCTGCTACCGGTGGTCATCGTGCAGGTGTTCTGGAGTCTTCTTTTATTGCGGAAGTAAAATCCGACCTGATGGGTGAGCAGACCATTCTTTGTGGCGTACTGCAGACCGGCTCCATTCTTTGCTACAACCGCATGATCGAGAAAGGTGTCGAAGCCGGTTATGCATCCAAACTGATCCAGCATGGCTGGGAAGTTATTTCTGAAGGCCTCAAGCACGGCGGCATCACCAACATGATGGATCGCCTGTCCAACCCTGCCAAGCTGGTTGCCAACTCACTGGCCCAGGAACTTAAAGAAATTATGGCACCGCTGTTCCAGAAACACATGGACGACATCATGAGTGGCGAGTTTTCACGCACCATGATGGAAGACTGGGCGAATGACGACAAGAACCTGTTGACCTGGCGTGAACAGACCGGTGAGACAGCATTCGAAAAGTCGACTGCCGGTGACATGGATATTTCTGAACAGGAGTACTACGACAACGGCATTCTGATGGCCGCCTTCCTGAAAGCCGGTGTAGAGCTGGCCTTTGAGACCATGACGGACGCAGGCATTATCGAAGAGTCCGCCTACTACGAGTCACTGCACGAGACACCACTGATCGCCAACCTGATCGGTCGCAAAAAGCTGTATGAAATGAACAAAGTGATCTCAGATACCGCCGAGTATGGCTGCTATCTGTTCTCACACGCAGCAGTGCCACTGCTGGAAGGTTTCATGCAGAAAGTTGACACTGACGTGATCGGCAAAGGCCTGCAGTTGAGCGACAACAACGTCGACAACACGGCGCTGATTGCAGTCAACCAGTCCATCCGTAACCATCCGATCGAGATTGTAGGTCGTCGCCTGCGCTCCTACATGACTGCAATGAAAAAGGCGATCTAAATCGCCTCTGTGATAGTGAGCACCTGTGCCCTTTCGGGCACAGGTGCTCACATCCGAGATGACTGAGCCATTACAGGCTCAGTACTTTCTCACCTCTTGAAATACCGGTAACACCGGTACGCGCCACTTCCAGTACAGCAGCATTGCCCAGGGCAGCTATGAAGCTGTCAAGCTTGTCAGAGGTTCCGGTCAACTGAATGCTGTAAACCGTGCTGGTCACATCAACGATCTGACCACGGAAAATATCCGTGGTGCGCTTGATCTCGGCACGTTGAGCGCCGGTGGCCTTAACCTTGATCAACATCAGTTCGCGTTCGATATGCGAACCCTCCGTCAGATCCACCAGTTTCACCACATCAATCAGCTTGTTCAGATGTTTGGTGATCTGCTCGATCTTGCGATCATCACCAATAGTGGTGATTGTCAATCGTGACAGCGTGTGGTCCTCAGTTGGTGCCACAGTGAGTGATTCAATATTGTAGTTACGCTGAGAAAACAAACCGACAACACGAGACAGGGCGCCAGGTTCATTCTCCAACAGTATGGAAATTATGTGCCGCATCTTATGTTCTCTCCGTTTTGCTCAACCACATGTCTTTCATTGACCCGCCTTTGATAGCCATCGGGTAAACATGCTCAGCCTGATCCACTGCCACATCGATAAATACCAGCTTGTCCTTCAGCGCGAATGCTTCTTCCATTTTGCTGTCCAGCTCGGACAGTTTCTCGATGCGCATTCCGACGTGCCCGTAAGCCTCTACCAGCTTGATGAAGTCAGGCAGTGATTCAGAATAGGTGCTGTGCGAGTGACGCCCACCGTATTGCATGTCCTGCCACTGCTTGACCATACCCAGCGCCTGGTTGTTCAGACAGACAATCTTGATCGGCAGACCATACTGCAGACAGGTAGCCAGTTCCTGGATACACATCTGAATACTGCCCTCACCCGTGATACAGACTGAGATTGCGTCGGGATAGGCCAGCTGCACGCCGATCGCTGCAGGAAAACCAAAACCCATGGTGCCCAGTCCGCCGGAGTTGATCCAGCGGCGCGGCTTGTCAAAATGGTAATACTGCGCGGCAAACATCTGGTGCTGACCCACATCAGAGGATACATAGGCTTCGCCTCGCGTCGCCTTGTAAACACTCTGGACCGCCTGCTGAGGCTTGATGGTTTCACCCTCTGCAGCTTTGACTTTCAGACACTGTTTGGCCCGCCAGCCCTCAATCTGCTGCCACCACAATTCAAGCGACTTACTGTCGACGCGGGCGTCCGCGCTACCGATCAACTCCAGCATTTCTTCCAGAACACTGGTGACCGAACCTACGATGGGGACATCAGCCGCTACGGTTTTGGAGATCGATGCCGGGTCGATATCAACATGAAGAATCTTGGCCCCCGGGCAGAATTTGTTGACAGCATTGGTCACACGATCGTCAAAGCGAACACCAATACCCAGCACCACATCACTGAAATGCATGGCCATATTGGCTTCGTAGGTACCGTGCATACCCAGCATGCCGAGAAACTGTTTGTCCGTAGCCGGGTAAGCACCCAGACCCATCAATGTATTGGTAATCGGAAATCCGAGTGTTTGCGCCAGTCGGGTCAGCAGCTCTGAGCCGTTACCCTGTATAACACCACCGCCGGCGTAAATAACCGGACGCTTGGCCGCCAACAGAATTTCCACTGCTTTTTTGATCTGCCCGGTGTGACCTTTCGCGGGCACCGAGTAGGAGCGCATCTTCACTGATTCAGGATAGCGATACTCAAATTTGCGCGCCGGATCTGTGACGTCCTTCGGGACATCAATGACAACCGGGCCAGGCCGGCCGGTGGTCGCAATGTAGAACGCCTTTTTGACAACTGCAGGAATATCTTCAGCTTTCTGAACCATGAAGCTGTGTTTGACGATGGGGCGAGAGACACCCACCATGTCTGTTTCCTGGAATGCGTCGGAACCGATCAGCGAGCTGTCAACCTGACCGGAGATCACCACCATCGGAATGGAGTCCATAAACGCAGTTGCGATACCGGTAATGGCATTGGTGGCACCTGGGCCCGAGGTCACCAGCACCACACCAGGCTTGCCGGTGGCTCTGGCATAACCGTCGGCAGCGTGCGTCGCCGCCTGCTCGTGTCGTACCAGAATGTGATCCACCTTGTCCTGGTTGAATATCGCATCGTAAATATGCAGCGCTGCGCCGCCCGGATAACCGAACATAAGCTCAACGCCCTCGTCGTGCAGAGCACGAATCAGCATTTCACCACCAGAAAGCAATTCCACAGTCTTAGCCTCTATTGAATCCAATTTTCCATGTCGCAATGACATCGAAGGAATACCGCGAGGTCGCGATAATCCGGCGCTAGTTTATATCAAAAGATGAGCGGCTTCTTGCGTTGTAACACTTTGAAGCCATAGGTGGATTGTCAGTCACCTATGAGGAACCGGTGTGGGCGCCGATTGCGGCACACCGGTCGACAGGCTGTCGGCAAAAATTGTTGTTGCCTGTCTTGCAGAGTCGGGGAGGGGGTTACCTTCTCAGTCTGCAGCAACCGGACACTCAGAGTGGAGCTCCGGCTGTGAGCAGACAATTGTCCCACGATTCCGCCTGTTGTCAAGGCACATGGCGTCATTCAGGCACGACAGCCTTCAATGCAGACTGCCTGCCCCCTGTTTGCCGAATATGAAGCCATCGGCACCAACGTCAATGGTGATCCGGTCACCCGGCAGGTACTCACCTTTGATGACACGCTGCGCCAGCGGGTTTTCGATCCAGTTCTGGATCGCTCGCTTTAGCGGTCGCGCACCATAAACCGGGTCGTAGCCCAGTTCGGCAATCCGGTCCAGCACCGCTGGCGACACCTCGAGACCAAGGTCGTTGTATTGCAATCGCTTGCTCAGCGAGGCGATCTGGATATCGGCTATGCCCCGGATCTGCGACGCCAGCAAGGGGTGGAAAACCACCGTTTCGTCGATGCGGTTCACAAACTCTGGTCGGAAATGCCGCGTCACCACATTCATGACTTCATGCCGGGCCTGCTCATAGGCGTTCTCGTCTGATGGATCCAGCAGCATTTCCTGAATGCGATCCGAACCCAGATTGGACGTCATCACAATTACCGTATTACGGAAGTCAACCGTGCGGCCATGCCCGTCAGTCAGGCGCCCATCATCCAGCACCTGCAGGAGGATGTTGAATACGTCAGGGTGCGCCTTCTCCACCTCATCCAGCAGCAACACCGAATACGGGCGACGGCGGACAGCTTCCGTCAGATAACCGCCCTCTTCATATCCAACATATCCCGGCGGCGCACCGATCAACCTGGCGACTGAGTGTTGCTCCATAAATTCCGACATATCGATTCGGACCATGGCCTCCTCGGTATCGAACAGGAACTCGGCCAGCGCCTTGCACAACTCGGTTTTGCCAACCCCGGTCGGCCCCAGGAACAGAAACGAGCCGTTTGGACGATTGGGATCCGACAAACCAGAGCGGGAACGACGCACGGCATTGGCAACCGCAGAAATGGCTTCTTCCTGACCGATCACGCGACGATGCAGCGCATGCTCCATTTCCAGCAGTTTCTGCTTGTCACTTTGCAGCATCTTGGAGACGGGGATCCCGGTCCAGCGCGACACCACATCGGCGATCTCTTCCTCCGTCACGCGATTGCGCAACAGCTTCATTTCCATCATTTCAGCCTGGGTCGACATATCCAGCGTCTTCTCCAGGTTGGGGATGATGCCGTACTGCAATTCAGACATGCGCGCCAGGTCACCCGCCCGTCGGGCAATTTCCAGGTCAGCCCGGGCCTTTTCCAGATTACTCTTGATGGACTGGGTGCCCTGCACAGAAGCTTTCTCAGCCTTCCAGATTTCCTCCAGATCGGCATACTCCTTCTCAACCCGGGTAATATCGTCAGCCAGCTTTTCCAGACGCTTTCTGGATGCCTCATCTTCTTCCTTTTTGAGTGCCTCGCGCTCGATCTTCAGCTGGATCAGACGGCGCTCAAGCTTGTCCATTTCCTCCGGCTTGGAGTCAATCTCCATACGGATTAGGCTGGCGGCCTCGTCGATCAGGTCGATAGCCTTGTCTGGCAACTGACGGTCAGGGATGTAGCGCTGCGACAGCCTTGCTGCGGCGATGATGGCCGCGTCGGCGATCTGCACGCCATGGTGTACTTCGTAACGCTCCTTTAGACCGCGCAGAATGGCAATGGTATCTTCCTCGGAAGGCTCCTCTACCAGTACCTTCTGGAAGCGTCGCTCCAGCGCCGCGTCTTTCTCGATGTACTGCCGATACTCATCAAGTGTTGTAGCACCGACGCAATGCAGCTCACCGCGTGCCAGTGCCGGTTTCAGCATATTGCCCGCGTCCATGGCACCATCGGCTTTGCCAGCGCCTACCATGGTGTGAATTTCATCGATAAACAGGATGACAGAGCCTTCCTGCTTGGAGAGCTCGTTCAATACCGCTTTCAGGCGTTCTTCGAACTCGCCGCGGAACTTGGCACCAGCAATCAGGGCGCCCATGTCCAGCGCCAGAATGCGCTTGTCTTTGAGACCCTCCGGCACTTCGCCGTTCACGATTCGCTGGGCAAGTCCTTCGACGATCGCGGTCTTGCCAACCCCGGGCTCACCGATCAGCACCGGGTTGTTTTTGGTCCGTCGCTGCAGCACCTGAATGGTTCGGCGAATTTCACTGTCTCGGCCAATCACCGGATCCAGGTCGCCCTGCTCGGCTCGCTCGGTGACATCAATGCAATATTTTTGCAGCGCCTGAAAGGCGTCCTCAGCACCAGCGTCAGTGACTTTATCGCCGCCGCGCAGGTTGCGAATCGCGTTTTCCAGTGCTTTTTCACTGACGCCGAAGCTGTTCAGCAGTTTGCCCATCTCGCCCTTGTCTGACATGGCAGCCAGCAGGACGGTTTCACTGGAAATATATTTGTCACCACCTTTTTGCGAGATCTTGTCGGCCTGATTCAACAGGCGCCCGAGCTCGTTGGACATGGCAACATCACCGCCAGTGCCTTCCACTGTCGGCAGGCGTTTGACGATGGCCTGCAAACCATCGCGCAACTCCTGGATATTAAAACCGGTCTGCGACAGCAGCGGGCGCACTGAACCACCGCGCTGATCAAGCAGCGCCAGCACCAGGTGGACGGGTTCAATAAAGTTGTTGTCATTGCCCAGGGCCATGGACTGCGCATCCGCCAGGGCAGCCTGCAATTTACTGGTTAATTGATCCATTCTCATAGCATCACCTCTATTGGCATGCGGGAGCGAGAGGCTGGGCACGCCGGATTACAAACTTGGTTGTCAATAAAGATTGCGGTGACAGGGGGGAATTTCAAGTAGGCCGCTCGCCTACAGGAGTCAAGTAGCGGATTGTTTGATATAAATCACACTTGCCATGCGTCCGGTGACACCATCGCGACGGTAGGAAAAAAAGTGGTCATCGTCACAGACGGTACACAAACCGCCACCATGGACGGCTTTGACGCCGACCGCGCCCAACCTGATTCTGGCAACCTGGTATATGTCCATCATCCACTTGTCTGCCTGTTGCGGGCTGCGCGTAAAGCTGCCCGAAATCTCTGAACGCTGGGTGGCGCTTTCGGCCCGGGCCAGAAAGGCCTTTCGAACTTCGTCGCCAACCTCAAAGTGGCAGGCAGCGATGGCCGGTCCCAACCAGGCCAGCAAATTGCCTGGATTCACGGGCAGGCTGGCGACGGTATTTTCAAGTATCCCATCCAGCAGTCCGCGCCAGCCCGCGTGAGCCACTGCGGCCACCGAACCCTGCTGATCCGCAAAGAACACCGGCAAACAATCTGCAGTCATCACCAATGCCGCCGCACCGGGGGCCGACACCCACGCTGCATCAGCCTCAGGAATCTCCTCAGCGATACCAGCTGCGTCAATAACACGCGTGCCATGTACCTGCTTCATCCAGCCCAGCCGCAAACCCGGCGGCAATTGTTCAGCCAGCAGATCCCGGTTTGCCGACACGTGTGCGGGATCATCATCAACATGAGTACCAAGATTAAGCCCGCAATACGGCCCGACACTGACACCGCCCTGTCGCGAAGTTACCAGCGCACAGACTGAGTCGGGCGCTGGCCACTGCGGCGTCAGCCAGCAAAACTGGCCGTCCTCACTGTGTTGCCAGCGCTCCCGGTCATCATCTGCCACGCGCATCTTCCTGCAAGGTGTTGATCAATATCTGCATGTCCTCGGGCAATGGCACCTCCCAGCTGACTTCTTCACCGTTGGCGGGGTGCACGAATCCAAGTCTGGCAGCATGCAGGGCCTGTCTGTGGAATCCGCGCAACTGCTCGGCCAGGGCCGGTGTCGCGCCGGATGGTATATGCAAACGACCGCCGTACAGAGGGTCACCAATCAGCGGATAACGGATATGCGCCATGTGTACCCGGATCTGGTGGGTACGGCCGGTTTCCAGCTGCAGCTGCACATGGGTATGTGCTTTAAATCTTGAAATCACGCGATAGTGTGTAACGGCCTCTTTGCCGCTTTCGGTTACTGCGCGTTTTTTACGGTGCACCGGATGGCGCCCAAGCGGCTCGTCAACGCAGCCGCCGGCTGTCAGCACACCGCAGACAACTGCCTGGTACTGACGCGTCACCTCACGGCGCTGCAACTGTCGGACCAGCCGGTGATGTGCCGGCAGGGTCTTGGCGACCACCATCAGCCCGGTTGTATCCTTGTCCAGTCGATGCACAATCCCGGCTCTCGGAATATTGTGCAGTTCCGGGCAGTGGTGAAGCAGACCATTCATCAGGGTGCCGGAGCGATTGCCGGCAGCAGGATGAACCACAGTGCCAGCGGCCTTGTTGATGACCAGGACTGACTCATCTTCATAGACAATGTTGAGTTCGATCGGCTCAGCCTGCCAGTCGCTGGCCTCCTCTGCCACCGGCTCAGCGCGGAGTTCCAGCACATCGCCAGTCAGCAGCCGGTCCTTGGATCGACGCTCCTGTCCGTTGACGCGCAGCGCACCGTCCTTGATCCACTGCTGCAGTCGACCCCGCGAATAGTCATTGAACAAATTCGCAGCAATCTGGTCCAAGCGGGAGCCATCAAGCTCTTCGGGGACGGTGGCGCTAAGATTAATTGTATCGGTCATGGTAAAACTGAGGCCTCTGCGCCCTTGGGTTCTGTGGCACTGATGTGGTTAAATAGTCGACTGCAACCAGACATTATAGTCTGTTTTGAATGTTTTTGAGGTGTCTACCGCGTGCGAGTCCTGCTGCTATTTACGTTACTTCTGAGTCTGGCGTCCTGCTCCCTGTTCAACAGCGAGGAACGTGACGAGTTTGCCAATCTGTCGACAGAAGAGCAATTCTATCGCACCGCCAACCGGCAACTGAACTCTTCCAACTTCAGCGCTGCCGTGCGCACCTACCAGGCGCTGGAGTCGCGATTCCCATTCGGCCAGTTTGCCTCTCAGGCCCAACTGGAGCTGGTCTACGCGCATTACCGCAGTGGTAATCTGGAAGGCGCCAGGGCTGCCGCGGATCGATTTATCCGTCTGCACCCCGACCACCCGAGCATCGACTACGCCTATTATCTGAAAGGCGTCGCCAGCTTTTCCGAGAACACCGGCTTCATGAGCCGCTTCCTGCCAACGGATCAGTCCAAGCGGGATATCAGCCGGGCTCGCGATGCGTTTAACGAGTTTTCCATTCTGCTGTCGCTTTACCCGGACAGTGATTACGCGGCCGATGCCCGGGCGCGCATGATCTATCTGCGCAACAACCTGGCTACCCATGAAATCCACGTCGCCAACTATTACCTTGAGCGTCGCGCCTACATTGCAGCGCTGAACCGTGCCAGGTATGTGGTTGAGAACTTCCAGGGCTCACCGGCCGTATCCGATGCTGTCTCCATCATGGTCGAGTGTTACCTGCGTCTTGGTCTGAACGACCTTGCCGATACCTCACTTGCCCTGCTGCGTACCAACTTCCCGGATCACGCGTCGCTGGACAGTAACGGCGACTTTATTGTCCGCAATCATGTCACAGACCCGTCGCTGCTTTATATGGTCAGCTTTGGCCTGCTGGGCAGCAACGTCGATGATACACCGCTGGCGCCAACACAGCGCCCACAGCGCTCAATTGAGCCTGACACTACAGGCCTGGAATCAGGTCGCTCGCTACTGAATATTCTGACTTTTGGACGCTTCGGACGCGGCGCTGACGAGCGAGTGCTGCCAACCGAGCCACCGCCCGGAACACCTGCCGAACCCGTACCTGGAACTCCCGGTCAGCCTTGAGCTGACTGGTAGTTTTCCGGAAAGAAACGGCGTTCAATCAGTTCTATCAGGATGTGGATAACCTTGATGTGAACTTCCTGAACCCTGTCTGCGTAGCGACTGGTGCCGGTGCTGATATCAACCGTGGCCAGTTTACCCAGCACTGACCCGGGCTTCCCGGTAAGACTGACCACGGCTATGCCCGACTCTCTTGCGTACTCCGCCGCCCGGATGACGTTCTTGCTGGTACCGCTGGTGCTGATCGCAAGCAGGCAGTCACCGGCCCGGGCGCGCCCCTGCAGATAACGGGAAAAAATATGTTCATACCCAAAATCGTTGGCCACACAGCTGATATGCCCGGGGTCGCTGATCGCCGTTGCCGACAGCGCCGCGCGATTGTCACGGTAGCGGCCGGTGAGCTCTTCAGCGAAATGCATGGCGTCACTCATTGACCCGCCGTTCCCGCAGCTGTAGATCGCCTTGTCCTGCGACAGCGCTCCTATCAGCACTTCAGCGGCATCCGCAATTGCCTGAATATTGTTTTCATCTGAAAGAAAATTCTCCAGATACGCTTGCGCGTCAGTCAGGGTGTCACGGATTATCGTGTGCATATGCAGTTTCTACCTGTCTTGGCTGATGAGTGGTCTGTTGCCGCTGGCCGGCGCGGATAGGCATCAATCGCCAATTTTCCAGCCGTGTGTCAGTGGATAACGCCTGTCCCTTCCAAAAGCGCGCTCCGTCAATCGTACGCCTATAGGCGCCTGACGGCGCTTGTACTCATTGATGTCAATAAGGCGGAGCACACGGTACACTTCATCACGATCCTGCCCGCTGCGAATGATGGCCTCCGCGCTCATGTCCTGCTCCACATACATGGCCATGATCGCATCCAGGCGATCGTAAGGTGGCAGGTTATCATCGTCACGCTGATCCGGGGCAAGCTCTGCTGACGGGGGACGATCGATAACCCCCTGGGGAATGATGTCAGTCTCTCCTGCTTCTGCAGCCGCTTCGTTGCGATAGCGGGCCAGTCTGTATACCAGCGTCTTGCTGGCATCCTTCAGCACACTGTAGGCACCCACCATGTCTCCGTAGAGCGTGCAGTAACCCACCGCCAGTTCACTCTTGTTGCCGGTAGTCACCACCAGCGCACCTTTTTTATTTGAAATCGCCATCAGCAAGGTGCCGCGGCAGCGCGCCTGAATATTCTGTTCCGTCAGGTCGGGAGGCATGCCTGCGAACTCCGCTGCCAGGGCGGCTTCAAACGCACGGTAAATGTCATTGATAGCAATGATCTGATAGTCCACACCCAGCCGTGTGGCCTGCTGTTCGGCGAGCTGCAGGCTCAGTGGCGAAGTATAGTCGTAGGGCATCATCACGGCGCTGACATTCTCTGCTCCCAGCGCGTCAACCGCGACAGCCAGCGTGAGTGCTGAATCGATACCCCCGGAGAGTCCAAGTAAAACTTTTTTAAAGCCATTCTTGCGCAGGTAGTCACGCAGCCCCAGCTCCATGGCCTGATAGCATCGGCTCTCAATGCCAGGCAGCACCGTTGTTGCCGTCAGGGCTTTGGCAAACGTGACCGCCTTGGCCTCAACAGTGAGGTTCACAGGGATCAGTGCTTCAGCAAATGCCGGACCACAAACCTGAACCTTGCCGGACGCGTCAGCAATCATTGAGTTGCCGTCGAATACCAGCTCATCCTGCCCACCAACCTGATTGACATATACGATCGGCATCGCCGCGCTGGCAGCGCGATCTGCCAGCAGAGCCAGCCGGCGTTCCATCTTGTCCAGATGAAATGGCGAGGCATTGATATTGATCATCAGAGCCGCACCCGTCTGTGCAGCCTGCCGGGTGGGTCCGGCCTCCCAGATATCCTCACAAATGGTGAATGCCGTTTTCACACCCTCTATGTCTACCAGACAGGGGGCGTCACCGGCACTGAAGTAGCGCCTTTCGTCAAACACCTGGTAATTCGGCAGGCACTGCTTTCGATAAATGGCCTGGATACCACCATCGTGAATGACAGCAAGCGCATTAAATAACCGCCCCTGCTCGTAAAGCGGAAAACCGATCACCAGCCAGGCCGGCAGGGCGGCCTCACATATTTTTGCCAAGGCATCATCAACACGCGTCGCCAGCGCGGGCCTCAACAGTAGATCTTCCGGCGGATACGCGGTCAGCGCCAGCTCCGGGTAAACCACAACATCGGCCTGGTGCTCAGCAATGGCCTGTTTTGCCGTATCCAGAACGCGATCAGCGTTGCCGGCGATATCGCCTGCCAATAAATTCAACTGGGCCATTACCAGCCTGAGCTGTCTTGCCATATCGTGCCTGTCTCCGGGGTACTAACGGGGCTGTGTTCGAGGTTGCGCGCTATTGTCAGCGATAATCGAATGCGAGGCAAAACTTGTGTTAGCCAGGCGCTGCGCCGGGTCGTAAGGACGCGGGTCAATTTTCGTTTGTCTGCCTGTAACAAGGTCCGCCAGCAAAGCTGCCGAGGCCGGTGCAAGCACCAGTCCATTACGGTAGTGGCCGGCATTGATCGAGAGATTCTTAAAGCCGGGTAACGCACCAATAAACGGGACGCCCCGCGGCGCTCCCGGCCTGAGACCGGCCCAGTGCTGCACGATCGGAACATCGGCAAGCTCAGGCAGCATTCGCTCTGCTGAGGTTTTTAAACTCGTGTACGCATGCCGGGTAGTTGTCTTGTCAAAGCCCGCTGCCTCCAGTGTGCTCCCGATCAGGATATGATTGTCGCGCCGGGGTATCAGATAACGCCCTTGATTCAGCACGATTCCAGTCAGCAGCTGCCGATCAGCCTTGTACAGCATCATCTGACCCTTGACCGGCTCAATGGGGACATCGAGGCCCAAAGCCTCAAGAAAGGAGCCCGCCCAGGCACCTGCTGCCACCACAACGTGGCCAGTCCGGAAAGATTCCTGCTGCCCGCTCACACTGACGTTGACGCTCTGGACGGTGCCGTCGGCGTGGTTCAGGCCAAGCACCTCGCAGTGCTCCGTTATCGTGGCGGAGGCATGCTGCTGCAGCCATCTATGCAGAGCCTTCAGTAGCCGGGGATTGCGAATGTTGGCAACCCTTGGCATTGCCAGCGCCTGTGTGAATCCCTCAGCCAGTGCAGGCTCGTGTTGATAGATGTGATCTGCCTGCCACTGGTTCATCTGTCTTGCGAATCGCGTGGCCCAATCCAGTGCATCAGCGTGGTCCTCAGCGTCCAGCATCAGCAGTCCACACTCATTGAGTTCCGGGTCGATACCGGTTTCTGCAAACAGATTGCTTGCCAGTGACGGGTAGGCGTCCTGGGCCTGATTGGCCAGAGCCGAAACCGCATCCTCGTAGCGCCATGGATAAAGTGGTGAAACGATACCACCTCCAGCCCAGGATGCCTCTGCACCTATCCGGCCGCGCTCCACCAGGTGCACGGTCGCACCCGCCAGTACCAGCTCACGCGCAACCAGCAATCCGGAAATGCCACCTCCGCAAATCAGAAAATCAGACACAGCACCACCCGTCTATCTGCGGAAGAGCTGCTATAGTTTTAGTTGAGCACATACTAGTCATGCCGGGAGTTCATGGATGAGGACCCACTGCAGCCGGGCGCACCGGCGTCACGCGATCGAGTTTCGACAATCAGGCCTAAACCTGCTGGAGATTATGATCTGCACCGTGATTATAACAATAATGCTGCAGTTTTCCCTTCCAGCCTCACAGTGGCTTCTGCGAGATGAGAGCGAGAGAGTTATTTCGCAGGCTGTTGAGATGATACAGCTGGCACGCAGCCATGCCATACGGTCCGCCCAGATTGTAACACTGTGCCCTTTGCACAGCGAAGGCTGCGGAGCTGACTGGAACCTCGGGATCATGCTGGTTTCCGACGGTGAGCAGGTGCACAGGCAGGACTGGACGGCAGTTCAGGGCACGATCCACTGGCGCAGCTTTGGAGCGCCGAATCGCCTGGAGTTTGATACAACAGGCGCGCTGCTTCATCAGAATGGCAGTTTGATGTGGTGTCCGCTCCAACCCCATGCCAGTTCTCCTCACCAGCTGGTAATAAACGGCGCAGGTCGCATTCGATTGGCCGAAGACGCTGACGGCGACGGGTGGCGCGAGGATGGCGCTGGCAACCCACTCGATTGCGCCCCTGACTGACCGATGTAATATTCGCCCGTTACTACTCGCGAACGCCAGCGCCTTTGCATACCACCTGGGCTTCAGCCAGTAAGGACTCACGATTAGCGACCAAGGAGTTGACCCCTTCCGGGGTCTCACCGGGTATGTTCTTGTCACGCTCACTATGCGCATGAGAACCCAGCTCGACCGCACAGAAACCTTTGGCATGTAACAGGTTGAACACTTTTCGATGAGTCAGGACAGCCGATGCCAGAGTTGTCTGAACCATCAAGGCAAGGGCAAGACTCAGGATCAGACACAGCGGCAACGCAGCGCCCAGCTGCCTGCCTGAGTGGCATTGTCGATGCCAGTTTTTCGGCCTCACGGGAAGGCCTCGCCAGGCTCCGACAGGTCAGAGTCACTGACATCTACCGGCACCGTCAGCAGACCCGGCATCAAGCCTGAATCTTCAGCCACTCGATAACGGATGCGGACTGCAGTCAGATTCCCATATTCCACTCGGCTAGTGGTATCACAGCGCCGCTGACAAACTGCGACCCTAAGATCTCCGAAACCAGTCACAAGTTCCTCGCCTCTGTGAAAGCCACCTTCCGGTCGACTTCTCCGAAGATAAAGCCCGGCGGGCTGGTCTCTGCGGCCACCACGATGTGCCAGGTAGTACAGGTTGCTGCTCTCGATGAGACCGGTGACGGAATAATGTCTGACAATAACAACATCGCTGCCGCTGACCGCCGTGGACGGGCGGCTGAACGATGCACCAGCATGCCATTTCTCAACTGGCACCAATCCAGCGGCGACTGCTGGGGCCAATGCTGCTGCCATATCCAGCGCGAGTCTCAGGTCCTCATCAAATATCCGACGTACCACCATCGACGTATCCAGAGACTGCTGCCGCTCGAACTGCCTTAACCGGTCCTTATGACCATACAGGTAGACCTGCAATAAAGACCCACTGATGACTGCTCCCGTGGCGATGACAAACAGTAGTTCCAGCAGACTGAAACCATGCCCCGATCGCATGTTTACGAGCACCTGCATCAGGTATCTGACTCCCGACCGGCTGCATCCCGACTCAGGCATTCAATGGCATGCGTTGGTTGTTGCCAGCAAATCGCCGTGTAGTCTTCAGAGGCATGCAGTGAAAAATGACCTGGCATTTCTACAGTCTCAGCGTTTATCAATTGTTGCTCCCACTGATCAAGCAGCTCCACTGCCTGCTCATGGTCCAGACGCGCGGTGTTCCCGCTGTTCGGTGCAGTGCAGTTTGCCCGTTCGGCAGCACAGGCAGGCTCTGGAGATAACGCATGCAATGCCAGCCACTCTTCCAGCAGCACTGATGCGTGGTGCGCCACAAGGGCCCGTGTCAAAACATCAGCGCTGTGGATCTGCATAAGCCCTGCCACGGAGATGGCACTGCCTGCCAGCAGGCCAGCCAGCAGCAGCTCAAGTGTGGCGATTCCCCGGTTCTGACAGAGGTTCCTGAACGACCCTGCTGTACGCATTATTGCCATCCCTGCTAACTTCACGACTCCACTCTGACTGTAGTCATGAATCCCCGCCAATGCTCACAAAAAAAGCAGATAGTTTTGGCGGCAGTCAGGAAATTACCTATAATCCGCGCTTTGCAATGAATCAGGTGCTCACGGGCATGGAATACGATCTGCTGCTTCTCATGCTGCTGGCCCTGACAGGTCTCATCGCCGGGTGGATAAACACCCTTGCCGGAGGCGGATCCAACCTGACCCTGCCAGCACTGATGCTGCTGGGGCTGCCCCCCGACGTGGCCAACGGCACCAATCGTGTTGGCGTCATCTTGCAGGGCGTCGTTGCAGTCAAGGGGTTTCACAAATACGGGCGACTGGATACTCAGTCAATCTGGCCTATTCTGGTCCCCAATCTGATTGGCGGCGCCATCGGTGCACTGATTGCGGCGCTGCTGCCAAATGTGGCGCTCAAGCCGCTGCTATTGGGAACAATTCTATTGATGTCAGCCATCATCCTGGTGCGCCCGGGTTTCATCGCGCCGCCTCCTGGCACCCCCGTAAAGACGCCGGGCGAAAGCCCGGGTGCTTGGGCGGGCCTCTTCCTGGCCGGAGTTTATGGAGGCTTCGTGCAGGCGGGAGTCGGTTTTATACTGCTGGCCGCCCTGGCCGGTGGCTTGCGCTACGATCTGGTGCGGGCGAACGCACTGAAAATGGTCTGTACGCTGTGTTTTACAGCAGTGTCACTGGCCATCTTTCTCTGGTTCGATCTGGTCCGCTGGCTGCCGGGCCTTGTCCTTGCGGCCGGAACAATGCTGGGCAGTCACTTGAGCGTGAAATTTGCCATAAGCGTGCAGCAAAGCACCATCAAATGGTTCCTGTTCGCGATGACGCTGGTGTCCTGCGGCGCTGCACTGGTGTTCTAATCGACAGCTGCGCAGGAAAACCGGGCGACACCAGCTGGAAATGGTAAAACTTAGCGTGCGGTATTGTCGCGCAGACTACCGACCCGGATGTTGTTGAGGGTCACGATGACGGCGGCGCCGCCCAGTGCGCTCCGCTCTATCTGGATCTGACCGCCATAGCTGTGCATGATATCTGCGACAACTGCCAGGCCTATACCCTGCCCCTGCGGCAAGGTATCCAGTCTGACTCCTCGCTGCAGCACCAGCTCACTTGCTTCCGGCAGTATGCCTCTGCCATCGTCTTCCACACGAAGCTGCGCCGCACCGGAATCACTGCCAATAAAGGATGAACACACCAGCACCCTGCCCCGACCATACTTGCAGGCGTTGTCCATCAGATTGCCCAATACCTCCATCAGGTCCCGTTCGTCTCCGAGGAAAAAGGTTCGCTCGTCCACTTCTTGTGTGATCTTTACCGATTTGTCGGCGTAGACCTTTTCCAGTGCCCGCGCTACCCGCGCGATTGCCCCGGCGATGTTGACCTGGCGTGCCAGCGCATTGCTGTTATCCCCTCTTACGGCGCGCTGCAATTGATAACCCACAATCTGGTTCATGGCATCAAGCTGTTCCTGAATGACGTCGGCGCGCACCACATCGCTTGCAGTCGCAGCTGCGTCATCGGGCCCGGATCTGAGGCTGGCCATCTCGCCCTGAATAACGGCCAGCGGGGTTTTCAGACTGTGCGCCAGATCGCCCAGTGTGGTGCGATAGCGCTGCTGCTGTTTGCGTTCTGACTGAATCAAAAGGTTGAGGTTGGTTGTTACAGCGTTCAACTCCCGCGGATAGTCTTCCCCCAGGGTTTCGCTGTCACCTCTTTCAATGCTGATAAGATCCCGTGCAAGTCTTCTCAGTGGTGCCAGCCCCCACCTCAACAGCGCCAGCTGCAGCAATAAAAGCAGAGCGGCCAGCCCTCCCAGCCAGGACCAAAGGCTGCGACGAAACTGATTCACCTCCAACTGATAAGTAGCAGTGTCCTCGAGTACCGTAAAGATGACAGGTGCGGGTCGATTTTCCCAGGTCACAGCATAACTGCTGACAAAGAATTGCCTGTCTGTTGCCCCGGCCAGACGACGAAACTGCGTGTCGCCACGTGACAGTTCACTCCCCAGCGCCAGCTCATTAACAGCAAGTTCAAGCGCCGAGGGGGTGCGCAACAGGACCTGACCATCCGCATCTCTGATCAGGCCATAGAGACCAGAGTTAAGCTGTGCAAAACGCGGCTCACGCAGATCTTCAATGAAATAGAAGTCGCCGTCGCTTTGGTCGACCGCCGCCAGCAGCACGTAGATCTGAACCTGCAACTGTTCGGCTATGCCGGCCTCGGCGCTGGCTCTGAATGCCCTGTCCAGCACCACACCTGTCAAGCCCAGGAAAACCGTCAGCAGAATACTGACCGAGACCAGCAATCGGCTCTGCAGAGAGTAGGAACCTGGCCTGGACACCTGGTATTAATCCATGACGCGCATGCGGTAACCCTGGCCCCGCACGGTTTCAATTGGATTGAGCGTCTGATCCGGGTCAAGCTTCTGTCTCAGGCGACGAACGAACACCTCCAGCACATTGCTGTCACGATCGTAGTCCTGTGCGTACAGGTGTTCAGTCAGTTCCGTCTTGGAGACAACCTGATCAGGGTGCAGCATCAGATACTCGAGTGTCTTGTACTCGTAGGCAGTCAGATCCACACCAGTACCGTTGACACTGACGCGTTTGGCACTGGTGTCGAGCTGGATGGGTCCCGAGCTGATGACAGGGCTGGCAAAGCCAGCGGCGCGGCGCATCAGGGCATTGAGGCGCGCGAGAATTTCTTCCATGCGAAATGGTTTTACGACGTAATCATCGGCGCCGGCATCAAGGCCACTGACTTTATCCTGCCAATCGCCGCGCGCTGTGAGAATGAGTACCGGATAGCGTTGCCCCGCCTCACGCATCTGACGAATCAGGCTGATACCATCCAGCTCTGGCAGGCCAAGATCAATGATGGCGGCGTCGTAATCATTTTCGACGGCCAGGTAAACGCCTGTGCGTCCGTCCCTGGCATCATCGACGACAAATCCGGCCTGTTCCAGACCCAGTTTAAGCTGCTGTCGCAACAGGCTGGCATCTTCTACAACCAATACCCGCATGCTTACTCCCTGCTGATGGCACCTGTCGCTTTGTCGACATAGACAGTGTAAATATTGCCTTCGTTATCCAGTCTGACCCGATAACGAACCCGGTCGCCCTGCCTGACTTCATTGATGCTGATGACCTCGCCAGGAAACCGGGCCCTGACAATATCCAGCGCCTGTCGCTGACTGACCGTCCGACCGCTGCTCTGTTGCTGCTCCGGCTGATCAGCCGGAGGTTGCGCGAGCACGTCGCTCCCGGCAAGAGCCAGCCAGGATACAATGACTGCTATCAGCAATCGATTCCTGCGCCGGCCCTTCATTAATGTCACCATACTCACTCTGTCTCTCCATATGTCGAAACTGCCGTCAGGATACAGCCGGATTCACTCCACCGGGCTCATCAGCAGCTTGCCGGAGAGAGTTAAAACACCGGCGCAACGTCGACGCGAAGCCGAATTTTTCTGCCGGGATCGTGATCCGTGTGTACCGTGTATTCCTCGCCGTTGTAGCGGTAGCGCACCTGGTATCCGCTCAGACGCTCCTCATCGCGGTACGACTCTGTCACTTCGCAATGCTGCACGGTCTGATACCGGGCGTGCTGCGGTTTGTGATTGGCTTTCACTATATCACGGCCCACAGAATGCCCCAACACAGCGCCAACCACCGCACCAACTCGCTGACTCGATTTATTGGTACCAAGCGCGTTACCAATAGCACCACCGACAATGGTGCTGACCAGCACTGGAGTACGGCTTTGGCCATGGCGATCTTCCTTCACCAGGACCTGCTCATTCCAGCAGGTTTCAAGAGGCTCTGAAATCGTGACAGACTGGTAAACCGGTCGCGTATCAATAACGTCAGCATAGACATACTGAGTCTGTGCTGAAGCGACGGTTGACGAAAACCAGAAACCGGCTGACAGCGCGATAGCCAGCATGGAACTTTTTTTTGTTTGCGTGTGGATGTTCATTTTGCACCTCGTCCATTGGTTGACGTGTGCAGAATAGCGATAATGAGCTGAACGATAACTTAACGGGGCCAGCAATCGCTTCAGCCTGCAGGCAGTTTGAATCCTGACGCGATACGGGTACAATCCAGCCCGGATGTTAACAACAACAATCAGGATGCAGGAATACAGGCTGGCAACAAGAGGCATCAAACTGCCCGACTGCCAGCGCGGGCAAGCCCCCTCTCGACCATCAGGCCCAGAGCGCCGCCTAGAGTATTCCCCACAAGAGAGAGCCCATGTTCCGCAATACAGTCATCGCGGCGGTAGTCGCAACTATAATCAGTACACCCGTTTTGTACTTCCTGGTGCCCGCCGTCAATCAGATGGCCGGCTTGCTGGTCTTGATTTTACTGGCGACATTGCTCAGTGCACTGCTTGCCAGTCGCCTGCAAAGCAGCCCCAGGAAAAAACGCGCCCGCAAACCAAAGCAGAATCGATCCAGCAGCAGTGCTGCACGCGAGCAGGGCAGCGTCAAATGGTTCAATGCCAGCAAAGGGTTTGGCTTCATTACCCGCGATAGTGGCGACGATGTATTCGTCCATTTTCGAGCGATTCGCGGCGAGGGGCATCGTATTCTGCGTGACGGACAACGTGTCGAGTTTGCTGTCAGCGAAGGCGATAAAGGCCTGCAGGCCGATGATGTTGTTGCATTGAACCAGCAGCACTGAGACCGACGTCGATTGTCTGACTGCCCATCCCGCAAACGGATTGCGCCGGCACGCATCATCGCCGGCGCTTGACGATCAATAATGTGGCGGTTTTTCATCCTGAGCGCCGGGACTGATTGACCGCTCTGCCTGGATTTCCAGTAATTCTGTAATCTTTTCGCGGTGGAGCGCCAGCTCGCGTTCCAGAGCGTCAATCTGCTGCTGCTGCCTGGCAATTACATCGTTCAAAGTCGACAGGCTGTCTTCCTGAAACGCTATGCGCGTCTGCAAATCCACCAGTTGATCATCTGTCATCATTACGCTACCCCCTGAGCCCTGCTCCGGGCTGCTCATAAATCATTGCCGTGTAATAGGCCGGTGTATTGTACTCCGATTCGTGGCTGTCATATTTCTATTTATACGTCTATGCGTGTAATATTCCAGACCTCTGGCCTGTCTTAGTTCGTTCAATGGTCCATTACACGGGCCAATCCGGCACAAGGCCAGGTTTACAGCAGATTTCATTCGCGTTTTCAGGAAGTTATAGACATATGCAAGACAAGCAGCTTTCCCAGCCAGGTAACGCAGACTCGGCAGCGGCGAAGGAGCATGCTCCGATAAACTGGACCAATATGGTGCTGTTCACCAGCACGCCGATACTTGCCGTGATTCTCGTTCCACTGTTCGGGTTCGTTTACGGCTACTCGGTATACGACTGGGTAATGTTCGTGCTGATGATGGGCTTTTGCGGCATTTCAATTACCGCCGGCTATCACCGACTCTGGTCACACAAGGCGTACAAGGCACATCCGGCGCTGCGTTTCATTTTTGCGCTGGGCGGCGCCTGCGCACTGCAGAATGACGTCTTTAACTGGGCATCGGACCACCGCCGACATCATGCATTTGTCGACAATAATGATCGCGACCCTTACTCCGCCGGCCGCGGATTCTGGTTCTCGCATATTGGCTGGATCGTGCGCCACTATCCCAGTGGCGTGCAGGATTTCTCCAATATCAAGGATCTGCAGAAAGACCCCATTCTGCAATGGCAGCACAAACACTACCTGGCACTGGTGCTATTCATGAACATCGCCGTTCCTGCTTTTATTGGCTACCTTGGTGGCAGCATCATGGCTGGTCTGCTGTTAAGTGGCCTGCTGCGCCTGGTGCTCAGTCAGCATGTTACCTACCTGATCAACTCACTGGCCCATATGTGGGGGCGACAACCCTACAGCGACAAGAGCTCAGCCCGTGACAACTCGCTGCTGGCATTCCTCACTTATGGCGAGGGCTATCACAACTACCATCACACCTTTCAGTGGGATTACCGTAACGGCATCCGCTGGTGGCACTTTGACCCTACCAAATGGCTGATTCGCAGCTGTGAGTGGCTGGGTCTGACCAGCGACCTGAAACGCGTATCTCCACTGAGCATCGAAACAGCCCGCCTGGAGATGCAGTATCGTCACGCCTCCGAACGCTGCAGTACGCTGGCGAACGCCGAAAAATGGCGAGCCAGACTGGAAGAAGAGTATCTGCAATTGAAAGCGACGCTTGACCTCTGGGCCAAACACCGTCAGGAATGGTATGAGGCCAAAACATCACAGCTGCACGACCAGATTCACGAGAAATGGGATCGTCTGGCGCTGCGCGACAGTTACCGTGAGGTCCGTTACAGGCTTAAGCTGCAGCGTCAGCGATGGCAGGATCTGATGCACAATTTTGCCAACCAGCAAGCTTCAGCGGCCTGATCGCATCATGTTGAACTCTGTAAAACGCCTGCTTGGCAACAACCCGGTACGCGGCGCAGCGCTGGGTGCCAGTCTGTTCTGCCTGCTGGCAAGCTCTGTCTCTGCTCTTGAGCCAGGCGATACCGCTCCAGCATTTGAACTGCCGGGTGTACGCGACCAGGACAGCGCCGTGGCACTTGAAGATCTGCGCGGGAAAATAGTCTATGTCGACTTCTGGGCATCCTGGTGCCTGCCCTGCCTGCGCTCTCTGCCTCAGATCAATACCCTTTACGAGCAGTATCGTGACCAGGGCTTTGAAGTGGTAGCCATCACAATCGATGATCCTATAGAAGATGCCCACGAATTCCTGGCCGATCTTGAAACTCCACTGGCCTACCATCTGGTCGCCGATCAGACCACTGACGTAATGAATGCCTACGATGTGTTCGGCATGCCGACTTCATTCCTGATCGACCGGCAAGGCGTGATTCGTAAAGTGCACGAAGGATTTCGGGAAGGCGACACAGAACTTCTGGAACAGGCGCTGGTGGAGTTGCTCAACGAAGAGCAGTGAATAGCCGTGGGCGCTCTGTAGCCATGGCCTCACTGGCTGTTTACGGATACAGACGCAACAGTGGCTCATCCAGCGCGGCCATCTGCTCGCGCAACTCCAGAATATGTTCTGACCAGTACCGCTCGGTATTGAACCAGGGAAAGCTCATCGGGAACGCCGGATCATCCCAGCGCCGTGCCAGCCACGAGCTGTAATGCATGAGTCGCATGGTCCGCAGCGGCTCAATCAGTGCCAGCTGACGTGGCTGAAAATCAAAGAACTCCTCATAGCCCTCCACAATTTCCAGCAACTGCGCCTGCTGCTGATCGCGCTCACCCGATAACATCATCCACAGGTCCTGCATGGCAGGCCCGGTCAGCGCGTCATCAAAATCGACAAAAAACGGCCTCTCATCGCGCCAGAGTACATTGCCAGGGTGACAGTCGCCGTGCAGCCTGATTTGCTGAAGATTGGGCTGATCTGCAAATACCCGATCCAATCGATCAACAAGATGACCCGACAACGTCTCATAGGCGGTCCGCAAAGAGGCGGGAATAAAATCATGCCGCAACAGAAACTCGCGACTGGCAACGGCATGACTGGCGACTGACAATTGTAGTCGATGGGCGAAACTGCGCTGCGAACCAACCAGATGGACCCGACCGATGAACCTGCCCATTACCAGCAGGTTGTCCGGGTTGTCCAGCTCCGGGGCCCGCCCTGCCAGTCGGGGAAACAATGCGAACCGAAATTGCTGGGTTCCGCATTGGCAGGTATGCAAAGTCTGCTCATTAATGCGCTGCGGCGGGACCACAGGCACATCCAGATCTGCCAACTCCTGCGCAAACGCGTGCTCCTCGAGGATCTGTTCGTCACTCCAGCGATCAGGTCTATAAAACTTGACCACCAGGTAGGAACCGTCCTCCATGCCCACCTGATACACGCGGTTTTCATAGCTGTTGAGAGCAAAGACGCGTGCATTGGTCTGTAAACCCAAGCCATCAATTGCATCCAGCACCTGATCTGGGCCCAGCGACTGATACGGATGGCTGGACTGGCTTGTTTCATTCATCAATTGCGGCCTGTGGATCGAGTTTGCCGCGAGTATACTGTAAAATGCCTGTCCGCATTGGTTTCAGTCGACTGTTTTCGGCCAGCAGCTCTGGTCGATGCGGTTGTTCTGGTCTGACGCCCGGCCTGACAACACCGTCGCAGACCAACAATGCAAGCCACTCACCACACATCCAGCAAGGAGTACATCGTCAGCATGACTAACGCACAAGCGCGTCTTCAGGAATTACAGTCTGCCTACCAACAGATCAAGGCCCGCAAGCTCAATCTGGACCTTACGCGTGGCAAACCGGCTACTGCGCAACTGGACCTGAGCAATGCCCTGGACGGCATCCTGCAAGGCAATTACCGCTGTGCTGACGGCACTGACGCACGAAACTACGGCGGCGGCCTGGGAATCCCTGAAGCCCGGCAATTCGCTGCAGATTATCTGGAAACACGCCCCGCTCAGGTCATGGTGGGCGGTAACAGCTCACTGCAGCTGATGTATCAGTACGTTGCCAATGCGCACATCAATGGTGTCAGAGGCGCTGATTCTGCCTGGAGCAAAGAAGCGCGCGATGGCCAGAAAGTCAAATTTCTGTGTCCGGCACCCGGTTACGACCGTCACTTTTCGGTCTGCGAGGCACTCGGCATCGAGATGATCCCGGTGGCGATGACAGAGGAAGGTCCTGACATGGATCAGGTCGAGCAGTTGGTCAAAAACGACCAGCTGATCAAGGGCATCTGGTGTGTGCCCAAGTATGCCAACCCGAACGGTGTTGTTTACTCTGACGCTGTGGTCAGACGTTTTGCGGCTTTGGCAAACATCGCTGGCGCCAATTTCCGTATCATGTGGGATAACGCCTATGCCGAGCACCATCTGGTCGACAACCCGCCCGAGCTGGCAAACCTGCTGACCCTTTGCGAACAACAGAGCACCCTGGATAGCGCCATCGTCATCGGCTCAACCTCCAAGATCACCTTTGCCGGCGCCGGCATGGCGTTTATTGCGTCATCGGAAGCCAATATCAAACAGTTTGCTGACTACCTGGGTATCTCAACCATCGGCCCGGACAAGGTCAACCAGTTACGCCACGTGCGTTTCCTGAAGGACATGGACGGACTGCGCAGCCTGATGCAGCAGCACCGCGCCATTCTGCAGCCCAAGTTCGAGCGGGTATTGAAGCACCTGGACAACAGTCTGGAAGGCAAGACCGTTAACGGGCAGCCACTGGGTAACTGGACGCGCCCGCAGGGGGGCTATTTTGTGCTGTTCGATACTCAGCCAGGACTGGCAGACAAGGTCATCAAACTCTGCGCGGAAGCAGGCGTCAAGCTGACTCCGGCCGGCTCAACCTGGCCGTATCAGAAAGACCCCAATAACAGCAACATCCGCCTGGCACCGTCCTTCCCCAGCCTTGAGGAAATCGACGAAGCCATGGCGGTGTTTGTATTGTGTGTGGAGCTGGCCAGTCTGGAAGCCGCCTAACGGTCCCGCTGGCGAATCACCACGCTGTTGCGCTCGACCTGACGATAGGTCGAGCCCTTGCGTCCTCTTTCATTGACATAGACAGTGCCGCGGCGGCGATCAGTCTCCCAGCTGCCGCGCGCGGTGTGCTGGTGACGATCGTGGTAACTGCCGCCGCGCCAGATGTCATGCCCCTTGAAATGGCCACTATAGCCGTGACCATGGCGATGATGATCATGTTTGCGATGTCCTTTGCCGTGATATCCCCGATCATGATAACCGTGTTTGCGATAGTGTTTACGGTTGTCGTGATGACGCCCATGACCATAGTCGGCTCGATACACGGTAGTGCCGATATAAACAGAGCCAATAAGTGGCGAGTGAATCACCGTGACCGGTTTGTGAATAGTCTCATAGACGGTCACTCGCTTGTAGCGATCTGCGAGCGCGCCTGTGCTGACTGATGCCAGCATCAATGTAGCCGCTGCCAGTATCGCCGTACGGTACTTTCTTGAATAGAACTTCATCACCTGCCCTCCTCGTTTGCTCAAGCTCGGTACCGTTATAGCGCTACCTGCCTGAATACAGACTGAACGACAGTGGTACGATCAGCTCTCAGACTGATGCTGACTGACAAACCCGGGTATGGGGAAAGGCATGACGTTGTCGCCGCTGGAAATCTTGGCGACACCGGTCTTTTCGACTTCATCTATGCGGATGATGGCCTGAAGGGGAATGAAGCTGCGTTTAACGTCCTGAAACTCGTTCTTGAGTTTCTCTTCGCCAGGATCGACCACCACCTGACTGCGCTCATCGAACAGGAATTCCTCTATTTCAATGAATCCATAGAGCTCGCTTTGGTACACCTGACGTGCAAACAGCTCATAGACCTTCCCTTTGTTGAGGAATGTAATGCGATAGATTTCCTGACGACTGGCCATAAGACTCTCGTGGACGACTGCTGGGAATGGGAGCGAGGTGCGTATTGTAACGCAAACCCCTGCCCGGAATACAGCTGACTGAGAGTCAGGCTTCTTTTGAAGCCCATTCAGACTTATTCGCGAGCGTCAGAACTGGTATAATCCGCGCCTTTCTGTAATTCAGCAGCTTCATTTTCACCACGAGCCGGAATTGTCATGAGCACCAACGAACAAGCCAGCGGCACACGCAAAAAAGTCTACATCAAGACCCACGGATGCCAGATGAATGAGTATGATTCGTCACGCATGCTGGATTTGCTGCGCGAAACGCAGGGTGCTGACCTGGTGGAAACACCCGAAGAAGCCGACATTCTGCTTCTCAATACCTGCTCGATCCGTGAAAAAGCCCAGGAAAAAGTCTTTCACCAGCTGGGCCGCTGGCGCAGCCTGAAGGAAGCCAAACCCGATCTGAAAATTGCCGTGGGTGGCTGCGTGGCTAGCCAGGAAGGGGAGGCTATTGGCAAACGCGCCCCCTATGTCGACGTTGTTTTTGGCCCCCAGACACTGCACAAATTGCCTGAAATGCTGGACCGCTCCGGCCGCGGGTTGCCGCTTGTGGACATTACGTTTCCAGAGATCGAAAAATTCGACCGTCTGCCGGAACCAAGTGTCGCTGGCTGCCAGGCATTTCTCACCATCATGGAAGGCTGCAGCAAGTACTGTTCATTCTGCGTCGTGCCCTACACCCGCGGCGAGGAAGTAAGTCGACCGTTGGACGACGTTCTGGCAGAAGCAGCGCATCTGGCAACGCAGGGCGTGCGTGAAATCAATCTGCTGGGCCAGAATGTCAATGCTTACCGAGGGCTCAGCCACGACGGCCAGATTGTTGACCTGGCAACATTGATCACATACATCTCGGCACTGGACGGAATAGACCGTATTCGCTTCACGACATCGCATCCGACGGAATTCTCCGCCAACCTGATTGAGGTCTACCGTCATGTACCAGCACTGGTCAGCCATCTGCACTTGCCCGTGCAAAGTGGTTCGGACCGCATCCTGGCCGCCATGAAACGCGGACACACCGCGCTGGAATATAAATCCATCATTCGCAAACTGAAAGCCATTCGTCCCGACATCAGCATGTCGTCGGACTTTATTGTTGGCTTTCCTGGCGAGTCACAGAAGGATTTTGAAGACACCATGAACCTGATTATTGATGTCGGTTTCGACACATCGTTCAGTTTCATCTATAGCCCCAGACCAGGCACGCCGGCATCAGACCTGCCTGACAATACCAGTGAGCAGGAAAAGAAACATCGGCTGACTGTGCTCCAGGCACAGATCAACCAGCAGGCAGCCGCTATCAGCCAGGCAATGGTCGGCAGCACCCAGCGCGTGCTGGTCACCGGCGAATCCAAGCGTGGCCTGAGCAGCCTGCAGGGCCGCACCGAGAACAACCGCGTGGTCAATTTCCACTGTGACGACACCCGCCTGATCGGACAGTTCGTTGATGTCCGCATCCGCGAGGCCTATCCGAACTCCCTGGCCGGAGAGCTATAAGCAATAGCAACTGGACGTATGGTGGGCGGTGCGCGCAGATAATTGTGGCCAGATTTTGCCCATCACACGGATTGCTCTATACTGATTGTCCAGTCTGAAAAATATGACGTCTCACATTTGAGGTGGAGGTAGTACCCCAGCTGCATGGCTACTGAACAAAGCACTCAACGGCTCACTTTGACGCCGGAAGACACACATCGCCTGGCAAACCTGGGCGGTCATCTGAACGAGCACATCCACCAGATCGAAAAATCACTGGCGCTGCAGATTCGGCAACGCGGCGGCGAATTTGAATTGTCGGGGGAAGCTGATGCTGTCCGTGAGGGCATCAGAGTGCTTGAGTCGCTCTATGCCGTGACCGCTGATGGCACCAATGTCAGCCCCGACCTTATTCACCTGACTCTCAAGGAGTCAGGGTTTACGCCTGCACCGCCAGCCACACCGCAGGCAGTTCAGTCCGCCGAGGACAGCACCCGGCCGGTTCTGATAAAGACCCCGCACAGCTCAATCAAACCGCGCGGCCGGCATCAGCGGCAGTACGTCGAGTCGATCCGTCAGATGGACATCAATTTTGGTATCGGTCCGGCAGGCACCGGCAAGACCTATCTGGCCGTTGCCTGTGCCGTCGAGGCATTGATGCAGGACCAGGTCAAACGATTGCTGCTCGTGCGACCCGCCGTCGAGGCTGGCGAAAAACTGGGCTTCCTGCCCGGTGACCTGGCCCAGAAAATCGATCCATATCTGCGCCCTCTTTACGACGCTCTCTACGAAATGCTCGGATTTGAGCGGGTTACCCGCCTGATCGAAAAAAACGTCATCGAAGTGGCGCCTCTGGCCTACATGCGCGGACGTACCCTGAACGGCTCGTTTATTATTCTGGATGAAAGTCAGAACACCACCATTTCCCAGATGAAGATGTTTCTGACCCGAATCGGTTTCGGCTCCACCGCTGTCATCACCGGGGATGTCACCCAGATCGACCTTCCCTCGGGCACCCGCTCCGGCCTTGTTCACGTCCTGAAAGTACTGAACGGCCTGCCCGGAATCGGCTTCAACTTTTTTGACTCCAAAGACGTGGTGCGACATGCACTGGTGCAGCGCATCGTCGAAGCTTACGACGCCTACGAGCGACAGACGACCATCAAATCGCTGAGTAAAGATGACGGCAGCCATGAACGTGACGGTTGATGTCATTTGTGAGCACCCATCTCTCAATGCGCCGGACAGCGACAGCATCGCGTCCTGGTGTACTGCCGCACTGACACATCAGACTGCCAATGAATCTCTGCACGAACAGCAGCGCAGCGGCCAACCCTGTGTCATCAGTGTGCGGATCGTTGATCGCGACGAGGCAGCCCAACTGAACCACCAATATCGCCAGAAAGACTATGCAACCAATATTCTTTCGTTTCCTGCCGACCTTCCCGGTATCGTTGCAGCACAGCTGGACGAGTACCCGCTGGGTGACCTGGTCGTGTGTGCCGATATCGTTATCGAAGAGGCGCAGGCACAGGGCAAGGCGGTACTGGACCACTGGGCACATCTGATTGTGCACGGCGTCCTGCATCTTTGCGGTATGGATCATCAGAACGACGAAGAGGCCGAGCTGATGGAACAACTGGAGATACGTATTCTTGAAGGCTTGAATATTGCCAATCCCTATTATGACAGGAGCAACATACCGGCATGACCGACGATCCTCCCAGTAGCGAGCCGCGGCAAAAGTCCTGGCTTGAGCGCATTGCGCAGGTGTTTTCCGACGAACCAACCGACACCAGAAGTCTGCTTAATCTGCTCCGCAACGCCGAGCAGGATCAGGTGCTGGATGCTGATGCACTGAGCATCATCGAAGGTGCACTACAGGTATCCAGCATGCAGGTGCGCGAGATCATGATCCCGCGCTCGCAGATGACTACGGTCTCGGTGCGCCAGACTCTCGCCGAAATACTGGATATAGTCGTAGATGCTGCGCACTCCCGATTTCCGGTTACTGGTGAGAACCCCGACCAGGTGATTGGCATATTGCTGGCAAAAGACCTGTTGCCTCTGGCGCTTGGCGACAATGCGGAACGATTCAATCTCAAAGATATGATCCGACCGGCAACCTGCGTTCCGGAAAGCAAACGACTGAACGTTCTGTTGCGTGAATTCCGCGAGACACGCAACCATATGGCAGTCGTAATTGACGAATATGGCATGGTCTGCGGTCTGGTCACCATTGAGGACGTTCTGGAACAGATCATCGGTGAGATCGATGACGAATACGACGTCGATGACGAGAGCTACATCAAACCCCTCGGCGACGAGCAGTATATCGTCAAGGCGCTAACCCCGGTTGAGGAGTTCAATGAATTCTTCGGCAGCGAGTTCAGCGAAGATGATGCCGACACTGTTGGTGGCCTGCTGTTGCAGGAGCTGCGGCATATCCCGGAACGAGATGAAACAGTCGCCCTCGGCGACTACCAGTTTACGGTTCTGAACGCTGACAGTCGCCAGATACGTCTGCTGAAACTGACCGCGCTGCCTCCGGGCGCGGCAGACAACAACGACTAGACAGACGAAATGAGCAACTGAAGATAACACTGTCCCAATCAGACGACAATTCGAGACGACTTACCAGCCATGAGCAACAGCAAAGAAACTCAATACAATCCACAAGAAGTGGAGACACAGGCACAGCAATACTGGGAGCAACACCAGTCATTCAAGGCCAGCGAAGACCCGACCCGGGAAAAGTTCTACTGCCTGTCCATGTTCCCGTATCCCAGTGGCCACCTGCACATGGGACACGTCAGAAACTACCTGATTGGCGATGTCATCAGCCGCTATCAGCGAATGCAGGGCAAGAGTGTGCTGCAGCCCATGGGTTGGGACGCGTTCGGTCTGCCTGCGGAAAATGCCGCCATGCAGCGCGGTATCGCGCCGGCCTCATGGACCTGGAGCAACATCGACTACATGCGCAAGCAGCTCAAACAGCTGGGTTATGCCTATGACTGGAGCCGGGAGCTGGCAACCTGTCATCCGGACTACTACCGCTGGGAACAATGGTTTTTTACACGTCTGTTCGAGAAAGGTCTTGTCTACAAAAAAGAAGCCGAAGTGAACTGGGATCCCGTCGATCAGACAGTGCTTGCCAATGAGCAGGTGGTTGACGGACGCGGCTGGCGGTCCGGCGCCCTGGTGGAGCGTCGCAAGATTCCCCAGTGGTTCATCAGGATCACGGCCTATGCCCAGGAACTGCTGGATGACCTGGACAAACTGGATGGCTGGCCAGACGAAGTGCGAACCATGCAGGCCAACTGGATTGGTCGATCTGAAGGTGTCGAGCTTGGCTTCGAAGTGGCAGGTCAGGACACCAGGCTGACCGTCTACACAACCCGCCCGGACACTCTGATGGGCGTGAGCTATGTCGCTGTTGCGCCTCAGCATCCACTGGCCTTACAGGCGGCCGAACAGAACGCCGGGCTTGCACGCTTCATTGAAGAACAAAGCCACATTAAAGTGGCAGAAGCCGACATGGCAACGATGGAAAAGAAAGGCATGGACAGCGGGCTCAAAGCCGTTCACCCGATCAGCGGCGAACAGGTTCCGGTGTTTGTCGCCAACTTCGTGCTGATGAGTTATGGCACCGGTGCCGTGATGGCCGTGCCTGCCCATGACCAACGCGATTACGAATTTGCACGCAAGTACGATTTGCCCATCAAGCAGGTAATCAAACCTGACAGTGATGACGAAGTCTGCAATCTTGAGGAGCAGGCTTTTACCAGCAAAGGAGTTCTTATCAACTCCGGCCAGTTTGACGGCATGGATTCGGCGACTGCTTTTGATGCAATTGAAAAATGGCTGCGCGAGCGGGGCCTTGGCAGCAAACAGATCAATTTCCGCCTGCGTGACTGGGGTGTATCCCGGCAACGTTACTGGGGCACCCCAATCCCGATCATCAACTGCCCGGACTGTGGCGCAGTGCCGGTACCTGAGCAGGATCTGCCAGTAGTACTGCCGGAAGATGTCAGCTTTACTGACTCCGGCTCTCCATTAAAGAAAATGCCGGAATTCTATAGCGTCAAATGCCCCTCTTGTGGCGGTGATGCAGAGCGCGAGACAGACACCTTCGATACCTTCATGGAGTCGTCCTGGTATTATGCCCGATACAGCTGTCCTGACCTCAAGACAGGCATGCTCGACGAGCGCGCAAACTACTGGCTGTCAGTGGATCAGTATATCGGCGGCATTGAACACGCCATTCTTCATCTGCTGTACGCGCGCTTCTTCCACAAACTGATGCGCGACGAGGGTCTCATTTCCTCGGACGAACCTTTCAAGCGCCTGCTGACCCAGGGCATGGTGCTCAAAGACGGCAGCAAGATGTCCAAGTCCAAAGGCAACACCGTGGAACCAGCCAAACTGATCGAGCAGTATGGTGCAGACACGGTGAGACTGTTCACGATGTTTGCCGCACCGCCCAACCAGTCTCTTGAGTGGTCGGACAGCGGTGTGGAAGGCAGCTCAAGATTCCTGCGCAAACTCTGGCGCGTCGTCACCAGCTACGGCCAGAGCACCTCGCCTTCGCAACGGCCGGATCAGACCCAGTTGGACAGTGAGCAGAAGCAGCTGCGCCATAAAACGCATACGACTCTGGAAAAAGTCAGCGACGACTATGGGCGACGGCAGACTTTCAACACTGCCATCGCAGCCATCATGGAACTGGTTAACAGCATCACCCGTTTCCAGGATGACCGCGCAGACAAACTGACTGATCAGGATAGTGCCGTCATTGGCGAAGCCCTGCAGATTGTGCTGCTTGGCCTGTCGCCAGTTGTTCCTCACTTTTGCCACGCTCTCTGGGCAAGTATCGGAAAACCGGGCGCCATCATTGATGAGCCCTGGCCGACGGTTGATCAGGCCGCTCTTGTACAGGATGAGATTCAGGTCGTCATACAGGTCAATGGCAAACTGCGTGGCAAGTTGACCGTCGCGCGTGACACTGGCAAGGACAAGCTGGAAGCACTGGCTATGGCCGATGACAACGTACAACGGCACATTGCCGACAAGACCGTTCGCAAGGTGATTGTTGTGCCGGGCAAGCTGATCAACATTGTGGTGGGCTGATGAACACTTTACGCCGTCTGTTGCTGATCTCGCTGCTTGTGGCCTTGTCTGGCTGTGGCTTCGCGCTTCGCGGCGCACAGACAGCCGTATTGCCGATGCAGCAGATGGCGCTGACCGTGCCATCAGGCCCCTACCCTTTGCAGGGAGCACTGGAAGACACTCTGGAAGCCAGCAATGTCGAGATTGTTCAGGCCAACGGCCAGGTTCTGGAACTGGCTCTGTCTGCGGAGCAACTGGAGCGGCGTGCAATCAGCATCAATACGCGCGCCGGCGCGGGTCAGTACGAACTTTTGCTGAGTGTCGATGCCGCTTTGCGACAGGGCGGTCAAGTCATCGCTGGTCCCGAGACCTTTCAGGCACGGGGCACATTTTACGAAGACACTGCGAACATCAGTGGCAGCAACAGCGGGCTGGAGCTGACGTTGAATGACATGCGGCGCGAGCTCGCCGACAACATCGTCCGACGCCTGCAGGCCGTGGAATTATGAAGCTGTATGCCGATCAGTTAGCCCGACACTTTCAGTCAGGAAAACTGATGCCAGGCTACTGGCTGGCCGGTGATGAACCACTGCAGATGCGTGACTGTGCAGATCTTGTCCGACAGACCACCAGGACACTGGGTTATACCGAACGCGAAGTCTACGAGGCAGACCGGCAGTTTGACTGGCGATCATTGACTTCTGCGGGTGCCAGCATGTCATTGTTCAGTGACAAAAAGCTGATCGAGCTGCGCCTGGGCTCAAGCAAGATTGCCGACGCCGACAGAAAGCTGCTGATCGAGTATCTTAAGTCAGCCCCGGCAGACACCTTGCTGCTGATCCTGAGCCCCCGTATTGAGGGCGCTGCAACCAAAACCCAGTGGTTCAGGCAACTCGAGTCAATGCTTGGAGTTGTGCAGCTGTACCCGTTGGAGGCATCACGCCTGCCAGCATGGATCACGCAACGCCTTTCCCAACATCAATTGAGCGCTGACGCCGATGCCTGCCAACTGCTTGCAGATCGGGTTGAAGGCAACATGCTGGCAGCGGACCAGGAGATTGAAAAACTATCCTTGCTGTTCGGATCTGGCACACATCTTGACGCTGCTGCGATCGCACGCAGCGTTGCAGATAACTCGCGCTTCAATGTGTTTGCGCTGATTGATGCCAGCCTGGCTGGCGAGGGTGGCAAGGCGATAAGAACACTGCGGCGTATGCGCGACGAGGGCGCCCAGGCCCTGATGATCAATACCATGCTGGCCCGTGAGCTACGCGCTCTACATGGGATGGCCTGTCAAATGCAGCGAGGTCTGTCGGCACAAAGTGTCATACAGTCCCAGCGGGTCTGGAAATCAAGACAGGCGCTAATGACTGCCGCCTTAAACCGGCTGAGCGAACCAGCGCTGAGAAGCCAGTTGACACTGGCCAGGCAGATTGACATCAGCGTCAAGGGCCTCACCCACCTGTCTGCGTGGGAGCTGCTGGAGCAGCTTGTCGCCAGGCTGAGTGGCCACGCGCTTAAACTCCCATCCGGCTCAATGTGGCAATAATCTCACGCATCAATCGCTCGGCAACAGGATGTGTCGCAGCGAAGCGAGCCTCCAGCGCTATGGCATTATCCATTTCCGGACTGTTCCGCGCCGATGTTTCCAGCAGCGTATCAACATCGTCATCAAGCTGGCGCGCCAGTGCCAGTGTGTCGTCGTCCAGATCCTCTGTTTTCGCTAGCTCCGATTGAAGCTCCTGCAGCAACTGCCTGATTCTTTCCTGACTCACACGTATTCCTCCATCGTGAATGAATACATGTTAATGCCAGTCAAACGGCGGCACAAGCAGAACCGGTGCGACCGGCTCTGCTCAGTGTGAAGCCAGACTACTCCCAGGCGCCCGTCAACTCGCCCTGCTGGCGACGCGGGAGTAGGCACGCTGCTTGAGACGACGGTGGAAACGACGCTCGCGGCTCTTGTACTCGAACCAGTAACGAGGCACATTCAACAGCAGTGACCAGCGTGTTGTGTAGCTTACCCGGATAGTTGAATGGCTCTTGTCGCCAGACATCAGCATCGGAGCACCTTCATAAATGTCCTTGGCACCCGTCATGGCGTGGACGTGTCTGATATTGATATTACGCTGATTCGCCATCAACAGCACAAACTGTTTACGGCACTTAAAGGCGTCAAGTATCAGTTTTAACCAGATACTGAACTGTTCAGAAGCTGTTTTCAGTGAAGCACTCATCCAGACACCGTTAATCTCCATCATGTCATAGGCTTCGTTGCGGAAGAATTCATGTGATTCCCTGACATCATCGGGAACAAACATCAGACTTCTGAACTCCGGTTTGGTAACCAGCATGTACCCACCAACCATCTCGTCACCCTTGAAGCCAGCCACAAAAGTGCTGCGCCGCGCATAGTCGTAAGGCAGCTTGACACCGACGTAGCCCTCAAAACGGCTCAAAAAATACTCGATATCTTTTTCCTGGGTCAGAGTTTTGAATTTGATCGCTTCCATCGTTTTATCCTCGGTAGGAACATGCCTACGTGTTGTTGGTAAAGTTTATACTCGGTTGCCTGATCACTGTTCAGGATCATGCGCTCTTCCTTTCTAGCAGACATCACATAAAACGCCATCAGATACACGAAGCTCAGCCATAACAGTATCGTACCGAAAAGCCACGTACTGGCGAACCAGGCAATCATGTATGAGACATAGAATGGATGACGAAAAACACCAAACGGACCTGATGTCACAATACTTCCGACATGGTTACTAAATGCGAAGTCAAGTGACTTGGCGGTGCTTATCGCTGACCAGAATATCACCAGCGAAAGGCTGTACAAGAGCGCACAAATGATCAGCTCTGGTTTTGTGATATCCGTCACATTATAAAAAAGCCATGCGGTTGACAGCATTTGAATCGCGACTGCAGAATCATACGTCAATGCGCGTAGTCGGCCAGTGCCAACATTAACGGTAAAGAAACGGAAACGAGCCCAGACAAGGCTCAGCACAATAGTCAGATATAGCGAAAAAACCGCCACTTGCAGCATGACACAATCCCTTTGCAGTATGATGAAACTTTGACATTGTTATACACTCCAGTCCGCATGTTCGCAATTGCCGACTGGCACCAATTATGTATAATCTGCACACACCCAGGATCAGGCCCGCATCATGACTTTGCGACTATGAAAACAGACAAATACGCGGCGTACTGTAAAGAGCACGCTGCAGAATTCAGGGACGAAATGCGCGAGGATGCTGCCAAGGCATTGCGCAACTGGCCAGGAAAAGCCGCAGCGGTTTTGCTGGCACTGTCTTCGATGCTGACCTGGAGCAATTTGCAGGACAGCGGCAACCCTTACGCACTGCACAGTATGTTTGCCTATGCACCACCAATTGCGCTGGTGTTTCTTTATCCACTACTGACACTGCTGTTCGCCGGATTCGAAAAATATTCGCGCAGTGTCCTCGACATATTCCTGCTGAGTATTCTTGGGGGGTTCTGCCTGACGCTGCATTTTGTGTTTGAACCCGACCTTTCAGAGAGTTATCAGTCCGACGCCTTCCTGGCGCTGTCAGGCCAGATCAACTTTGTGGTGTTGATGACCACCGCCTTTTCGTACCATATAAGCTTCGCGCTCACATTGCTGCGCAATACCATTTTTGCTCTGCTGGCAGCCCTTCTGATTTTCCTGATCAATCCGGAGTTTCTCGCCATCAACGCCATACAGCTGGTACAGGGTTATCTTGGCGGCATCATTGTCAGCTGGCTGTTCTTCCGCCGAATACAGACACGCTTCTACTACAAATCCATTGACGCAGACACCCGTCAGCATCTGTACAAGCAACTGTCCAAGCTGGTTTACCCGCACCAGCTGGAGCGAATCAAGGCCGGCGACCAACTCGAATCCACCATGCCTGTTGAGAAAAGCAAAGCTATTATCAACGTCTTTGATATCCAGAACTCAAGCAATATAAAACATGAACGAACTCAGGATTTTTTCCTCGAGGTGTTCCGCGCGTTTTCGCAGATATGCATGATGGGTTACAAACATAATCCATTACAGGCGCGCGCATTCCGACTCAAGGAGACTGGCGACGGTTTCATCAGTGCGGTTGGGTACCCATTTCTGACGGATCAGAAACACACGCTTGCAGATCATGCTGTCGAAACCGCCCTGCTGATGTTCCGGGCGTTTAACACGGAAGTCGACAAATTTGCCTATGGTTATCCAATCAAAGCGGCAATGGGGCTTGCCTACAATTCGGTTCAGGGCACGTTCCAGAGCAGTGGTATTCGCGCCTACGATCTGTTCGGTGATGCGCTGGTCCAGGCCTATCGCTATGAAGAACTTCGAAAGCACCCCGTGATCCAGAAAGCCATCCACGCCCGTGCCGATGATCTTGGGCTGCGCCACTACAATATCCTGATCATTCAGGAAGTGATTTTCAATACGCTGTGCGACGGCTTCAAGTCACTGTTTACCCCGCTTCCGCTTGCGCGTGAGGACCACCCGATCCCACAGGATCCTGACGCACAATATATCTATTTTCACATCCTCGACTGAGCTGCTTACGGTGGGCCCGGGGCCACTGCCATGAAATCCTGTAGCCGATACGCTATAATGCTGCGGCTTTGATATTCCCATTCATCACCACAGGATGACAAATGACAGACGCCAATGCATCAGTTGCCGCCAGTAGTCTAGATAATGACAAGAAGCACACCGTCGAAAAAATCGGCGGCACTTCAATGAGTCAATTTGACGCAGTTCGACAGAATATCTTCATGAACCCCGCGCTCAATGGTGATTACTACCAGCGAATTTTTGTTGTATCAGCGTATGCCGGCATCACCAACATGCTTTTGGAGCATAAAAAAACTGGACAACCGGGCATTTACGCGCTGTTCTCTGACGCTGAAGAACAGCAAAGCTGGCGCGACGCTTTCAATGCATTGCGTGATCGCATGCTGGAGATTAATGCCGATTTATTCGCCCCGCACGCACCCAGCGAGAAAGAAGAGGCCGACAGCTTCATTCTGGACCGCCTGAACGATGCAGAAAGCGTTCTGGAAGACGTTTCCAGCCTCTGCCAGCACGGCCATTTTGCGCTGTCTGACTATCTCCAGACGGTTCGCGAGATGCTTGCCAGTCTGGGCGAAATGCACAGCGCCTCAAATACAGCGCAACTACTCCGTTTGCACGGACTGAACGCACGTCTCGTCGACCTGTCAGGCTGGGCCAGCACCAAACATCTGTCGCTGGACGAGCATATAACCCGGGCTTTTGAGGGCATCGACCTGAGCAGAGAACTGCCTATTGCAACCGGTTACAGCCATTGTGATGGCGGCCTGATGGCAATATTCGACCGTGGCTACAGCGAAATGACCTTCAGTCGAATTGCCGTGCTGACGGGCGCCCGCGAAGCGGTCATCCACAAGGAATTCCACCTCAGCAGCGCCGATCCGGGCATTGTTGGAGAAGACAAGGCCGTACCGATTGGCCGAACAAACTATGATGTGGCAGACCAACTGGCTAATCTTGGCATGGAAGCAATCCATCCCCGGGCCGCCAAAGGCCTGCGGCAGAGCAACATCCATTTGCGCGTGAAGAATACCTTTGAGCCGGAACACAACGGCACCTTGATCACACGCGACTACGTCAGCGAATCTGCCTGCGTTGAAATCATCGCCGGCCGCAAAGGTGTTTATGCCATTGAACTGTTTGACCAGGATATGGTGGGCGACCTTTCCCATTACGAGAAGCAGTTCCTCGGGCAGATCACTCGGTATAAAGCGCAGGTGATCAACAAAGACCTTAATGCCAACACGATTACACACTATCTGTCTGCCAACCTGAAAACTGTCAAGCGCATCCAGGCATCATTGGCTGAGCTTTTCCCGGGTGCCGAGATCAATGTGCGCAAGGTGTGTATCGTATCGGCAATCGGCAGTGACCTGAAGATTCCAGGCATGCTGGCGCGCACGGCCAAAGCTCTGGCCGATGCTGGTGTTGATATTCAGGGTGTGCACCAGTGCATGCGCCAGGTAGACATGCAGTTTGTACTGGACGAGGATGACTTCGAAAAGGCGATAAAAGCCATGCATGAGCAACTGGTGGAAGTATACAACCACGGCCGCGCCATCAAGCTGGCCTGAGCATGAAGCCTGTTGAGCTGCTGAGAAGTGACACCCCGGCCTGCCGGGAGCTGCTGCACTTCAACAATGCCGGCTCATCGCTGCAGCCGCGTCCAGTCACGGATGCGGTGCTGCAGCACCTCCTTCTTGAGCAGCGACTGGGCGGCTACGAAGCGGCCCAGGCCAATGCCGAAGCAGGCCAGCAATTCTATACAGCCTTTGCCGCCCTGCTGAACTGCAACCCACGCGAAATCGCCTATGTCGAGAATGCCTCGCGCGGCTGGAATCTGTTGCTGCAGGCAATTCCCTTTGACGCTGGCGATCATATCGTGACCGGCGTCTCGGAATACGCCAGCAATTACCTGTCTTTGCTGCATCTTGCAAAAACAAAGGGGTTAGTCATTGATGTGATACCGAATTCGGCGTCAGGTCAGATCGATCTGGAAAAGCTGGAGGACGCGCTGGATGACAAGGTCCGCCTCGTCGCATTGACGCATATTCCCAGTCAGTCCGGTGTAATTCACCCCGCTGCCGAAGTGGGAAGGCTATGCCAGCAGCGCCGCATACTGTTCCTGCTGGATGCGTGTCAGTCCGCAGGCCAGACTGTGCTGGACGTCAATGAGATCCAATGCGACATGCTGACTGGCAGCGGCCGTAAATACCTGAGAGGCCCTCGCGGCACAGGATTTATGTATGTGCGCCACAGTATTCTGGATTTTCTTAAACCCGCGACGGTGGACCTGAGTGCAATCAGCTGGCTGCAGCGCAATCATTTTGAATGGCGGGATGACGCCAGGCGATTCGAACTGTTTGAACACTACGTAGCGGGCAAAATCGGCCTGGCCGTTGCTGCTCAGTACGCCGTCGACAACAACATGATTGAGTCCGCCGCCGTGATCCAGCGGCTCGGACATCGTCTGCGCCAGCAATTGGCATCCATTGTAGGTGTGCGTATTCACGATTCTGGCTTCATCGCGGAAGCCAGCCAGTGCAGTCATCTTGGGGGTATCGTCACCTTCAACACACCGTTGCCGGCAGAAACGCTGCAGCAGCGGCTGCAGACGCAGCGTATCAACAGCTCTGTATTGCGCCAGCGCAATACGCGTCTGGAATTTGAAGACCGGGGTCTTGGCGATATCAATCGAGCTTCAGTCCACTACTTCAATACCGAAACAGAAATCGCGCGGTTCTGCGACGCAGTTGAACAGGCTATTGCCTGAACTCTGAGCCTAACGTCAGCTGGTCAGGCAAACAGCATCTGAACATAAACCGCAAGAATCGCCAGCGGACAGATGAAACGGATATAAAACGGCCAAATACGCCAGAACATACCGTGTTCCGCACCTTCGCAGCCCTGTTTGATCTCAGCCAGTATACCATTACGATTCCAAATCCAGCCCGCAAATATGGCAAAGAAGAATCCCAGCAGCGGCTGGCTGTATTCGGTGGTCAGGCTTACCACCAGATCGAACAATACGTTGAAATTGAAGACGATAATGAGGCTGATGACGGCGATACCGGCACCCAGCACCACCCCTGCCTTGCGGCGTGATACCGAGCGAGTCTCAACCATATACGAAAGCGGAACCTCAAGCATGGATATGGATGAGGTCAGCGATGCAATGGTCATTAATACAAAAAAGGCCAACCCTACCAGCATGCCCGCGCTGCCCATCTGTTCGAAAAGAGCTGGCAGCACTGCAATGATCAGGCCTGGACCAGCAACCAGTCCACCCTGATCGTCGTAGATCTGAATACCATTGTTCAGCGCCACCATCATCGCTGGCAGAATCAGCAGACCGGCGGTTACTGCAATCGCGATATCCAGCAGTGTCACCATACCGCCCAGCGCCGGCAGATTTTCCCGTTTGCTGATATAGGACCCGTAAATCAGCATGGTGCCGACACCGAGAGACAATGAGAAGAAAGCCTGCCCCATGGCACTGAGCAGCAAACCAGTATCTGCGACACGGCTGAAATCGGGCACCAGGTACAGACGTAATCCATCCATGGCGCCATCCAGTGTCATCACGTAGGCAATCAGCGCCACCAGAATGACAACCAGCGAGGGCATCAGGCGCGAGGCCCACTTCTCGATACCATGTTTAACGCCAGCCACTACAACCGCGATAGTGAGCATCATGAATACAACAGTGAACAGAGAGTCACGTGTCAGCCCCGGGGTCTGCAACCAGGAGGAAAACGCATCTGCGCCAACGATATCAGCACCAGCCGCCAGCATGTAGGCCATCATCCAGCCGCTGACTATGGCGTAAAAGCTAAGGATAAAGCTGACCGTTATCATGCCGGCGAAACCAACCGTTGTGCCCAGTGCACGGCTTGCCGGGCTGGTGGAAAGCCCTCTCAATGCAGTAACCGCATTGGCTTTGGCATGACGCCCGATGATAAGTTCAGCCATCAATGCCGGGTAAGCCAGCGCGAATGCCAGTATCAGATAGGTAAACAGGAATGCCGCGCCGCCGTTACTCGCCGCATTGGTTGGAAACCCCCAGATATTGCCCAGACCCACTGCCGAGCCCGAGGCTGCCATCAAGAAACCAAAACGTGAACTAAACTCGCCGCGCGGTGCACTCATTCGTAGGATTCCAGAACAAAACGAAGCCGGGCCTCGTCTACCATTCTGAGTACGACATTATTCACCAGAGAGACGTTGCCATTATTATTGATTTCGACCTGCGGAATGCGTAGCCGCTGATCGCTGGTACTAAAGCTTGCGATGCCCTCAGGGTTGATCGCCAGATCCACCATGCTGCGCGGATCAATCTCAAAGTAAGTCTGGGCGGGATCGTCTCCCGCAACCACACGCAACAGCATGCTCATGCGTCCGAGATCGTCACCTGCGTTGACCTGCGTGCTGAGTATGCCAGTCTGGTATTCAAACACGTGTATGGCAGAGCTGAATCGCTGTACCCGGTGCATATTGATCAACACCAGGTTTTCAGTGACAGGCGGTATTCCATTGTTCGGCAAGGGTGCACCCTCGGTTGTACGCAATGGCATTGCCTGCGCCTCGCCACCAATTGAATATTCGGTCAGATCATTTATAGTCTGCGCAACATCAAGTCCTTCGCCTAGGATTCGCGCAAACACTGTGAAGCCGCCGTTCTGATCGTCCAGTGTTTCCGCATTGTTGGAAACGTTAATAAACCACTGGCTGGTTGCGCTGTTCGGATTACCTTCCAGTTTAGCCATTGCCAGTGTACCCGCGGTATTGGAAATACCCGGCTCATTGACCACGGCGTCACGCTGTGTGATTCGCTGCGCACTGCAGTTGATTCCCGGACTGGCGCCCTGCGGGCAGTTTCCCAACCAGCGATAGGCACCTGACTGAATGACAAAATTATCTACCGACCGGTGAAACACAGAACCGCTGTAGTCACCGCGATCCACATAACCAAGAAAATTGCGCACGGTATTGGGTGTCTGCTCATCAAACAGTTCAATCGTAAAGTCGCCATAGGAAGTGGCCACCCGCACCAGCGTATTGGTCTGGGCCAGCACCGAGGTCGTGGCGAGCATGCCACAGGTTGCGAGAACGACGAGCGTTCGTTGCACAAAGCTGCGCTTGTGGCGGCGTGTATTCATCGAATCCTGCATAAAATCTCCTGTCATCGTCAGGTCGGCAATGTTTGCCTGACGTCAATCCAACCGTACACCCCTGTGCGGGTGATCAATTCCTGCAACAGCAGTTTTTCTACTGTGTGCATGTAATCTGCTTCTGTCTTCAGGCCCAGCTCTTCACCATTCACCAGTTCAGTCACCTGAGTGACTGCAAGCCCCTGATAACCACAGGGATTGATTCGTGAGAACGGCTCCAGATCCATGGCCACGTTCAGGCTGAGGCCATGATAAGAGCAGCCTCTGCGGATTCGCAGTCCGAGCGAGGCGATCTTGGCATCCCCGACGTACACGCCGGGTGCACCAGCTCGAGTCTGTGCGTTAACTTTCAATGATGACAGGGTTTCGATGATGGCCTGCTCAATACCACTGACCAGATCCCTGACGCCCGTCCCAGATCGTCGTATGTCGATCAGCAGGTACACCACCAGTTGTCCGGGGCCATGATAGGTGACCTGACCGCCGCGATCAATTTGCACCACCGGAATATCACCGGGCGCCAGCAGATGTTCGGCTTTGCCGGCCTGCCCCTGAGTGAACACAGGTGGGTGCGAAAGTATCCAGATCTCATCCGGTGTTGTCTGGTCCCGCTCGGATGTGAAGGTCTGCATTGCCTGCCAGACCGGCACATATGGCTGCAAGCCCAGTTGCCGAAGAACCAGGGCCTGACTCATAAAACCAGTCTGACCGCCGAATGACCTTTCAGGTCCGCGAACAGGGCCTGGAGCTGTTCTTCACCGGTAGCTTCGATCACGATTGTCACGGACAGATAGTTGCCCTGGGCACTGCCGCGGGTATTCATGTTGTCGGCGCTCACCTCGGGCGAGTGAAGCTTGACGATTTCCAGCACGTCAAGTTCAAACCCCTCGACCGCCTCGCCCATCACTTTGATCGGATACTGGCAGGGAAATTCGATTTTTGGCGCTTTCGGTTCGCTCATGGTCTGTTACCTGAACAGGTTCATGAAGAACAGCGTCAGCGCATCGATCAGACGCTTGAAGAAGCCACCACGTTCCACGGCATCTATTGCCACGACATCCCCGGTGTAGAGCACTTCATCATCAAGCGTGATATTAACCTGACCAAGCACTTCACCGGCCTCAAAACCGCCGCGAATCACCTCTTCGGTGTCAAGAGTTGCCACCAGGTCGTCGGCTCTGCCACGAGGAATGGTCAGGAACACTTCTTCCTGGATGCCCAGATCAACACTGTTGGCCGCCCCGGCCCAGACGCGGGCATTGTTGATGACCTGGCCGGCATCATAAAGTTTGTGTGTTTCAAAGAAGCGGAAGCCGTAGCTGAGCATTTTCTGGGTCTCGACTGCGCGCGCCTCCTCGTTCGCCGTGCCCATCACAACAGAAATCAGGCGCATGCCATCACGCTCGGCAGAAGCGACCAGACAGTAGCCTGCAGCCGTGGTCCAGCCAGTTTTCATGCCATCCACTGACGGGTCGCGAAACAGCAATGTATTGCGATTGGCCTGGGTAATGCCATTGAAGGTAAATTCACGCTCTGAGTACATGGCGTAATGATCTGGGTGCTCCATGATCTTGACGCGCGCCAGCGTCGCCAGATCGCGCGCCGACATCAGGTTGGTTTCTGCGCCATCATCCAGACCACTGGAGTTAATGAAGTAGGAGCTGGACATACCCAGTGCCTGGGCGTGCTGGTTCATCAGGTCCGCAAAGGCAGCTTCGCTTCCGGCAATGTGTTCCGCCATGGCAACACTGGCGTCATTGCCGGACTGGATGATGATGCCACGCAGCAGATCTTCAACACGCACACGGCTGTTTACATCAACAAAGGTTTTAGAGCCTTGTGTCTGCCATGCCTTCTCGCTGATAAAAACAAGATCGTCATAGCTCATATTGCCATTGTCGATTTCCACTTCGGCAATATAAGAGGTCATCATCTTGGTCAGACTGGCGGGCGGCAATGCCTCGTCTGCATTGTGCTCCATGATGACGTGACCGGTTTTGGCATCCAGCAGAATATAACTGCTACCGGCTATTTCCGGCGCTCGAGGCATAATGTTCTGGGCCGCAGCCGGCATGGCCGAGGCCAGCAGCAGACTGGCAGTGGTCAACACGGCAACCAGGCGACGCCAGCGCGTCAGCCCTGAATGAGCGGAGGTGGGTGATTGTGCGTCAGTTTTTGAAATCTGTATTGTCATGAACTAATTACTCTTCGACGGTAAATGGCTGACCCAGGTCAGCAGCTATCATCAGGTCAGTCAGGCGCTGTATCTCGCTTTGCTCAATAATCGGCCCGATTCGAACCCGGTGCAGCTCCTGTTGATTGCTTTGAACAGAGCGAATAAACACCGGGCGAGAAGTCAGGTCGCGCAGTCGCGCCGACAGCTGTTCAGCTGCTCTACGACTGGAAAACGCGCCAGCTTGCAAATACTTCCCTGCAGTCTGTGCTACAAGGTCCGTTGCAGCGACGTTATTGGCAGTTGCTGTGACCGCACTGCCTGCATCATTGGCTGCCAGCAACAGCTGCTGACCAGGCACAATGGATTCAATATGCACCAGCGCCGTGCCCTGGTCGGCAAAACCCAGCTTCCAGGCAGCGGCGTAGGAAAGATCAATCACGCGGTCGTTGTGGAACGGACCACGGTCGTTAACGCGAACGATGATGCTGCGTTGATTTTCCAGGTTGGTGACTCTGGCGAAACTGGGGATGGGCAGCGCGGTATGCGCCGCCGAAATCTGGTACATGTCAAAGATTTCGCCATTGGACGTCAAATGGCCGTGGAACTTCTCACCATACCAGGATGCCAGGCCAGTCTGTTGAAAGCCCTCTTCCGTCGCCATGACTCGATAGCTTCGACCATTGACGGTATAGGGCGACCGATTGCCGGCCATGGTTCTCTGCAGCGGTTCGGGCACAACCTCGCGGATACTCGCCGGATCCATCGGTGCTGTCGGCGCACGGTCCTGACTGATACTGTAGCGGCCACTTTGTGAACTGCTGCTGTCACCGCGCGGGGTAGATGTGCTACCGCATGCTGCCAGCACTCCGGCCAGCACAACTACAACAAAAATTCTTATTTTCACTATTGTGCCTCTGGCTGATCGCATATCACCTGAACTACCTTTGATTCAATTGTATGCGACCCGCAATACTAACGTGTTAGTCACTGCTTGTCAGTAACAGGGACCCGTCATCCACCTGCTCTTGTTCAATGATCGGCAGCAGATACGCGTCCAGCACTTCCCGGGCCAATGGTCCACCAACCGAGCTGCCACCCTCGCCATTCTCTATGAACACCGCCACCGCGATGCGTGATTTGGGGGATGCATCAAACGCAATGAACATCGCATGATTCAGGTGATCCTCATTAACGGTTTCAGGATCCATGCGGTTGCCCCGCGCATCAACCTGAACCCCCACCACCTGCGCAGTTCCAGACTTGCCCCCCATCGGATAGGCCAATGGCTCTGCACCATGCACGTAGGGATAGGCGGTACCCTCGTGACGTCGGTGTTCGCGATCGTAGGGTTTGCTGACAGTATGCTCCATCGCCCGTCTTACATAGGCAACGTCCTCAGCCGAGGGCAGCAGTGGCTGCAGTACGTCCTCATCCGCAAAAATGGTATCTGCAAACTCTCCGTCGACACCATTCTGCACCGCCTTGAGCATGCGGGGGCGTTTAAAGACCCCGTGGTTGGCTATCGTGGCTGCCGCGCTGGCCATCTGCAGAGTGGTGGCCTGGAACATGCCATTGCCGAAACCTTCAGGCGGCGTTTCGCCCGGATACCAGGGTTCGCCGCGAGCCTCGCGCTTCCACTCTGGTGATGGCACGAGGCCGGGATTGGCATTGGGAATATCCAGTGCAGTGTTGCTGCCGAAACCCCAGGTCAACAGATAGTCGTGCAGCGTATCAATGCCAAGTTCAACCGCGATATGACTGAAATAGGTATTGCATGACTGATAAATCGCGCGCTCCAGATCAATGGTGCCATGACCGGATTTGTCGTTCCACCAGGTCCAGTCATAGTAAGGCCGGGAACGTCCGGGCAGTCGATAGAAGCCAGGGTCCTGAATGGTAAATTCCTTATCCACAATGCCATAATACAAACCGGCAAGCCCTACGATCGGCTTGATCGTGGAGCCAGGCACTCTGGGGTTGATCGCACGGTTGAACATGGGCGAATAACGTGACCGGTTGAGCTCATTCATCTGATCACGACTAATTCCCGTCACAAACAGGTTAGGGTCATAACCTGGTTTGCTGACCATGGCCAGCACGCCTCCTGTGGCAGGATCAATCGCGACAATCGCGCCCCGCCGGTCACCCAGGGCAGCCTCTGCTGCCATCTGTAGCTGAATATCCATATGCAGCTGAATATCCAGCCCTGGCACCGGGTCGGTTCGCCCCAATACGCGCGTGACGCGACCCCGGTTATTCTTCTCGACAGTTTCGAAGCCTACGGTACCGTGCAGGTGTTCCTCATAAGTCTTCTCAATGCCAATCTTGCCAATATGATTGCTGCCACGATAGTTTCGCGACTGCTCTTCATTCATGGCCTGAAGTTCGTCACGGTTAATCTCCGAGACATAACCAATCGCATGCGCAGTGGCTTCACCGAACGGGTAATAACGCAGCAGCTGCGCCTCGACAGCAAACCCGGGCAATTTGTGCTGATTGACCGCAATGTGGGCAATTTCCTCGTCATTCAGCTGAAACTTCAATGGCACTGAGGTGTGAGGTACGGCACGTCTCTGCAGTCGCTCCCGGTACTGCTCCAGGTCCTCATCGGTGAGCGGTATGAAGTCGCGAACCACTTCCAGTGACTTTTCAAAATCAGTAGCCGTCTCGCGCACTACCGTCAGGTTGAAAATTGGCCGATTGTCGGCCAGCAGACTGCCATTGCGATCGTAGATCAGTCCGCGGGTGGGAGGTATGAACTGGGAATGGAGTCGGTTGCCATCCGAACGAGCCGAGAAGTAATCATGGTTGAACAGCTGCAGGTTGATCATCCATCCGGCGAGGATTAGTACCAGCAGCGTCACGAACCCGGCCGCGAAGATCAATCGACCGTGGAAAACCCGTATCTCCTGTTTATGCTCATCCAAACGGAATTTGTGTGCCATAGTGTCCTGGTGTCAGCGCTCGTCCGGGCCATCATGCCCTGGAAACCTAAGTAGACAGGCTATTTATCAATTAGTTTACACGTAATTTCAGGCGCGATGGTAGGGATGACCATTGATCACACTCCAGACACGATAAATCTGTTCTGCGATCAGAATCCGAACCAGCGGGTGAGGCAGCGTCAGTGCCGACAGCGACCACTTTTCCGATGCCTGTTGCAGGCATCTGGCGGACAGTCCGTCGGGCCCGCCCACAAGCAGACTCAGATGAAAACCATTGTCACGGATATCAGATACCCGTGAGGCCATCTTCTCTGTGCTCAATGCCTTGCCCTGCACATCCAGCGCAACCAGATAGTCACGTGAGCCGACTTTAGCCAGCAGACTGTCTGCCTCCTGGTCCATCATCTGCTCCACATTCAGGTTTTTACTGCGCCGCGCCATGGGCACTTCGATCAGGTTCAGGGCGAAATCAGCGGGCAGCCGCTTTTGATATTCCTGTACGCCCTGACTGACCCAGTCAGGCATGCGGGTGCCCACGGATATCAGATTGATGTTCACTCTTTATCGGTGGCTCGCTTGTCGGTTGCTGACTGCGGACGGAAGCTCCACAAATCTTCAAGTCGGTACAGCGCACGAGTGGCACCCAGCATCAGATGCACAACCACTGTTCCCAGATCGACCAGCACCCACTCTGCCTGCTCGCGCCCTTCCACACCGCTAACCGGCGCACCGGCCTGTTTGACTTTGACCACAACTTCATCCGCCAGGGCCTTGATATGCGTACTGGATGTACCTGTACATATCACCATGGCGTCTGTTAAAGGTGTCAGGTCAGCCACGTCAAACACTTCGATCTGCTGACCCTTGATATCCTCCAGCGCCGTTGTGATCACTTCAATCAGTTGCTTGTTTTCCAATGCTTGCAATCTCCTGCCCGGGGGCATGCGGTTATCTGTATAGTTTATGCGTCTTTATGTAGTCGGCGACGACTGTTGGTACATCGTCAATCGCTATGGTACCGGTTTGCCGCGCATCACGGCGAACACGTGTTGATGACTGGGGCAGATTAATTCCTGTTAAAACCAGAATACGACCAGCCAGCGTGTCGAACAATTCTTCCTGCCGCGACACCAGACGTGCCGCCAGTTCTGTCTGTAATGCCGGTTCTGCATTTGCCTGCGAGAGTTCATCACGGCTGACCACACACAGATGCGTCAAGTCCAGAATGTCCCGCCAGCGGTGCCAGCTGGGCAAGGACAGAAAACTGTCCATGCCCATAATATAGACCATGGTCGCCTGCGGAAATTCCGCTCGCAGACTGCCGAGCGTGTCGACCATGTAGGAAGTACCTGGTCGTTGCAGTTCGCGCGTGTCTACGACAAACCCCGGATAATCCGCGATAGCGGCTTCGAGCATGGCCAGGCGGTGTTCAGCGCTGGTCTGTGCGTTGGCGCGATGCCCTGGAATGGAACAGGGAATCAGGCGCACCTGGTCCAGATTCAGTTTCAGCTGTGCCGTTTGCGCCACCCGAAGGTGTCCCGTGTGCACCGGGTCGAACATGCCACCCATGATTCCCAGTCGCATGCTCGCCGACGTACTGGTCATGTGCGGATGTGACCGTCACCAATCACTATATATTTCTGCGAGGTCAGACCTTCCAGCCCAACCGGACCACGCGCGTGCAGTTTGTCGGTCGAAATGCCGATTTCTGCACCCAGGCCATACTCAAATCCATCAGCGAATCGAGTCGACGCATTAATCATTACCGAGCTGGAATCCACCTCCCGCAGAAATCGCTGCGCGCGATGGAAGTCCTCGGTCACGATAGACTCGGTATGAGCCGAACTGTGGAGATTGATATGCTCGATCGCCTCATCCAGGCCACCCACAATTTTCACCGACAGGATGGGCGCCAGATACTCCTCGTCCCAGTCGGCAGCGCTGGCTTCTCTGGCACCGGGAATCAATGGCAGTGACTGCGGACAGGCGCGCCACTCGATCTGGTGCGGCGCCATGGCTTCAGCCAGCTGCGGCAGAACCTCAGCAGCAACTGCCTCGGCAACCAGCAGGGACTCCAGTGTGTTGCAGGTGCCGTAACGCTGTGTCTTGGCATTCAGCGTAATCTGTACCGCCTTCTCCAGATCAGCGCGGTCATCAATATAAACATGGCAATTGCCGTCCAGATGCTTGATGACAGGCACGCGAGACTCGGAGCTGATGCGTTCGATCAGACCTTTACCGCCGCGTGGCACGATGACATCGACGAACTGCGGCATGGTGATCAATCGGCCAACCGCTTCGCGGTCAGTGGTATCAATTACCTGCACGGCATGCTCGGTCAGACCCGCCGCAGCCAGCCCCTGGCGGATACAGGCGGCGATCGCCTGGTTCGAGTGCAGAGCTTCTGAGCCACCGCGCAGAATGGCTGCATTGCCTGATTTGAGACACAGACTGGCAGCCTCACAGGTCACATTGGGGCGAGATTCGTAAATGATGCCAATTACACCAAGCGGTACACGCATTTTGCCTACCTGGATGCCGCTGGGGCGATAGCGCATGTCGCTGATCTCGCCCACTGGATCCTGCAGAGCCGCAACCTGCCGCAGGCCTTCAACCATGCCATCGATCCTGGCCGGTGTCAGGGCCAGGCGATCAAGCATGGCAGCATCAAGGCCCTTGGCCTTGCCGGCTTCCAGATCGCGCGCATTGGCACTCTCAAGTTCAGCGCGACTGCTTTCAATCGCATCGGCCATTGCCAGCAGCGCCTGGTTTTTCTGGCCGGTAGTCGCCGCCGCAGTGATACGGGACGCCTGTCTGGCCTGTGAGCCTACTTTGTCCATGTAGGCCGCGATATCGCTCATTTGAATGAATCCGCAGTGAAAAGTTTGGAAAGGCGCGCATTATAGCGCACTCAGATGTGATTCTGCAGGGCCATTTCCGCCGGGTAGGGATGCATGTACCAGGAACGCTCAATGTACTCGACCGGATTGCGACGAAAATGATGATTCAGCAGTGTAATGGGCACAATCAGGGGCAACAGCCCTTTGTGATACCGTTCCAGCATCTCGCGTAATTCCTCTTTGTCCTGCGCATCCAGCTGCTCTTTCAGATAACCCTGAATATGCTGCAGCACATTGACGTGATCGCCACGTGAAGCACGCTCTTTCAGCGCCTGCATCAGCTCAGGCAGGTACTGCTTGGCCACCTCGAAGACGTTGTCCTTGCGCGCGCTGGCCACCAGCGGCCCCAGACGGCGATAGGTTTTCTGGCAGTGGCTCATCAGTATCAGTTTGTGACGTGCATGAAAATCCGTCAGGGATGCCACTGACAACCCATCAGCCACCAGTTGTCGCCAGCGATTCATCACGTAGACCCGCTGAATGAAGTTCTCCCGCAACACGGCATCACCAAGCCGTCCTTCCTCTTCCACCGGCAGCTCCGGAAAACGCTCCATGATGCGTGCAGCGAATATGCCGGCGCCTTCGCGGGGGGCATGCCCGGGTCCGTACACTTTCACACGTTCCATGCCGCAACTGGGTGAGTCTTTCTTCAGGATAAACCCGCACATCTCACCCACCCAGTGGGCCTGCGCATCAGCGCTTGCGGTCAGCTTGTCCGTGTAATCGAGGGTATCGTCCTCAAAATCAACACAGCGCACCTCGTCATCCCGCTTGACCAGCCGGATCGGGCGCCTGGGAATGCCCAGGCCAATATCAACCTCCGGACAGAAAGTGCGAAACTCAAAATACTGCCCCAGTGTGCGCTGAATGTAGGAGTGCTGTTTGTGGCCCCCGTTGAAGCGCACCTCTTCGCCTACCAGGCAGGCACTGATGCCGACCGGAATTTTTTGATGCTGGTGCTCGTTCATGGTGTGAATTCCAGTTGCAGTTGGCCGGCAATCAGTTGCAGTTTTTCTGCGCGGCTCAGTTGTTTGATTCGATATTCCAGCTGCCGTGCTGTGCGCTGATCAACGCTCTGCGTCACATAGGCCAGCACCAGTGGGCCACGCCCCCGCAGGTAACGTGCAGTCCGGGCACCCTGTGCCTGATGCTCGGCGAAGCGCCGGGCGACGTCCGTACTGATACCGGTGTACAGGCTGTCGTCACCACAGCGAACCACGTAGACATGCCAGCCATCATTGACCACCGATCAGACTCCACAGAGCTGAATCGTCGCCGCCAGCATCGCCCTGCTGGCGGGCGCGACCTTCTCGTTCAAGTTTCAGAAGATGTGCCAGCAGTGTCTTCTCAGCCCATGGCAACAAATGGGCTGGGACATCATCATACACCGGGACCACCAGCTGCTTCAGCGTGACTGGCTGAATGTCTGCAAGATGAGTGATGATTTTCAGCTCGCGGCGCTGACGATGACGAATAAGGGCACTGATCATCTGCTCCGGTTCGCTCATCAACTCTCCGTGCCCGGGCGCCAGATACTGCAACGGCAGACTGCGCAGCTGCTCCAGCGAGTCCAGGTAGTCCTTCATGTCACCATCAGGCGGCAATATGACCGGTGTTGTGCCTTGCAGAATGTGATCCCCGGTGAACAGCAACGATTGTTCCTCCAGCAGAAAGCACAAATGATTGGAAACATGTCCCGGTGTGCTGATCAGGCGCATGGTAAAACCATCACATTCGATACGCTCCTGGTCTTTGTAGATGCGGGATGGCTGAAAACCCGTATCCTGATAGGCTGCCTCCGGCGGTGCTGCCAGACCGATCAGTTCCGCACCGGTAGCCCGGTGCAGTGCCATGGCCCCCGGCGAGTGATCACCATGCGTATGAGTGACAAAGATCCGCACCAGCGGCCGACCCTCAAGCGCCGCCTCAATGGCAGCAATATGCTCCGGGAGCGCTGGACCTGGATCCACCAGCGCCATGCTCTCCGACCCGATCAGATAGGTATTGGTGCCCGGCCCGGTCATGGTGCTGGCATTGGGGCACAGTATCCGGTGCACGGGCACCTCGCCAGGTTGGAGTCCATCGCGCAGCAGAGTCGGCCTGCCGACGACAAATCGAGAATTATCCATGCTCATCTTGTGCCAGTCAGTTGCAAGAGCGCCAATGATAACGGCTTCACCCGTTCATGACCATGTCACGCGGACAGACCCGGCCAGGGTGGTTTTCACCGACGATTCACGCTATAAATGGCTCCTTTTTTATGGCCGTCAGGTTTATGTCCCCTGGGATTGCGACCTGAAAGGACCAACAACAACAATAAATGCAGGGCAAAGACACATGTACAAGATCACAACCTACAATCAGATCTCGGAAAAAGGCATTAATCGATTCACGTCGACGCACTATCAGGTAGGCGGTGTCCAGGACCAGGCCGATGCCATCCTGCTGCGCAGCCACAAACTTGCCCCTGAAGAGCTGAATGGCACAGTCCGTGCTGTCGCCCGTGCCGGCGCAGGTGTCAATAATGTCCCTGTCAGCCACTGCACTGAACGTGGCATTGTTGTCTTCAACACACCCGGCGCCAACGCCAACGCGGTCAAGGAGCTGGTTCTGACCGGCATGCTGCTGGCGTCGCGGGGCATATTGCCTGGCATGGCCTATGTCGACACTCTCAATGAAATGACCGATAACGCAGCGATGTCCAAACTGCTGGAGGCCGAGAAGAAGCGTTTCGCCGGCCAGGAGCTGGCTGGCAAAACGCTTGGTATTGTCGGCCTGGGCGCCATCGGCTCCATGGTGGCCGGCATGGCAATCGATCTGGGTATGACCGTGCTTGGCTACGACCCTGCCCTGTCCGTTGATGCCGCATGGCGACTGCCCAGCCAGGTTCACAAAATCGAGAACCTGAGCGCGCTGATGGCCAATGCTGACTTTGTCAGTCTGCACCTGCCGGTACTGGACAGCACACGCAATCTGATCAATGCGGACCTGGTGTCGGCGATGAAACCGGGCCTGTGTCTGCTGAACTTTGCCCGCGACGAGATCGTCGATCACGACGCCGTCATTGCCGGCCTGAACAGCAAGCAGTTGCGATTGTACGTCAGCGACTTCCCGCGGCATGAACTGATCGGCCGGGATGATGTAATCCTGACACCTCACATCGGCGCCAGCACTGCCGAAGCCGAAGAAAATTGCGCGATTATGGCTGCAGAACAGCTGAAGGATTTTCTGGAGAATGGTAATATCCGCAACTCGGTCAATTTCCCGTTCCTGACCCTGGACCGGGTGCCTGGCGCCGATGCTGGTACCCGACTGGCCATTACCAATAAAAACGTCCCCGGCATGTTAGGAAAAATCCTGTCTGTGCTTGCTGATCAGAACATCAACGTGGTGGACATGATCAACAAGAGCCGGGACGAGATTGCCTATAACCTGATTGACCTCGCCAGCGCGCCCTCTGACGCCGCTGTGGCTGCAATTGCCAATACCGCTGATGTCATCAGAGTGACCCGTTTATAAACATCTACTGAGTCAATTAGTTGCAGGAACCAATGCTATGAAACGTGTGTACAATTTTGGGGCCGGACCGGCCATGCTGCCAACGTCGGTAATGGAACAGGCGCGTGATGAGATGCTCGACTGGAACGGCATGGGTATCTCTGTGGTAGAAATCAGCCACCGCAGCAAGGAGTTTGAGGCACTGCTGACGGAAACCGACGAGCTGATACGGGAAGTATCCGGCCTGCCCGATAACTTCGAGATTCTGTACATGCACGGTAGCGCCCAGATGCAGTTCGCGGCAGTACCGTTCAACCTGCTGGGCCTGAATCCGGCGCACAAGGCAGCCTACGTAGAGACTGGTAACTTCGCGCAGCTCGCCCGCAAAGAAGCCTCCCGCTTCGGCAATATCACCATCGCCGCCAGCAGCGAGGCCAGCAACTTTGACCATATTCCCGAGCTTGACGTCAGCGCGCTGGACCCGGATACCTCGTATGTCCATCTGACCAGCAACAATACAATTTTCGGTACCCGCTGGAATCAGTTCCCTGACACAGGCAATATCCCGCTGGTTGCTGACATGACTTCCGAACTGCTGTCACGCAAACTGAACTTTGACCAGTTTGGCCTGATTTTCGCTGGCCTGCAGAAAAACCTGGGCCCCTCAGGTATGGCCGTGGTACTGGTCCGCAAAGACCTGATTGGCCACGCGCTGCCGCAGACGCCGTCGCTGCTCAATTACGCGACCTTCGAAAAAAATCATTCCATGCCCAACACCATCAACACATTTGCCATCTACATCATGAATCTGATGCTCAAATGGCTGAAGGCCCAGGGCGGACTGCCGGCTTTCGAACAGCTTAACGCGCAAAAAGCCAAGCTGCTTTATGACGTGATTGACAGCCATGATTTCTACATCGGCTCTGCTCAAAAGGCACACCGGTCACACATGAATGTGACCTTTAACCTGAAAGACAGCGCGCTCGACAAGAAATTCCTGGATGAAGCCCTGGCCCGTGACCTCTACGCGCTGAAGGGCCACCGACTGGTAGGTGGCATCCGGGCGTCAATCTACAACGCCATGCCACTGGAAGGCTGTCAGACACTGGCAGACTTCATGAAGGAGTTTGCTCAGCAGAACGGATGAGCCGCTACCGACCACCTGCCCCGCCAAAATCCAACTACCTGACCGCAGAGGGCGAAGCCCGACTGCGGCAGGAGCTGGATACGCTCTGGCGTGAGGAACGGCCCCTGGTCACACAGCAGGTCAGTGATGCAGCTGCACTGGGTGATCGATCCGAAAATGCCGAATACATCTACGGCAAAAAGCGGCTGCGTGAAATCGACCGGCGGGTGCGTTATTTGCGCAAACGGCTGGAGGCCGCCACGGTGGTCCGCCGCCCTCCCGATGATACGAACAAAGTCTATTTTGGCGCCTGGGTGGAGCTTGAGAATGAGGCCGGCGACGTGAATCAGTACCGTATCGTCGGACCCGACGAAGTCGGTGACCACGACGGCTACATCAGCATGGATGCGCCTCTGGGTCGAGCGCTGCTTGGCCGCCAGCTTGACGATGAAGTTACCATCAACTCTCCTACCGGCCGCGCCAGCTACTGGATTGTTTCAATTCGTTATAACATGCAGCCATGAAACGTGTCTGCATGCTGGCCCTGCCCGAGGCTCTGGCCTCCAGCGTATCCATACCACTGGAGATGATGAGTGCTGCCGACACGATTCACGGACTGCGGCAACACCGACGCCAGCGACAGCTGCAACTGGATATTGTTGCCGAGCACATAGAACCATTGCCCATGACCGCCGGCATCTCGCTGACGCCGACCACCTCTCTTGACCAGGTAGCGGAAAGCAGTCTGGTTTTCATTCCCGCGCTGTGGGGCAATCCGCGCGCGGCAGTGCGGCGCCATGCACGGATGGTTGACTGGCTGCAGCAGCAATATCAGCAAGGTGCCACCTTCTGCAGCGTCGGCACAGGCAGTTACTTCCTGGCAGAGGCGGGACTGCTGGACGATCGCACGGCGACGACTCATTGGCGCTACTTTGACGATTTTTCCAGAGAGTATCCGCGCGTTAATCTCCAGAGAAAACGCTTTATCACACACCAGGACAGGCTGTATTGCACGGGCAGCGTCAACGCCGTGCGCGATGTCATGCTGCATTTTGTCGAAGTACTGTTTGATGCGCAGATCGCGGACGAAGTGGCACGCCATTTCACGCACGAGCTCAAGCGCTCATTCGAAGCTCTTTTGCTGGCGACTGATCAAAAAAACAGCCATCACGATGAGCAGATCATCAAGGTTCAGGAGTGGCTGCAGAAACACTATACGGAAACGATCAACCTCACCGAGGTGGCACAACGCTTCGGCCTGAACAGTCGCACGTTTAATCGTCGCTTTCGGCTGGCGGCCGGCAAGACGCCCATGCAGTATCTGCAGGAAGTTCGCGTTGACCAGGCACGCGAGCTGCTCAAACAGAGCAACCTCAGCATTGCGGAAATCGCCTTTGCTGTCGCTTACCAGGACGTCAGTTATTTCACGGGGCTTTTCAAGCGCCTGCAGGGGGTAACCCCTAATGCTTACCGACGACTGGTCCGCAACAAGGTGTTCAACGTGCATCAGGAAGGGTGACAGCCCGCGCTAGCGGGGTGTCTGATATTTTTCTTTCCATTCAGCGTAGGGCATGCCATAGACCCGTTCCCTTGCCTGCTCGTAATCCATGGCAACTCCCCGCTCCTGCGCTTCAGCGGCATACCATTTGGCAAGACAATTACGACAGAATCCAGCCAGCTCCATCAGATCAATGTTCTGCACCTGTTTGTTTTCATCCAGGTGTCTCAGCAGTCGCCGGAATGCGGCTGCCTCAAGCTCTGTTCGCAGCACGTCGTTTTTTGCATCAGACATAAAACACTAACCTCAACTATTTATGAATTGTTGAAAGTGTAACTTGAAAGGAGCTTGCGAGCGAAGTTCGGTGGAGGATTCTGAGATTGAAATGTCCTGGTTTCTGTCAGGAGAGGCCCGCCGCAGCAGACCTCCCCCTTCACATTGACGATCGACCGTGGTCGTTAGCCGGTAGCGCTGGTGTATTCAGGCTCTTCGTCATCGGCCAGATCGCCCATGCCGTCATCAACGGCTTCCGGCATCTTGTGGATGGCTTCTTTGCGGTGTTTTTTGTCGACAGACTTCAACTGGCGCTCGGCGGCGTTAAACGCATCGCGAATCGCCACATAGAGATCTTCGTGTGCGTGATTGTCATGCTGCTCCTGCGTAACAACCACAGGCTTGTTCGGGGTGTGTAACTCAAGGGTCACGGAGTAGACTTTACCCTTGTGGTGATTGTTGTGGGGCGAATCAAGAACCACACGACCACCTATGATGTCACTGCAGAAGCGACGCAATTTATCGATTCGCTTGTTAACGGCGTCAACAATAGCTTCTGTTTGTTCGAGATTGTGAAACACTACCTGAAATTCATTGGACATAATCACTTGTCTCCTGATTTAACGGTGATCACTTTTCTATTTTTTTGGTCACTTTATAGGTCAACTCCTCCTCGGCTGTATCAGCCAGTTTGCAGACGTGATCAGAAACTGTCGGCCAGTCTGGCAACCGCCAGCGCGTAATTGTTGGCGCAGTTGTAGCTGAGCAGTGCGCGAAAGTTCTGGTAAGTCAAAAATGCAGGTCCGTCGGCGCCGTCCGGCAGCACAATTGACGCTTCGATGTCTGAAGTCGGTAAGTCGCTGCCATCAGCCTGGCGCACGCCCTCGAGCTGCCACTCGTCCACCGGGCGCTGCACAGTATGGCGACGCAGCACACTGCATGAGTAGCTGACATTCTCCTGGCTCCACTGCGAGGCGCGATCGTGGTAGTCGGCAGGCAGTGTGACTTGCCGTCCCCAGCGTTCACCAGACTGCCAGCCGGCATTACGCAGGTAGTTGGCAATCGACGCAAAGACATCAGCCTCGGTCGTCCAGATGTCGACCCGGCCGTCACCGTCAAAATCTACCGCGTGATTGATGAAGCTGGAGGGCATGAACTGGCTTTGACCCATGGCGCCAGCCCAGGAGCCTTTCATGTTCGGATGGTCGATATGACCCTCCTGAAGAATGCGCAGTGCGGACAGCAGCTCACCCCGAAAGTAGGCAGCGCGGCGTGGGTCGTAGGCGAGCGTGGCCAGGGCACGAATCACGTCTGTGCCACCTGTGAAATTGCCGTAATTGGTTTCGATACCCCATATGGCGACGATGAAGCGGGCCGGCACACCATATTCGGCAGCTACCTGATTAAGTACATCGCGGTGCTGCGCCATGCGCGTCCTGCCCGTCTGGATGCGCCAGTCGGTGACACGCTTGTCCAGATACTGAGCCAGCGTTTCGACAAATTCGGCCTGATTACGGTCGTTGCTTACGACCTGGGGGATGGGCGCCAACCCTGTCAGCGCCTGATCGATGATATTTTCGGAGATGCCGGCTTCTCTCGCTTCGGCGATTAGCTGCTGCAGCCACTGTTGAAACTCGGGATCAGGAGCAGCGACTTCACTGTCTGACTGGGCACTAACTTTCCATCCAGCGAATGACAGGACCACCATCGTCACACATGCCATCCGGGTCAAACCAAACCACAATCGAGTCATCAAACACATACTCCCATGATAATTTCAGCCTACTCCTTAAATTCAGTTTTGTCTAACAGATGCGCGTCGATTGTCTCGTGATAGCACCAGTGCCAGGGCTCGTAACAGATCATTCCGGTCCCTCCCTCAGGATAGGACAACAAAAATCCGTAATCCTCCGCATTGGCCATTAACCAGGCGTAAGCAGCTGTACCATCGAACTCTGTCTCCAGTGGTTTGCTGCCCGGTGTGCCGATGTCAATGGCACGCCCGGTGTGGTGCTCGCTGAAACCGGGGGCCGCCGTGTAGGCAAGGACATCTTCAAGCGTTCGGCCAGTGGCAAGCTTGCGTTTAATCAGGTCTGCCTGATAAGCCACACTGCGAAATGCCGAGATCAATTGCAGGGTAATGCCGTCACGCGCAGCCGCTGCCTGCATGGCCAGCCAGGCCTGCAAGGCCGCTGGCGTCAACTGCACGGGACGCTGGAACATGTCATGACCCGCATCAACCAGCCGATCCGGCTCGGGATGAAACGGCAAGCCCGAAGTAGTGGGGTAATCGGCCGGTATCCCCAGTCGGGCAAACAAGGGCTGTAGTTCGTCAATTGACGAGACTGGTGTCTTAAATGCCATATTGTTTGACTGTAACGACATAATAATACAAAGGGTGTTTAGCTATATTACTCATATCGTAGCAGTCGTTGCACTGGCCGTCATAGCGTCAAGGAGAATTATCGGATGACAGCACTTCCCGTGATTATTGGCTTCGGCGGGATCAACCCGGCAGGCCGCAGTTCCTCACATCATGGGTACCGCCGCTTGGTAATGGATCAGCTGGACGCGCAGGACGCGATGCAGACCAGAGCCAGCCTGGCCAGCCTCATGGGCTTGCTGCAATGGCGCGAAGGCCGCTGGTTCAATCCGCTTAATAACAAAGCCGTCGAGCTAGAACCCTACCTGAAGGGCATTGATGAGCAGCTCAGGCACGGCACGCTGATCCGAAAACTTGAAAACAATCTGTTTGATCCTGCTCGCCTGCCCTACCACAAAAAGGCTGTACTGAACGCCAGCGACAACAGCCCAATCCGATTCCGTATGCGGCGCCAGCACTTGCCAGATCGCATACCAATGGACTGGCTGCTGAGTGATGCCGGCAATGGACAGGTAGATGTCGAAATCCCCACATCGCTGGAGATCATGACCGAAAACACGCGCAAATCTGCGGTCAACTCTGCAGGCCAGCTGCCCAGCGGATTTGATCCGCGGGCCCTCTATCAGTCGCGCAATCATCCACGCGGTTTGCAGATGACGGTGTTTGGCGCCAGTGATGCGATACAGTCACTGGGTGTGGACTGGCAGACTGTACTCCAGCATGTATCAGCCGATCAGATCAGTGTTTACGCCGGCAGCAGCATGAGCCAGCTCGACTATGACGGTAATGGCGGATTGCTGCAGGCACGTCTGCTTGGCAAAAAAGTCAGTTCCAAGCAACTGGCCCTGGGTTTTGCTGAAATGCCAGCTGACTTTATCAATGCCTACGTACTGGGCAATTTAGGGACAACCGGCACTAACGCTGCAGCATGCGCCACATTCCTCTATAACCTGCGTCAGGGCATCCGCGACATTCGTAACGGTACCCACCGACTGGTTATTGTCGGCACCGCCGAAGCACCACTGGTACCGGAAGTCATGGATGGCTACCACACCATGGGCGCCCTGGTGGACGATGCAGCGCTGCTGGCACTGGATGCTGACAAAGGACTGAGTGCCCCGGATCATCGTCGGGCCTGCCGCCCGTTTGGCAATAATGCCGGATTCACACTGGGTGAGTCAGCACAGTTTGTCATCCTTTGTGACGACAAACTGGCTCTGGAACTGGGCGCCAATATTTATGGGTCAGTCAATGATGTGTTTGTGAACGCTGATGGCTACAAGAAATCCATCTCCAGCCCGGGCGCCGGTAACTACATCACCATGGCGAAGGCGATGGCGGCAACCGCGGCTGTTATTGGCGAACAGGGCCTGCAACAACGCAGTTACGTTCAGGCACACGGCACTGGCACCCCTCAGAATCGCGTGACCGAGTCCCATATCTTCAACACGCTGGCACAAACCTGGGGCATTGAGAAATGGCCTGTGACGGCTCTCAAAACCTATGTCGGACACTCTCTGGCGTCTGCATCCGGCGACCAGCTGGTAGCCAGCCTGGGCGTGTGGCAGTACGGCATCATTCCGGGTATCACCACGGTGGATAAAGTTGCCGACGATGTGCACGGCAGCCACCTCAATTTTCTGCTGAGCCACACTGAGGTTGGCACGGATGCGATGGATGCTGTGCTGATCAATGCCAAAGGGTTCGGCGGCAACAATGCCACTGCCTCCGTGCTGTCGCCACAGCAGACACGCAAAATGCTGGAGAAGCGGCATGGCAAGTCGGCGACCGCGGCCTGGGCCGAACGCAATGAATCAGTCAAGCAGAAAATTGCTGACTATGACGAGTCGGTTCGACGCAATACTGCAGAGGTCATTTATCGATTTGACCACAATGTACTGGGCGGTGAAGAGCTGGGGATCAGCCGTGACGCTATCAAAGTGCCAGGACACACACACGAAATCTCAACCCGGCACCAGTCGCCCTACGGCGACATGATTGACTGACAGCAGCAAACAGGCGAAACCGCTTCACAGCTCAATCGGGCCGCTCGGAACTATTGCGGAGTCGATGGCGTGTCAGCAGGCGGTCGGCGTGCGGCCGGGGGGCGTTCCTCAGCACGCCGGACACTCAGCCGACGCAGTGCCTGCTGCCGCTGTTCAACCGTCAGCCGGCTCATCAGGTTAAGCAACTGGCCGTGACTGCGCTCCTGGTAAGCTTCACTGGCCTGTCGCAGTCGTGCGAAGGCACCCGTCAGCGCCTCAGTATCCAGAGGATCCTGAACCAGCAACTGATTCACTTCGCGTTGCGCCTGAAGCATCTGACGCCGCACCTGTCGTAATTCCTCATTGGCTTGCCGCATCTGCGTCTGCACCCTGTCGCGCGCCTGAGGATCCAGTGACTGGTTCATCCACATCATGCCTACCGGCGCAGGCGGCGGCTCAGGCCGGCTGAACAGCTGCGCACCGACTACTCCAGCCAAAAACAGATTCACGGCCACCGATACCAGCAGGGCAATGACCAGCATGTTCTTTCGCAAAAGCATCATGGCGTTTCCTCGGCAATTTCACCCAGCGCCATCCAGTACAACTCCTCATCTGTCGTCAGCCAGGTATTCGTATCATTGTCCATGTTCAACTGCAGGCCAACGTACAGACCAAGCATCAGCGGAATACACGCCAGCGCCGCGGGTCGCCACCATTGAGTTGCTCCCGCGGAGGTATCCGCCATCAGCCAGTGCCCTACCCGCTCCAGAATGCCTGCTCGACGAGGCGGTAAGGGCTGAGCCAGCAGGCGCGCCTCAAGACCCGCGAATGCCGGAGTCTGCGAATCGCTTAACCAGCTGTCCAGAGCCTGTGCATTTTTCAGCTCAGCAAGCAGCTCGGGATAGTTGTCCAGGCACTGCTTGGCAAGCTCGCGCTCGGCCGCTGGCCATCGCTGCAGATCTCCACCGTAGGCGTCAATCAGACTGATCAGTCGATCTCTCGACAACATTATTTATCCTCCACGGACATTTGACTCTTCAGGGCACGGCGCGCACGCGCCAGCAAGGACTCCAGCGCATCAACCGATACATCAAGCACATCGGCTGCCTGCTGATTCGATAAGCCCTGGTAGTGAACCAGAATCAGGGCGCTGCGCTGTCGCTCCGGCAATCCGCCAATCAGTTGCTGCAACCGTTCGTGTTGGCGCTGCGCAGCCAGCCCCAGGTCGGCAGCTGCTGCGCCGGTATCAATAACGCTATCAAGGTCTGCGTCAATTGCCAGCGCTGACCGTTTCCGCAGATTATCGACACACAGGTTGTGCGCGATACGGTGCAGCCAGGCGGACACGTTGCCCCGTGCGGGATCCCAGCGCGCTGCCTGGGTCCATAACTTCAGGAAGGTCTCCTGCGCAACATCTTCAGCCTCAGCCTGGTTGCCCAGCAAGCGGTAAGCATAAGCAGCTATCAGACGGCCATACTGATGGACCGCGCGGGCATAGGCATCTTGCCGTCCAGCAACGATTGCCTGCATCATCTGCTCTTCAATCGACATATGTCTTGCCTGGCAGTAGCTGCCGCGCGCGGAAACAGATCTCTATCAATGATCCCTGTGGTCTGACTGCTGTTCACCATTTGGACCAGCCTGACGTCGCTCTTCCATACGCTCGCGCATCGCAGCTCGCTGTTCCTCTGTCATGCTCGCCATCCGCTCACGCATCTGACGGCGCTGTTCGGGGCTCATTTCACCCATACGTTCACGCATTTGACGGCGCTGCTGTGGATCCATTTCACCCATCTGTTGCATGCCTCTTTGTGGACGCATTTCATCTTCCGAAATCAGGCCGTTACCATCTTGGTCGAGCCGCTGAAACGCGCGCTCAAGAGCGTCCTGCCTGCTGATGGCACCGTCACCGTTGGTGTCCTGACGCTCAAAGTTGGCCATCGGTGCCGCTGCGAATTCTTCAAGCGTCAGATTGCCATCGCCATTAACATCCAGCGCGTCAAAGCGGGCTTGTGCCTGCGCCTGGCCTTGTCCATGGCCCTGGCCGTGACCGGCGTCCTGAGCAGACACCTGAAAGGCACCCGCGGCGCAAAATGCAGTCAGTGCGATCAGATAATTTCGTTTACTCATGATAAGTCTCCCATTCTGGCTCAGCCAGTATATGTCTGTTTACATATGTTGATACGGGCAGCCCGCGAGAATCCGTCGCGACTCTGCGAAATTTTTCAAAAAAGAGCACCATCAACTTATCCCGAGGCGGGAACGGTACAAGAACAGGTCAGTGGGAAACGCGTATGGCGGGTACAGAAAGTCAGGATGTTTAATATTGCAGCGCCAGAACGGCTGGAGCTTCGGGAGACCGCTATTACCCGGGTCTCCCGAAGCCTGTCTGATTGACCTGCAGATCAGCCAGTTACTTTGACAGGTCTGGCTTCAGCGATCTTCGCCTGCCACTCGGCAGGTCCGGTTCGATGCACCGAGCTGCCATTAACGTCAACAGCAACCGTCACCGGCATATCTTCGACCACAAACTCATGGATCGCTTCCATGCCCAGATCCTCGAAGGCAACGATACGGGCATCCCGGATCGCCTTCGACACCAGGTATGCTGCGCCACCAACGGCCATCAGGTAGACCGCTTTGTGTTTCTGGATGGCGTCAATGGCCACCTGGCCGCGCTCCGCTTTGCCGATCATGCCCAGCAGGCCGGTTTTTTCAAGAATTGTATCGGTGAACTTGTCCATGCGCGTAGCCGTGGTCGGACCAGCTGGCCCGATCACCTCATCACGAACCGCATCAACCGGGCCCACGTAGTAGATAAAGCGTCCCTTCAGGTCGACACCATCAGGCAGCGATTCACCACGATTGAACATATCAACCATGCGCTTGTGAGCGGCATCGCGCCCCGTCAGCATCTTGCCTGACAACAGCAGAGTTTCACCCGGCTTCCAGCTGGCAACGTCTTCAGCAGTGACGGTGTCCAGATTTACCCGGCGCGCCGTAGGGCCTGCGTCCCAGGTAATCTGCGGCCAGTCCTCCAGCTTGGGCGGCTGCAGGTGCGCGGGTCCCGATCCGTCCAGCACAAAGTGTGCGTGGCGCGTCGCTGCACAGTTCGGAATCATTGCCACCGGCAAGGACGCTGCGTGTGTGGGGTAATCCTTGATTTTGATATCAAGAACGGTGGTCAAGCCACCCAGGCCCTGGGCGCCGATACCCAGCGCATTGACCTTGTCCATGATCTCCAGGCGCAGCTCTTCAACACGATTCTGTGGACCACGCTCGCGCAGTTCATGAATATCGATCGGATCCATCAGCGCTTCCTTGGCCAGGACGGCAGCCTTTTCAGCAGTGCCACCAATACCGATACCCAGCATGCCGGGCGGACACCAGCCGGCGCCCATCGTCGGCACTGTCTTGACGACCCAGTCAACGATGCTGTCGCTGGGGTTCAGCATGACCATTTTTGCCTTGTTCTCGGAGCCGCCTCCCTTGGCAGCCACGATGACATCGACCGTATCTCCTGGCACGACTTCCATGTGAATAACGGCAGGCGTGTTGTCTTTGGTGTTTTTACGGGCGCCGGCCGGATCGGCCAGGATGGAGGCACGCAGGACGTTGTCCGGGTGCAGGTAGGCACGACGCACCCCTTCATTGATCATGTCAGCCACGCTGCTGTTTGCTTCCCACTGGACATTCATGCCGATTTTGATGAATACGGTCACGATGCCGGTGTCCTGACAGATTGGCCGCTTGCCTTCGGCACACAGCCGGGAGTTGATCAGGATCTGCGCCATGGCATCTTTGGCCGCCTGTGACTCCTCGCGCTCGTAGGCTTCGTTGACCGCCTGGATAAAGTCCAGAGGGTGGTAGTAAGAGATGTACTGCAGCGCATCGGCCACGCTCTGAATAAGGTCGTCTTGCTTGATTACAGTCATGTGTGATTCCTGTCTTGACGGGACATGTGCATCTGGCCGTATGGCGCTGACGCTGAAAACGGCGGCATTTTACCACAATCAGCGTGGCGGCCCATGGGGCGTAAATCAGCAAGCGAATAAAATCCAGGAAATGATGTTGAATAGCGACTACAACCTAATTGGATGGAGACGGATCTTAGCAAGTCAATTAACAGTCACGGAGCAGACATGCTCGGTCTGCAGGATTTTGTCGACGGCCACTCATCCTGAAAGAAAATAAAACCCATCTGGAGCGCAGGCAGATGATCAATTCGGCACTCATAAAAGCGATATTGTTTCTTCTGCTTGTCGTTTCTTCGACTAATGTAGTCACCCACTCTCTGGAGTCTGACTGGCTGGGTGCACTCATGTCTTCAGGTGTTGCAGTATTTGTCACTCCTTCCCGGCCAACTGTTGCATGGATTCATTCCAGACTGAGAGACAAGATGCCCACCAAACAGTGGATAGGCGTGGCAATGATGATTGCCGGAGATGCAACCAGAATCGTCGGCTTTTTGTTTGCCGGGTGATACCATGGGGTCGATAAGGACAACAAAACGACACTAGCGATGCTATCGATTTCCACCGTACTGATTGCGGCAGTGATCTACCTGACTCTGCTGTTTGGCATTGCCTCACGCGGTGAAAGGCGAACCAGTAATACGGTGCGACCCTGGCGCTATACCCTGGCGCTTGGCGTTCACTGCACCACCTGGGCCTTTTATGGCACAGTGACCCAGGCCGCCAATTACGGCTGGTGGTTCGCACCGACCTATCTTGGCGGCATCTGTGTTTTTCTGTTTGCTCATCAGTTTCAGATCAAGATGCTGAAGCTGGTCAAGCAACAGAACCTGACGTCTATCGCCGACCTGATTGGTTCACGCTATGGCAAGTCTCCGACGCTGGCCGCAGCCGTGGCCTTGATCTGCCTGGTCGCACTGATCCCCTATATCGCCTTGCAGTTGCGCGCTGTGGCCGCCAGCTTTGCAGCGGTTACCAGTATTGAGCCCACACTTGCCCCCTGGTTCGTAGACCTGGCCGCAGCGGTTGCCCTGGCCATGATTGGCTTTGCCATTCTGTTCGGTGCCAGCCGGCTGAGTCTGGCCGAACAGCATCCTGGCCTGATGGATGCGGTTGCCTTCGAATCGGTTGTAAAGCTGGTAGCCTTCGCCATTGTGGGCCTGTTTGTCAGCTACCAGCTGTTTGATGGCATCAACGATTTGATTATCAAAACGGCTTCTGACCCGGTCGCGCAGCGCATGCTGCAGCCCAAAGAGAACGGGGTGTATATCTACGTCACTCACATGCTGCTGGGTGCGCTGGCCATGTTTGTATTGCCGAGACAATTCCAGGTCAATTTTATTGAGAACAACAGCCCGGAAGAATTGAAAAAGGCTCGCTGGGCTTTCCCGCTATACCTGTTTGCCATCAACTTTTTTATCCTGCCGATCGCCATGGGCGGCATGCTGCTGGTGCCTGAGGCACAATCCCAGGATACCTTCCTGCTTGCACTGCCCATCCTGGCCGACCGTCCGGACATCAGCCTGATCGCGTTCATTGGCGGCCTGTCGACAGCAACCAGTATGGTCATCATGGCGACTCTGGCCTTGAGCATCATGATCTCCAATGACGTGATTACACCGATATGGATCCGCAGCCGCCGAGCCGGAAACCTGATCTCCAATTTAATGCCTGCCGACATTCTGCTGACACGCCGCCTTACAATGGTGATCATCATCCTGTTGGCCTACGTCTATCACAAGCTCACTCAGGGTGGCATCCCGCTGGTCAGCAACGGTCTGATTGCCATGGCCCTGGTATCACAACTGGCGCCTGCAATGTTCGGAGGTCTGCTGTGGTCGCGAGCCAGCCGCCATGGGGCCATGGCTGGCCTGCTGGCCGGGACAGCGGTGTGGACTGTAATGCTGCTATTGCCATCCCTGAACCCGTCGGGAACACTTTCCGACCTGGCCATCAGCCACGGAGTCGTAACCAGTCTCGCCGCCAATATACTGATTTACATACTGGTTTCCATACTGACTCGACAGAGTGCCGTTGAACGCAGCCAGGCGCAACAATTCACTCGGCCAGATAATGAGTCTGCTCCGGTGGACGAAATGCAACAGGTAACCTGGGGAAAGCTGCGGGCCGTGCTAACGCGTTTTGTCGATCCGGCTGACGCTGGCGGTCTCGACAAACGCCTCGGTCTGACCATTGCCGATCTGCCCGACGAAAAACTGGTACATCCGGCTCTTCTTTCTCGACTTGAGCGCGAGCTGGCCGGCGCGATTGGCAGTGCGGCCAGCCGCCTGCTGATCAGCAGCCTGGCCAGGACATCGCCGGTTGCGGTAGACGAAGTAGTCGACTGGGCGTCGGAAGCCTCTCAGTTATATCGCTTCAATCGTGAGCTGCTGCAGGCATCCGTTGAGAACATTCCGCAGGGCATCAGTGTGATCGACAAGGAACTGCGGCTGGTGGCCTGGAACCGTCGTTATCTGGAGATTTTTGATTATCCGGAAGGGCTTATACGTGCCGGTGTCGCAATTGACGAGATTCTGCATTTCAATGCCAGTCGCGGACTGTTTGGCGCGCCCAATGCGAGCATTGAGGAAGAAGTAGCCAAACGACTGGAGCACCTTAGAACCGGCAGCCGCTATCGTTACCAGAGACAGCAACCTTCAGGACAGATCATTGAACTGCAGGGCAATCCCATGCCGGATGGTGGATTCGTCACCACCTACACGGACATCACAGAACTGGTCAACGCCCAGAACGAGCTGCGCCGCATTAACCTGGAGTTGGAGGCACGTGTCGCGGAGCGCACGCAGGCTTTGTCAGAAGCCAAACTGGCCGCAGAGCAGGCCCATCAGAGCAAATCGAAATTCTTCGCTGCCGCCGGGCACGACCTGATGCAGCCATTCAATGCAGCGAGTCTGTTCTGCGAAATGCTCCTGCAGCGCGTGCAGCACGACGAAGCCAGACTGGCGCAGCAGATACAACAATCCCTGCAGAACGCCGAAGAGCTGCTGACCATGCTGCTGGAAATGACCAAACTGGAGTCAGGCAAGCTGCAACCCGTGAAGCGTGACATTGCGCTTTGGGATATCATGGAACCCCTGCAGGCATCGTTCCAGATGCTGGCCCAGGAAAAAGGCCTTAGGCTGCGCATGCACCATACGCAGGCAGTGGTCCACACCGACCAGAAAATTCTCCAGCGCATCCTGCAAAACCTGCTTACCAATGCAATACGTTACACCAACAGTGGTCGTATTGTTTGCGGTATTCGGCGCCGGTCTGGCAATCGCGTAGAACTTCAGGTGTGGGACACAGGCCGTGGTATCCCTCCTGAAAAATTTCAGGAAATATTCATGGAGTTTAAGCAGCTGGATCAGCAGGATCACAACCCAGGACTTGGGCTTGGCCTGGCGATAGTTGACCGCATGTGCAAACTGCTGGATCTGCCATTACGGCTGCACTCCACCCTGGACAAAGGCACCTGTTTTGGTATTACGCTACCTGTAAGCCACTGGCCGAGCAGACTGACCAGCGCGGCGACACTGCGACCAGGCACAGCACTGCCAGACCGAGCAAGCTGGTCGGTGCCTGACAACACACAGGTGCTGATTCTCGATGACGACAACAATATACGTGAAGCACTTTCTTCATTATTCAACGGCTGGGGCGCGCAGGTACATGCTTTTGCAACGCTGCACGACGCCCTGCAGCTGAACAGTCGTCCCGGCCTGTTATTCGTTGATTACCATTTGTCTGACCAGGAAGTTGGCACGGAGGCGATAAGGCAGTTGCGACGTCATTTCCGGGCCGACATCCCGGCCATTTTGAGCACAGCTGATCCTGACGAACATATTCGTGAACAGGTAATAGAGGTCAATGCCCTGTTTCTGCCGAAACCGGTGAAACAGGCAGCGCTCAAACGGCTACTGAAAAATACGCTTTAAGACAGACTTTCCGCTGGATTATTGTCTTCATCATCCGCGCGCAGCATGTCGTGAAACAGCACACCAGCCTGAGTACGGTTGATCACCCCCAGCTTGCGCAGTATCGCAGAAACATGTTGCTTTACCGTTGTCTCCTGAATATCCAGCTCATGAGCAATCTGCTTGTTCAGCAGGCCATCTGCGAGGCAGCGCAACACCTTGAATTGCTGAGGTGTCAACTGTCCCAGTTTAAACGCGAATTCCTGATGCAATCGATTCGACTGCCCCGTCAAGCTGGCGCGCAAATGCTTTGGCAGCCAGCTGTCGCCTGCCAGGACGGTCTCCACCGCCATGACAATCTCAGGTAATGGCGTAGACTTGGGCACATAGGCACTGGCACCAAAACTCATGGCCCGCGCAATTACGTCCTGTTGCTCATTGGCAGACACAACCACCACCAGGATGTCAGGAAACTGGTTTCTGATGGCAGTCAGCCCGGCCAGACCCTGATTGCCAGGCATATTGAGATCAAGAAAAATCAGCTCGATCCGGGCATCATCATCAAGACACTGCATAAGCTCTGTAAAGCTCGCCACCTCATGCACACTGGCGGCAAGCGTAGAACTTAAGGTCTGTCGAAGCGCCGCCCGAAATAGCGGATGATCATCGGCAATAACAGCCTTGATGGTATCCAGAGACTCAGGTGGGCTTGTGGTCATGTTACGGGCTTCAGGACTGATAAACATACGGCATTCACGTTAAACCAGCAGTAAAAAAAAAGCCACCACGAAAGCTATCATGGTGGCCAGGGTCATGAGGAGCTACCCACTACTCACAGTCAGAAGCGGTATCCCAGAGAGAGACTTACTGTACGCGGCGCACCGTAGTAACCGATGAGAGTGGTGTCGCCACCCAGGCCCGGTGCATATCCATTCGGCAGGGACGCATTGGCAGCGCCCAGAAATGCATAGTTACCCACCAAAAACTCTTCATCAGTCAGGTTTTTGCCATGCAGGCCCAGAGCCCATTTGTCATCCATGCTGGTCCAGGTGATGCCAAGGTTCAGCACGCCGTAGGCGTCCTGCTCCAGCACATTGCCGAGCTCCGTCAGGCTGTATTTACTGCGATAGCTGTAGTTGCCAGTTACCGCGATATCACCCGACGCCAGCGGCATGTCGTAGGTAAAGCCGACATTCATGGTGCGCTCAGGCGTATTGGTGATCACAAAATTGTCTGTGATATCGATACGATTCAGATTTGCATCAAAGCTGAATACATTCTTGAACTTGGCATCGATCACGCCGATGTTGCCGAACAGACTCAGGTTCTGCGTAGCCAGCCAGGTAAACTCGAATTCAGCACCAGTCGCATCTGACTGACCCACGTTACCCAGTCGCTGGTTCAGCGCTGCAGCATTGTTGGGGTCAGGAATCACAGCAATGTACTGACGGTTCTTGTGATCCAGCATAAAGGCGGCAGCATTCAGTCGGAATGTCGATGTCAGGTCAGTCTTGACGCCCACTTCATAGGACTGCACGTCTTCCGGATCAGCTGCGGGTTCAGCGCGCTCCGCTCGTGGATTGAAGGTACCTGATTTGAAGCCTTCGCTGTAGCTGGCATAAAACATGGTGTCTTCTGTTGCCTGATACTCAACGCTTATGCGTGGCGTCACCTTGGACCAGTCAGCGGAATCATCCAGCACGACCGGCGTGCCAGTTCCAGGCGCCCTTGTATAGCCGGGAACCCAGCCAGACTCAGGGTAGACGGTCGCAAAGATCAAGCCGTTGCGTACGAGGGCATCCTTTTCGTCCTTGGTATAACGCAGGCCACCGCTGACGCTCCACTGATCGTTGATTCGGTAGGTACCATCAGCATACACAGCGGTGCTTGTGCCATTACTGCAGCCCGATACTTCACGGGTCAGACCAGCGGCGCCCAGAGACTGTCCCAGCCTTTCCAGGATCGCGTCAAATACACCACAGGACTCTGAATCAAAATAATAAAGTCCGGACACAACATTCCAGTTGGCGCCGCGGTAGTTCAGTTGCAGCTCCTGGGTGAACCACTCGTCTTCATAGATAGCCGGTACATCAAAGATACGCAGCGGTGTATTGTCGAAATCAATATTGACCGGCGAGTAATTCTCGCGGCGAGAGGTAATAGATTTCAGCGTCGCACGCTCATTGACATCCCAGGTTACGGTCAGATTGACACCTTCGGTCTCTACCCGGTTTTCAGTCGGCAGGCTGGTATAGGAATCGTAAATGCTGTCGGGTACTGGCGCCTGATTGGTCAACAGACTGGGGAGTAAGCGATAGCCACCCTTGGAGTTGGATTTGTCATCAGTGCGATCATAACCCAGCTGCATGAAGACATTATCAAGTGGCGCATATTCGGCGGTTACACGAAACGCCTGAAGGTCTTTGTTGTAGTTCTCCAGGTCCTGTCCCGGCAGGTCACTGACCAGAAACTTTCCATAGCCGTCGCGGTTAAGGTCGGCATAACCGAAACCAAGATAGAACCTGTCGGTTACCGGCACCTGGCCCACCAGTTTCAGATCGCGCTGGCCATAGTTGCCAACCGTCAGTTTCGTGTCGAGCTCGGCATCACCACTCATGCGCTGCGTCACATACTTAAGCGCGCCGCCGACCGTGTTCTTGCCGTACAGTGTGCCCTGCGGTCCGCGCAGTACCTCAACACGCTGTATATTCAGAATATCAAGGACAGCACCCTGTGGTCTGGCAAGATAGACATCGTCTACATAAATACCAACACCGGATTCATATCCCCAAAGCGGGTCTTCCTGACCTACGCCGCGGATGAAAGCAGTCAGCGTTGAGTTGGTGGCCCGGCTTTCCTGCAGGGTGGTATTGGGAGAAAACTGTTGAACCTCAAGGATGGTGTCCAGACCGCGCGTTTCGATTTCACCTTCGCCCAGCGAGGTCACGGCCAACGGGACACGCTGCATGTTCTCGACGGTGCGCCGCGCCGTAACTTCGATACTCTCAAGTATCCTGCCCTCGGGCTGACGTTCCTGCTGGTCCTGGGCCAGGGCCGGGGTCGCCAGGCCACTGATCGCGGCTGACACGGCCATGGCGCAGGCTGAGTATTTGAATGTTGTCTGTTGCATCGGAATGGCTCCCCCGTGATTTTTATTGGTCGGCAGCCACCTTACTCCAAGTCGTCAGCTTTGTGACCTGTACCATAGTACTATGGGTTGCACCGTTACATTGATGAACAATACCCCCCACTGAGGAACCATCAGTTCACGCCAATAATCAGAAAACGTGAGGGGCACATGTCGGAAGTCATCAGTTTAATCGGTCTGGTCGGAGGACTGGCCCTGCTCATAGTGCTGACCCTGCGTGGCTGGAATCTTTTTATCAGCGCGCCACTCTGCGCACTGATAGTAGCCTTCAGCAGCAACATCCCGGTATTCACCGGCGACATCAATTTTGTACAGAACTACATGACCGGCTTTACCGGCTTCATTGCATCCTGGTTTTTCATGTTCCTGCTCGGCTCCATATTCGGCAAGTTCATGGAGGATACCGGCGCAGCCGATAGCGTGGCTGCGTGGATTACCGGGCTACTTGGCAAACAACGGGCGGTGCTCGCGGTTGTAGCCGCCTGTGCCGTTTTAACCTACGGCGGCGTCAGCCTTTTTGTGGTTGCATTTGCCGTTTACCCAATGGCACTGAGCCTGTTCAAGGAGGCCAACCTGCCACGTCGCTTCATTCCTGCCGCACTGGCGTTTGGATCGGTCACCTTCACAATGACCTCTGCCGGCTCCCCGGAAATTCAGAACTGGATACCCATTGAATACCTGGGCACAACACCTTACGCCGCCTGGGAAGTCAGCCTGGTCGTCGCGGTTTTCATGGCAGTGTTTGGTTACTGGTGGCTGCAGCGCATCATCAGCAGCGCAGTCAAACGTGGCGAGCATTTCCAGGAGCGCAGTTCCGACCCACAGCTCGTCGATCGGGAGTTACCGCATCCGGCAACCGGACTGTTGCCCCTGCTTGTTGTACTGGGACTATCATTCATCTATCACGACACGCTGATGCAGAACGCGCTGATCATCGCCCTGCTGGGTGGCGTGATCAGTTTGATGATCATCAACTGGCGATTTTTTACCGACCTGCAGGCAGCGTTGGGCAATGCCACTACCGGGGCGCTAATTGCCATTGGCAATACCGCAGCCGTCGTGGGTTTTGGTGGTGTTGCCAGAGTGACGCCAGCGTTTGATCTGGCAGTCGCGGCCGTGACCTCGCTGCCTGGCAATGAGCTGGTTGGTGCAGCCATTGCGGTCAGCGCCATTGCCGGTCTGACCGGCTCGGCGTCCGGTGGTCAGGTCATCGCACTGCCGGCCGTTGGCCCGCATTACCTGGATCTCGGCGTGAACCCGGAACAGCTGCATCGTGTGGTGGCCATTTCATCGGGCGCACTGGATTCATTGCCACACAATGGTTACGTAGTGACCACCATTCGCGGCATCTGCAATGAATCTCACAAGGATGCCTACTGGGCAGTTGGCGCTGTCACCGTTGTTGTCCCGCTGATGGGGCTGGCACTGGCAATTCTGTTATTCAATCTGTTCTGAGACACTGTTTATGCTTGGCAATATGATGGACTCCCAGCTGCTGATTATTGATCTGCTTGATCACGGCAGACGACACCACCCTGATCAACAAGTGGTATCGCGTCGCCTGGAGGGCGATATCCACCGTAGCAGTTATCGGGAAATATGGCGGCGCAGTGGACAACTGGCCAATGCTCTGGAACAACTGGACATTAAATCTGGTGACTGTGTGGCAACTCTGGCCTGGAATACGCATCGTCATATGGAGCTTTATTACGCAGTTTCCGGACGCGGCGCTGTGCTGCACACGGTGAACCCGCGGCTGTTCAGTGAACAGATCGAATACGTCATCAATCACGCCGAAGACAAATACGTCTTTGTGGATCTGAGCTTTGTAGAACTGCTTGAGCCGATCGCCGAGCGACTGACTTCGGTCAAGGGTTTTGTGGTGATGACCGACCGCGCGCACATGCCCGAGACATCACTTGGCCCGATGCACTGCTACGAAGACCTGCTTCTGAATCAGCCTGACAGCTATGACTGGCCCCGGTTTGACGAAAACACCGCAGCAGCCCTGTGCTATACCTCCGGCACAACTGGTAATCCAAAAGGTGTGCTCTACTCTCACCGGGCTATGGTATTGCATGCGCAGGCCACAGCCTCACGCGAGCTGCTCGACCTGCACCCAGACACCGTGCTGCTGCCGATGGTGGCCATGTATCACGCCGGCGCCTGGGGTGCTCCTTACGCCGCACCGCTGGCAGGTTGCAAACTGGTACTGCCAGGGGCCGGTATGGACGGCGCATCAATGGCCGAGCTGATAGCCACTGAAAAAGTGACCGTCGGGCTGGGCGTGCCGACCATCTGGCTGACACTTCACAATTACTGGCTGGACCAGAACATCACAGCAACCTCTCTACAACGTGTCTGCGTTGGTGGTGCAGCCTCGCCGCGCGGCATGGTGGAGACCTATCACCGCCGCTATGGTGTCTACTGGCAGCCTATCTGGGGCATGACTGAAACCGGGCCGCTTGCGACCTCGCTGCCACCCGCTTCATGGCCGCTGAGTCTGCCTGACGACAACCGCCTGGATCTTCAAACCTCCGCCGGACGGGCGGCATTTGGCGTCGAACTGGGAATATTTGATGCTGCCGGTCACGCCCTGCCGCACGATGGCAAAGCCTCTGGAGAACTCCGCGTTCGCGGACCCTGGATCTGCAGCCAGTACTTCAAGAATAATGACATGAGTGCCTTTCCGGATGGCTGGCTGGCCACCGGTGATATCGCCACCATCGACGCTGACGGGATCCTCCGGGTCGTCGATCGCATCAAGGATGTGGTCAAAAGCGGCGGCGAGTGGATCAGCTCACTGGAAATCGAAAATATCGTCAGCCAGCATGAAGCTGTCAGTGAATGTGCAGTCATCGGCGCCAGACACCCAAAATGGGATGAGCGCCCGGTGTTATTTATTGTGACCCGGGCCAGAAATGGCATAGATGCTGACACCATCCGTAAATTCCTGGAGGGCCGCATAGCGCCCTGGTGGATGCCGGACCGTATCGAGTTTTTGACGTCCCTGCCACGGACAGGCACTGGTAAAGTGCTTAAAAACGAGCTGCGCGAGCAGTATCGAGATATTCTCCTGTAAAGTCGAACATTCCCGCTTGATACAGTTTTAGATGAGAGCTGCCACCATGATTCAGATCAGACGTTTCGCATCGCAAATCCGCCTTTTTGTCGCTGCCATGGTGTGCCTGATCTGTGCGGCAGCTGCGGCCGACGACGGCTCGGTTGGCATCGTGTCGAAACAGGTGTTCACAACGCAGAACTTTGAGACATTCAACGGCGCCAGGATTGCTGAGGTCAATGTTGGCTGGGAGGCCTATGGGCAGCTGAATGAGCGCAAGGACAATGTTGTGCTTATCACGCATTTCTTTTCCGGCAACAGCCATGCCGCCGGTCGCTATGATCCGGACGACGCGCTGCCGGGCTACTGGGACAGCATCATCGGGCCCGGCAAAGCCATTGATACCAACAAGTATTACGTCATCAGCTCGGACACTCTGGTAAATCAGGAACCGCATAACCCCATGGTTACCACAACGGGACCGGCCAGCATCAATCCCGCGACAGGACAGCCCTACGCCCTCGACTTTCCGGTGGTCACCATCCGTGACTTTGTCAATGTCCAGAAGGCGCTGCTGGACAGCCTGGGCGTGACCCGGCTGCATGCCGTCGTTGGAGCATCAATGGGATCCCTGCAGGCTCTGGATTGGGCGACTGCCTACCCTGACTTCGTCCAGCGCGTCATTTCAGTGATTGGCGGGGGTGCTGTTGATCCATGGACCATCGCTACCCTGCAGCAGTGGGCCAACCCCATTATTGCCGACCCTAACTGGAATAACGGTGACTATTACCAGGGCGATGCGCCGATAGTGGGTCTGCGGCAGGCACTAGGCATGGTCACCCTGCAGGCCATGCACCCGATGATGTTCAACCAGATCTACGCCGCCAGCGGCCCCCGGGAAACTGCACCGCTGCAGGATATTCGTGCCGACTTTAACGTGGTGCAGCAGCTGAATGCAGCCGCCGAGGCGCGTACACGGTATGCCGACGCCAATCACGTACTGTATCTGGTGCGGGCCAACCAACTGTATATGGCCGGTTTTTCGGAGACGCTGGGCGCAGGTTTGGCTCCGGTTACCGCAAAAACACTGTTTCTCCCCGCCAGCAACGACCTGTTGCTGCAGCCCTACCTGGCCCGTACGGCCCATGAAACGCTCATCGGGCTGGGCAAACGCAGTGCCTATGAAGAGATAGAAGGCCCCTGGGGACACCTGGATGGCGTCTATCTTATTGACCAAAAGGCGGAATTGATTGAAGATTTCCTGAGTACCGAGTAAGTTTTCGTAAGCTCATCCGGCCTGTAGCTGAATCACCACAAATTGTGACAAATTTGCATTGGAACTTGATACTTGCTTGAAACGGGCATAGCCTAGTGTTCCAGGCGATAAAATATTATAGTAGCAAGCTCAAAAACCAGCCTCCATCAATCTTTTAATAATAAGTGGAGAATTCATCCGTGAACTCTAGACTGACCCGCAGACGATTTATCAAGGGCGTCATATTCGTTGGGGCCGCTGCGTCAAGTGGTGCCGGACTGTATTACGCGTCGGCTGCTTCAAGATCCGCCGGCGGCGTAGAACGCCTGATATCCCTTAACATCAACGGTCGTACGCGTCGTGTCGACGTGGCACCCCAGGAAACCCTCGCGCACACACTGCGTTACAAGCTGGGTCTGACCGGTACCAAGATCGGCTGTAACCGCGGTGAATGTGGCGCATGTACAGTCACCATCGACGACGTCACCAACTATGCGTGCTCCACACTGACCCATTCGGTCAAGGACCGTGCGGTGCTGACAGTCGAAGGCCTGCGCGCCGCCGACGGCACGCTGCACCCCGTACAGCAGGCGTTCATTGATGAGCTGAGTCCACAGTGCGGTTTCTGCACACCCGGACAGATCATGTCAGCTGTTGCCCTGCTGAAAGTGAATCCACGACCCACCCGCGATGAAGTTCGCCAGGCGATGGCCGGCAACCTGTGTCGCTGTGGTGCCTATGAACACTATCTGAATGGCGTGATGCGCGCCTCGGGGCAATTGTCATGACATACAAGCATATCGGTAAGAATTTCACTCCGCCGGATATCGAAGCCAAGGTAACCGGCGCTGCGCGTTACGCAGAAGACTTCAAAAAAGACGGCATGGTATTCGCCCGTCTGCTGACCAGCCCGCTGCCCGCGGGTCGCATTATCAGCATTGACACCTCTGAAGCTGAAGCAATGGAAGGCGTGGTTGGCATTCTGACTACCGCTGACCTGCCGCAGCCGCCACCGCCCGCTAACCCGGCGCTGGCATCAGATCACATTACCTACATCGGTCAGCCTCTACTTGCGGTCGCTGCGGTCACTGAAGAGATTGCCGAAAACGCAATCGAGAAAATCCGCATTGAGTTTGAGCGCCGCCCGTTCGTGACTGACCCGCTGGACACACTGGTTGAAGGCGGCCCGAACCCCTACCCGACTGGTAACACGCTGATCCGTAACGCCGGTGATGCGGCAGCCGGTACCACTGCGGCTGGTACAGATGTTGGTGAGATCAAGTGGTCACGCGATGCCATGAACGCATTCCGTGCCGGCCGCGAGCCCAGCGGCGTCACCTTCGGTGATGAGTGGGGTTACGGCGATATTGATGCGGAATTCGCACAGTGCACAACTATCGTTGAAGAGCCTTTTGTGACCATCGGTCAGCCGCACCACGCGCTGGAACCGCGCACAGGTATGGCTTACTGGGAAAATGGCCGTTGCTACTTCCACGGCTCCCTGCAGAGTCACACCATTGCGGTTGCACCACTGGCCGGCATGCTGGGGATTGACCCGGCCAACCTGGTATTCATCAATGAATACACCGGTGGCGGTTTCGGTGGCAAGATTTTCCCTTACCCCATCATGGCGGTAACCGGTCACCTGGCCCGCAAGATCAACCGTCCCGTACAATTGCGTATCACTCGTGAAGAAGAGTTCTACATCGGCTCGGCGCGGGCTGGCATGCAGGGCTGGATCAAACTGGGCCTGAAGCCTAACGGCGAAGTTGGCGCTGTAGACACTGTTATAGTTGGTGATGCCGGTTCTGGCGGTGGCGCCAGCGGCAGCTCGGCAGCAGAACACATCACACTGATGCTGCAGCCAGCTGCAGCTCGCTTCCGTGGTGTCAGCATCTATACCAATACCACACCGCGCGGTGCGCAGCGTGGTCCAGGCCAGAACGAAATGGCGGCTGTACTGGCTCCCATTTACGACAAGGCTATCCGCCAGGCCGGTCTCGATCGTATGGAAGTCCGTCGCCTGAACGCGCCGGTCAGCGAAGACAAGATTGGTCCACGCCGTGGCGATCTGACCAGTGCCTTTTTCCCGCAGGCCATTCAGATGGGCGCGGACATGTTTAACTGGAACGAGCGCTCACAGCGTTCCGGCCAGCGCAACGGCAGCAAAGTAACCGGTATTGGCATTGGCATGGGTTATCACTCAGCCGGCGCCAGCGGATACGACGGTCTGTGCCGCATCGGCACCGACGGCAAGCTTTACCTGCACACCGGTGTTGGTAACCTGGGCACGTACTCCTACGCAGCTGTTGTGCGTACCGCCGCAGAAGTCCTGAAAGTAGACTGGGATAACTGTGAGATCGTACGCGGCAACACCGACCTGCACCTGCCTTACAGCACTTACCAGGCCGGCAGTAACACCATGTTCACCGAAGTACGTACCAACTACGTGGCTGCCCAGGATGCCCTGCGCAAACTGAAAGCCATTGCAGCCGCTGATCTGGGCGGCAATGCGGATGACTACGACATCGACGGACAGCGCGTATTCCTGACCAGCAACCCGGAACAGGGCATGACCTACGCCGAAGCCGCACAGCGTGCCGTGGCAATGGGTGGTGAATACAGTGGCCAGGAGTTCCCTGAAAACCTCAATGACGTCACCAAGCGTGCCGTGCAGGGTCTGGCAGGCAGCGGCCTGATCGGTGTTGCCAAGGACTCTCGTCACTCTGGCACAGTGCCAGCCATGACCATCGGTTTCATGGAAATCGAAATGGATCTGGATACCGGCAAGTACGATATCGTCGATTACACCTGCGTCGCCGACTGCGGCACCATCATTCACCCACTGGGCTTCCGTCAGGGTATGAACGGTGGCGGTGTCTGGGGTGTGGGTCTGTCCGGCTACGAACGCCATGTATACGATCCTCAGAATGGCCTGCCCGCCAACGTGGGCCTTTATCAGGCCAGAATCCCAAGCTATCTGGACGTCCCGCATGTCACCAACAGTGGCGCACTGGACATCCCGGATCCACAGAGCCCGATGGGATCTCGAGGTGTGGGTGAGCCAGCTCAGGGATGTGCGGCAGCCGCACTGTCCAGCGCGATCTCCGATGCGCTGAACGGACACCTGTTCAACCGCGCGCCGATCACTCCGGACATGATCGTGAATCATGTAGCGCAGCTTGATCAGTACAACACCGGCGAACTGAAAACGAACACATTCTGAGGTTTTAACTATGCCAGCTTATGACAATATGCCAGAAATGGGCCTCTATCAGCCGGTTCAGGTTGAAGATGCCCTCGCGCTAGCCTCACGCCTCGCCGATCGCGGCTGGTTGCTGGGTGGCGGTCAGGACACCTACGGGTGGATCAAAGACCGCGCCAAGCGCCCGGAAGCGCTGATCGATCTGAACGGAATTGAAGCACTGCGCGGTATTCGCGAAACCAGTGATGGCATCGAAATCGGTGCCCTCACTACTCTGACTGAAGTGGCGACAAGCCCCATCATCATGGAGCGCTACGCTCTGTTGGCCAAGGCAGCCAGTGTTGTTGCCAGCCCGCAGATCCGTAATGTCGGCACCCTGGCCGGCAACATGGCTCAGGACGTGCGCTGCTGGTACTATCGTCGCGGCCTGGCCTGCTACCGCGCTGGTGGCAACCTGTGCTACGCCGATACGCCGGATGGCCAGAACCGCGAACACGCCCTGTTCGACGCCAGCCGTTGCGTTGCCGTCACACCCAGCGACACAGCACCTGCTCTGGTAGCTCTGGAAGCACAGATGGTCATTCGCAACGAAGGTGGCGAGCGCATCGTCGACGCTGAGGACTTCTGGATTGGGCCAGCGCTGGACATCGAGAACACCACTGTTCTGCGTCCAGGCGACATCCTGACAGCGGTTCGCATCCCGGCCAAGTGGGCCAACGCCGAGTTTTACTTCGAGAAGGTCGCAGACCGTAACGTATGGGACTTTGCCCTGGTAAGCATCGCTGCTGCAATGCGCGTAGAGGGCGGCAACATCGCTGACTCACGCATGGTCGCAGGCGCTGTTCAGTGCACGCCACGTCGCCTGACAAACGTTGAGCGTGCCATTCGGGGTCAGCCTCGCAACCAGGCAACTGCTGATATGGTTGCAGGTATGGCCAGCCAGGGCGCCAAGCCGCTGACGCGCAACCACTTTAAGATGCCACTGATGGACAATCTGGTTAAGCGTGCCTTGACCATGACTGCCTGACAGGCACTAGCTGATCGCCGGTCGCAAGGCTGGCAAACTAAAAGACGGCGCGCTGATGTCTTCAGCAGCGCCGTTTTTTTTGCATCGCCGGTGCACTCAAAGCTGACTGAACTGTATGATTCGACTGGCAGCTCTCAGCGCGACTGGCCGATGCGATATGAGCACCACGGTGCAGGACAGATCACGAAGGTTTTTGAGTATCCCCTCCTCCAGAGCCTCATCCAGATTTGCGGTTGCTTCATCCAGAAACATGATCGCGGGCCTTTTGTAGAATGCCCTGGCCAGCAGAATTCGCTGTTGCTGCCCGGCAGACATCATCGAACCCATGTCCCCTACCAGGCTGTTAAATCCCATTGGCAGCTCCGCCACAAAGGTTTTAATCCCGGCCTGCTCAGCGGCGAGTTCCATAAGCGATTGATCTGCGCCTTCATCGAACAGAGTGATGTTGTCTGCAATGGAACCCGACAGGAGCTGATCGGTCTGCAGGACCCCGGCACATGCATAGCGATACTCGCGTAGTCCAAACTGCAGGATATCGATACCATCAACGAGCACCCGCCCGCCGGTGGGTTTAAGCAGGCCGGCCATGATTTTCAGAAGTGTCGATTTGCCTGCTCCGGACACCCCTGAAATCGCCAGCACCTCGCCCGCTTTCACATCAATACTGATGCCATCGATAATTGGAGCTGCTGCGCCGGGATAGGTGTAAGAAACGTTCTCGATCGTTAGCTGCCCCTTCACACGCCTGCGCACTGCAGGCATATGCAGGGATTCGGTTTCCCGCTCGGCACAGGTTATGTCCGAAACCCTTTCAAGCTGGAGCCTGACCAGACGAATCTGCACCAGCTTTTCGATAAAGGATCTTATGGCGCTGGTGAAATTTCCCTTGAGTGCAACAAAGGCTGTCAGAAAGCCGAGCGTGATATTGCCTTCCAGTACCAGGCTCGCCGCCAGAAAAACCACAACCACATGCTCTGCCGTAGTCAGCACGCCGTAAACAGCGTCAATGTTAATGCTGAACCTTGCCAGTCTGACCTGGGCGTTGATCTGCTCAGCGTAGCGATTTCGCCACAGGAACTGTCGCGTCAACTCACGGCAATAAAATTTGATGACCTCGATCGTGCGCATATTTTCCATCAGCTGTGAGCTGGTTTTCGCCTCCGCTACCACAACCTGTTCCTGCAGAGACTGCATGGCTGGAATACAGACCACTTTTAACAAGGCAGACACCATTACGAACAGAAGCACCGTCAACGCCAGCATGGCGCTGAAGTAGAACATGACCAGCAGAGTAATCAGCGCGAACACCCCGTCAAGAACAACAGTTATCAGATCCTCTGTAAGAATGCGCCTGATCTCCCTGATCGAGCCAAAGCGCGACACCAGGTCGCCGACATGACGTTTCTCAAAGTAAGAGACCGGCAGGCTTAATAGATGGGTCAGGACATTACCAGCCATCTGGAACCCGATCTGATTGGAAAAGTACAGCTGCACCTGTGATCGGGCATAGGTCATTGCTACCGATGTCAGCCCCAGCATCAAAAAGGCCAGAGCCAGCAGACTGAGAACATCGGCATCCTGTCTTGCCACGCCTTCGTCTATGACCAGCTGCATGTAGAACGCGCTGCCTATCGATGCCAGTTGCAGAAACAGCGACAGGACAAACAGCTGACCAACGGCTCGATTGAAACCAGGGTAACGGCGGTACAGATCAGAAATTCGCGACCGCATCGCGGTAGCACCATGCTGAAACTCAGCGCCAGGTGTCATCTCCAGAGCGATGCCGGTAAAATGCCTGCCTACTTCAGTCATACTGTAACGCCGTTCCCCGACTGCAGGATCGTGAATGCGGATACTGCGTTTGCTGACGCTCTTGAGTACAACAAAGTGATTCATGTCCCAGTGCAGCACTGCTGGCAACTGAATCGCTGAGAGATCTTTGATGTCCAGTTTCAACGGCCTGGCCTTCAGACTAATCGACTCTCCGATGGACAACAGGTCAGACAGACGACTCCCCCGGCCGGATATTTCGTGACGGCTCCGCAGGGTGTTGAGATCTATTCTATTACCGAAGAAACTGGCTATCATGGCAATGCAGGCGAGACCACATTCTGCACGCTCGGACTGCAGGATCACGGGTAGGCGATATCTGCCACCAAACAGTGAGGCAATCATAAGCGACGCTCCACGCTACTGAGAGGCCTGGTTATTCGTTGCATCAGGGTTTCCTCACCAGTCACGACGTCCGCGGTGAACTGCATACCCGGCTGCAGCTGATAATGCGTCCCTGCATGTACGATGACGCCCTCTATATTGGCTCTGACAAGGTATACGGGCTCGTTCACTTCCAGCGGTATCAAATGTTCTCGTGGGTCTATTACCGTCCCTGATATTCTCGCCACTTCTGCGCTGTGTGTTCCATACAACTGATAGGGAAATGCGTCATAGCTCATCATCAACTCCTGTCCCGTCCTGAGCTCTCCAATGGCCCGGGATGGCAGATAAAGATGAGCCTCCAGCTCCAGGATTTCCGGCAGGATAGTGAGGAGGGGTAAGCGGGCGTCCACAGACTCCCCCACATCGTACATCAGGTTATCTATGATGCCGGATACGGGGGCAACTATGCTCTGAGCAGACAGAGTATGCAGCTCAGCACGGCGCTGCTGCAGCTGCAGCAGGTTAACTGCGAGACTCAACTGCTGATCATGTGACTGTGCCTGCACCATTTCCAGTTGCTGTGTTGAGTCCAGTAATGCCGACTCTCTGGTGAGCAACTCAGCTTCGGATGCTTTACTCTGTTGATGCAGTGCCACCTGTTCGGATTTGATTCGATCCAGCTCACGCCGTGAGATAAGGTCACGCTCAAACAATTTCTGATGTTTGTTGTAATCGCTGTCAACAATTTCGAGACGCTGCTCCAATAGTCGATGCGCCTGCTCCGCGATCTTCAATTCCTCAACCAGGCCCTGGGTTCTGCTGTTAAATTTCTTCAGCTCGATACGTGTCTGTAATTCTCGATTGACCTGACGCTGCTTCAGAATCTGGATCTGGCTATCGACCAGCGCCATCTGCGCCTCCAGCTGGTTATTTCCTTTATTGTCATATCCCGGGGCGCTGATAGTCATCAACACCTGCCCGGCTTCTACCAGATCACCTTCACTGATATTAATCGCCGAAATTGTGCCAGTGTTGTTTGCATACACTTTCGATTCGCCTACTACTGGACTGAGATAACCACGCACGCGCTCAACCTGCTTGAATTTCGCGAAGGTGGCAAACAACACAAACATAAGACAGGCCATGAGCGCACCTGTCACCATTAATCTCACAGTGACCGGTTGGTACAGTACTCCATCGCCAAACCGAGAACCACGACTGAATAGCAGAGCTTCTTCCCGAAACAACATGCCGGTCACCCTCTGACAGATTGTTGACTGCGAAAATTCAGCGATTGTGAGTCAAGGTACTTTGGCAGTTCCGGCAGAAATTTCCACTGCGCCGGAAATCGTCTTATCCATGCTTCTGCCAGTTTCGCAAGCTGTTGAGTGATTCGTTGGCAGGCGACGTCCAGACGCTCCCCATAAACGGGCTTTACATCTATCTCCGCCTGCATTTCGATAAAACTTGAACCGCATTGCTCGAATGTCACGAACGGAAGTATTCGCGCCTTACCCATGATCGCCAGCAAAGCTGGCCCCTTGACGAAGCGAGCGCGATATCCGAAGAAATCAACTTCTGTCGTCTCACCAAAATCATCACAAAGGTCGAACAGGATGTTCAGAGTATGATTACCTTTGCGCAGCCTGGCGACTATCTGCACCGGATCATACTGACCATGTAGCAGTACGTGATGCTGCCCGATGTCACCCTGAAACTGATGCTGTAGCGCTGTGCTATCCTGTTCACGTTTTAAGGTGATGACACTGCGCTCTGGAGATGCATGCATCGCAATCCGCTTCATGGCGCCGACAAAATCCCCCATATGAATTGTAACCAGTACGCGAGATTCCTGATTCTTGTGTATCATTCTTTGGTAGGCACTTTCTTCAGGCCAGACAAAGCGGCACAGATAAGCGTTATCAGTTTTGCTAGCCTGGTAGTGCGCCAGGCGCCAACAGTAAAAAAAAGCGGTCATATGGTGTTGCTGGACCAGCAACCTGGCCACACGTCTTTCTGGCTCTCTCAGCAGAACACCAATTATCTGTCGCCGCACCCGCATAGCCACATAGCCCTCTTTCAAAAGAGCTTCAGAATAGCTTGTGCAGTGGCTGACGAGTTTCAGATAGCCTCTCATCAAGGGATGCTTCACTATGCCGGCCTTTGTCGCCCGGTGCAGCCTCCTGCGGCAGGACACATGTAACCATTCCTTGATATTCATCGGCTGCGCCATCAACTTTTCAATGACACTCAGCTGTGCAGTCAACTTATCGATTTGTACCTCGCGTTGCGCGGCTTCATCAATGTTCCTGCAAGCGGCATAGACCTGTACACCATGTTCAGTCCTTACGATCCGCAGGCCATCGACTGGTAGCTCCCCAGTCCGAATTGAGTGTTCAATAAATGCCTGACTCCTGCGCCTGAGACTTTGCGCGATGCGATCCTCAATCTGCTGACAACGTAATTGAAACTCCTGACTGGGAGGCAGCAGGGCGAAGCCCTTCGCTGGCTGTTTTCTGATCCGTGCACCGGGCATCACGTCGCAACCTCGGCATGAATTGCCGTAAATATAAGCTCCACCAGATCGCCCAGTGTCGACACCTGAATCAACATGGATTCATCCGCATCGATGCCAAACTCAGCTTCCAGCTCAAAAACAATCTCCACCAGTTTCAGGGAATCGAGCCCCAGGTCGGCTATGCGAATGTCCTTGTCGTAGAACTGCAGGCACTGCTCTTTGCTGCCAGTTGATTGAGATGCCGTCACATTTATCTGCTCAAGCAGTTTTTTCTCGATTCCCGCTCTTATCAGAGACTCAGGCACAGTTGACCTCCTTGTCCAGCAAACTCTGTATAAGCGATCTGCACTGATCGCGCTTTATCTTTCCACTCGTCGTCAACGGCATACGCCCACTTGCGACAACGTGAGCCCCCTCTGGTGCCACCCCGGTCAACTCAAGTACATAAGAAACAATCCGGTGCAGATCAAGACTGGCGATGGTACGGGTACTTTCCAGAACCAGGCCCAGTGTTTCACAGCCGTCGCAGTTGACTGCAACAGCCGCACACCTTCCAATGCCATGCCTGGTGAATTTTTGTTCAACCTGCCCCTCGATGAACTCTGCGCAAAGTGGCTTGCCACGGACTTTGAGTACATTCTTAGCGCGCCCCGTCACATACAGCAGTCCCGCTTTCACGTATCCGCGATCGCCTGTGCGCAAAAAGCTGCCGGAAGCGTCGTTAAGCCGTTGATCAAAAACCCTGCCATCACTCTTGGTTTCACTTGTATAACCTCTTGCCACTGATGCTGACTTGACCCATATCTCACCTTCCTGGCCGTCATCGCAGCAACGCCTGTTGACGGTATCAACTACCTTGATAACTCGACTGTTACTCCCAACTGCAACTGGTTGATCGTCTCTCGCGTTGAGGCTCTCCATGTCAGCCTTTAAGCCCTGCACTCCGCTGACAAATAGTGTTGCCTCGGCAAGCCCGTAGCAGGGAAACAATGCCTGGTCCTGCAGGCCACAATGACGCAGGGTCGTCAGAAATTCCTGCAGTGTCCGGAAACTGACTCGCTCTGAGCCGCAGTAAGCCAGACGCCAGCAACTCAGATCCAGACCTGTGTCCAGCGGCCCGGACTGAGATATCTGCTGAAGGCACCGACGGTAGGCAAAGCTGGGACCACCTGAAATAGTTACGCGGTATTTGTCGATGGCAGCAAGCCATTTTAGTGGTCTGGCAACAAATGTCTTCGGCGACAGAAAGTAATTGTGGATAGCCGCATAGACTGGCTGGATGACGTGTCCAATCAGCCCCATATCGTGGTGAAACGGCAGCCATGACAAACCGACATCGGCCCTGTTGCATTGGAATGCACTGCTTATCTGCCTGACATTCGCCAAAATGTTGCTGTGCGAGATTGCCACCCCTTTGGGGTGGCTGGTCGACCCCGAAGTAAATTGTATGAATGCGACATCGGATGCCCGTGACAAATGCTGCTTAAGCTGTGGCTGTTGAGAACCGAATCTGAGCAGCGACGATAGCGTGTATACCGGCACCTGATCAACCTTGATCAAGGCGGCCAGGGTCTGCCCTGTAAGTACAGCACGCACACAATGTTGACTCAGCAAGGCCGCCATTTCAGTCCAGGAGGTGCCTCGGGGTTTTGTCATCGGTACCGGCGTGACTCCTGCCAGCACCGATGCCCAGAATGCCAGTACAAACTCTGGACCATGTGTATAAATCAGGCCAACCCGTTTCTCGCTCAGACCAATACTCATCATGCCACAGGCAAGTTTTTGTGCCTGGTCAAGCAAGCCTGACAATGTCATCTGACATTCTGGCTTGAGATCTGCGTTCAAAAACGTATAGATGAGTTTTTCAGGTTCTGCTGCCGCACGGCATTGTAATAAACCAGAAAGTGTCTCCGACTCTGCAGAGCGGTCAGAGGCTGCCATTGCTACAAGCCGATTTTGCATATCACTGTTCCTTGTGACTCTCAATTTCCGCTGTGGTTACCAACTGTTTAAGCACAGACATCTGAAACTTTCCTGAAAATAATTTCCGGCAAATCCCAATCAAGCCGTCTAACATCCAAGGTAGGAACTTATACAATGAAGGCGGTCATCAATATGGACACCGGCACCCGAGTCAAAGATAAAAGGGCCATGAGTCATACAAACATAAGTTATGCAACTACGTTGCATAACACATTCCTGCTGGGCTACCTGGACCACAACACAGGCACGTCGGCAACACCTTCTGAAGCTCGCCAACGTGTGCTGTACGAGTTGGCAAATGCCAGAGTGTGGAATGTGCAACAGCACATTGATTGGGACATGTCGAAGCGCAGCTCTGCCTTTCCGGAGTGTAAAAGCGATGACCCCCTTGACACCTATCCGCCATACCAGTCACTTTCACGAGAGCAGCGCCATGCGCTGAGCTGGCTACGCCATGCAATGGAGCTCAGTGATATCCTTCACGGCGAACAGGCCGCTCTGTTGCTTTCAGCACAATTGTTGTCAGTTGTCCCCAACGCAGCAGCACGACTGTTCATGAGTAGTCAGGTCTCGGATGAGGCCAGGCACGTCGATTTTTTTACTCAGTATATGGTCGCGGCGAAACTTCCTGTTTCACCGCCCAACGATCAGCTGGCGAGGCTTATTCATGACGCGCTACAAAGCCCGGACTGGCGCTATAAGTTCAGTGTATGCCAGGTGCTTATTGAAAGTCTGGCTCTGGCCAGATTCAGGGAGCTCAAAAGCATTAGCAGCATACCGGCACTGCAACAGGGGCTTGCGTTGATATTGCAGGATGAAGCCAGGCATGTGAAATTTGGCACTGATACACTGCATGAAGCTTTCACAGAACTCACACCAGAGGAACGAGAACTCAGGGGCAGCCATCTGCTACACAGCGCACTGCTACTGATCGATACAACACACAGTAGTGCGGCACTGGCCCGTGAAGTCCGCTGGGATGCCGCACACCTTCGATTGCACCTGCGACAATACCGTATTCGCCATCCTGAAATTGCCCGTCAGAGGCTGCGGCAACTCAGCCTGAACATGAGTTCTGCGGGCCTGATGACGGATAATATACGCAAGCGCTTAGAGCGCATCACCAACCCTACCAATAGCTGACTGCTTGCTCTACAATCGGGTGTCTAGCTGGCTTAATCATTCATTTATCAGAGCGGTACCCATGATCACATCACCCGATCCGAATATTAGCTATCAACTGACACACGGCGTTTTTGTCATGCAGATTCAGCGCCCGGAAAAAAAGAATGCGCTGACACAGACCATGTACCAGGCACTGGCTCAGGGCATTTCGGCCGCTGAAAAAGATGATGACGCGCGGGTGATTCTGATTCGTGGTGCTGAAGACTGTTTCACCAGCGGCAACGACGTCAATGATTTCGTTAAATCGTCTGACGTCGGCACAGAGCGTCCTTCCGTTCAGTTTATGAAGGCTATCGCACACGCCGGCAAACCGGTTGTAGCGGCGGTCGGTGGGCTTGCCATCGGTATTGGCACCACCATGCTGTTGCACTGTGACCTTGTGTATGCGGCTGAGGATGCCTACTTCCAGCTGCCATTCACTCGCCTGGGTCTTTGCCCGGAAGCCGGCTCCAGTGCCCTGCTGCCGCAGATCCTCGGCCACCAGCGCGCCAGCGAGCTGTTGCTGCTGGGTGATCGGTTCTCCGCCGCCAAAGCTCATCAGTACGGCATGGTGAATGAGGTGCTGCCTTCGGCCGGTTATCTGGAGCACGCCATGGCCAAGGCGACAGAGCTGGCGAAACTGCCTGCGGATGCAGTACGCACCTCAAAAGCACTGATCAAGCGCAACCAGGCATCGCCAATGAACGATACGATTCAGGCTGAACTGCTGCAATTCTCACGACTGCTACAATCACCTGACGCCCAGGCGATTTTCCAGGCATTTCTTAACAAAAAGAAATAAGCCCCGGTTTAACACCCTGGCCCAGCGGTTTTTAATCAGGCTCGTTTGCCCAGCAAAACATCACGAGCCTCATTGAGCCGCTGCGCCAGGTATGGCGAACCTCCCCGGTCAGGGTGCAGCTTCTGCATCAGACGCCTGTGGGCCGCCACGATTTCCTCTCTGGTGGCGCCCGTTTCAAGCCCCAGTATTTCCAGTGCAAGTGACTCGGACATTGTATCGCTGTCGTGATGTGCACGTTCTCCGCCCGTCTGGCCTGAGGCCGGATCGCCCTGCTCACGCCAGTCCGGGTGCATCCGGTCGAGATAGGCTTCCAGCAATTGCAGGGTATCGGCATCGTCCTGGCTCTCCTGCGCCAGTTCCAACAGGTCCGGAAGACCCAGTTGCGACAGTCGCTTACCCTGAAACTGACCTTGCAGGACTCGCCCGTCCATTGCCCCCGTGCTGTGCTGCAGCTCCATCGCCAGCCAGTCAGTTTTAACCGTCGAGCTGCCAGAGCGACGTCCACCGCTGCCGGCAGGCCCTGAGCCCGCCGAGGAGCGCCGCAGACGCAACATGGACGCAAGCTGCATCAGCCAGTGGGCATTGCGCATCGCGAAGGTAAGCAGGAATATAATCGGGGCCAGTACTGCCTGCACTGGCAGTCGTCCCATCAGGATCAGGGCCAGGACAAGTACCAATACCGACGTCAGCGCAAGCAGCCAGCGAAACTGCTGTTTTGTGAGTGAGTAATGTTGCCTGACGCGCAACAGCCCCCACCAGGCAAGCCCGATCAGCAACAGCGGGCCCAGCAGTCTGATAATCAACAACGATGCAGTCTCCCAATCGTTTTAAGCAGCAGGACGAACAATCAGACTGGAAGCTTAACCGGATAGCTGTTGGCCAAGCAATTTTACTGAAGGGTGGGCACGACGACTGAAGTCTTCCAGCGCCTTGATCCCACCGCTGGCGTACACCGCAACGGCCTTCAACAGGTCACGCAGCTGCTCCGCACTGCCGTGATCAAAGGGCGAATAGGCACCGCCGGAAAGCCGCGCCATCTCAACAAAACAGCGCTGTGCGGTAATATCCTGGCCTTCCTGAAAAACAAACAGAGGAACACGCAACAACCCCAGCTCGCCGGCATGCTGGCACAAAACGTCCATGCTCTCTTCCATGCAGTCACCAACGTAAACCACGGCGTGCACTTTCTCACGGCGGGTTTCAGCCTTGACATGCTTCAGCAGTCTCTCAATCTTGGTGATACCTGCCTGGCAGCGAATACCGGTCATCTGCGGTAGCAACTGCGCCGAATCTCCGTACCAGTCGCTGGCACGAAACTCGGCAACCCCCCTGAAATAACAAAGCTGAATCTGCAGCCCACCCAGGCTACTCGCACTGGCGAACATGTCGGCCTGTAACTGCATTGCCTTATCCCAGGTTGCTTCTCGGGAGGCGGTGGCATCCAGCGCAAAAATCAGGCGACCACTGCGCCCACTGGTATTGACCGGCGGCATGGATTTAAGCTGCTGCAGGAAGTTACTGACGTCCGGGCGGGATGCCGGGAGCGAGTCGGCGTCGCGCTGCCGGCCTGGTGATTTTTTGTTGATAAGACTTTTCAGATCCTTCATGGTCTACCTCTTGAAAGGAAATTGTCTGACGCTGTAAGCCCAGGGCTCAATACCATAGATCTCGCAATGGCGTGGCAGGCGAATAGTGTCTGGCGATCTGCGCCTGCAACAGCTCAGCGCAGGCCAGCGCATCAGACACCGCGTGGTGAGGGCTGTAAGCCGGCAGACCATAACGAAGACGACTGTCAGCCAGCCTGATCGATTGCTGACGACGACCCAGCAGGCGTGTCATCAAACCGCCGCGGCGGTGCAGCCGCGCTTCCAGTGCCATGGTGTCGATCACCGGAAAAACGATTCCCTCGCCCAGTCGTGCCAGCAGTGCTTCATTGAGGAAACCCCTCTCTATACTGCGGTGATGAACAACAGCCACTCTTCCGGCCATCAGCTCCAGTAACTCAGGCAGTATCTCCCGGAGGTCTGGTGCCTCCTCAATATCAGAGTGAGTGATCCGGTGAATAGTCACAGAGTCCGGTGTCAGTTCGAAACGGGGTTTGACTATCCAGTGTCGTGAAGCGGAACTGCTTATCCACTGCAGGCTCATTGGGACGACTCCGATGCTGACGATACTGTTGCTTTGACTGTCCAGTCCTGTTGTTTCAAAATCGATGGCAAGTAACGCCGCTTCACTGATTGGCGTGTCAGGCGCAGGCGCGCCGGCAGCATAGAACTTCTTCAGTGACGCATCTCGGGCAGATTGCGCCAGTGCCCGGAACTCCCGCGACCAGTCAGGCGACCTGTGTCGGGTATCAGTATCAGGCATTGTAGTGAAACTTCATAAAGCGCTGGGCATCGCGGACGACCTCAAAGGCGTGACGAAGATGTTTGCGCTCCAGCTCCGACAACAGATCCGGCAGGACATGGTTATCCGGCTCCTCGCCACTTTGCAGCGCATGAGCATGACTTCTTACGCGAGCCATTGAAATAACTTCCAGCGCATCCTGTAAATCAGCGCCCCGCCCAGGTGGCAAAATGTCCGCCTGTGTGATATCGCGCAGGCGCTCGAAGGAGTTTTGTGCCAGCGAACCAACCGCCAGCGCATGCACCCGAATCAGGTCAACCAGTGGCGCCGTGCCCCGCCGTTTGATGTCCAGCACCCTGTTCTGTTTGCCATCGTACTCCATCACGAATTCCTGAAAGAAGCCAAGCGGGGGCGTGCGACGAAGCGCATTGCGGGTCATGCTGGCCAGAAATCTTGGGTGCTTGCGTGCCTGTTCGCGGACCATCTGATTCAGCTCATCGACCCACTTGGTTCTGCCCCAGACTGCGTCAATATCAAAAAATATATTGCTCTCCAGAAGACGCTGTGGCGAAGGCTGTTGCATCCATTCGAGAAAATACTGTCGCCAGACTTTTACTGGTTGACGCCACTTTCGGTTGGTTCCCATCACCTTGCCTCTACAGTAACTGTAACCACAGGCCGCGAGCCCGTCGCTGACAAAACTGGCCAATTGATTGAAATAGTCATCATGACTGGCAGGGTCAAACTCGTCATCCAGAATCAGCGCATTGTCCTGGTCGGTCACTATCAGCTGTTCGTCGCGCGCCATGGAGCCAAGTGCCACAAAACAGTAGGGAACTGGTGGCGGCCCCAGTTTTTCCTCGGCCAGTTCAAGAAGCCGTTGTTTGAAACTTCGTCCGATTGCCGCCATTGAAGCGCCAATCATGTGAGAGTTGGCATCTTCATTGACCAGGCGGAGAAAGCAGGCACGCACATCGCCGCGCAGCTGCGCCAAAGCTTCAGGTGTTGTCTGCTGAAAAATATTACTGACGACAAAAAGACTGTTCTGGGATTCGTATCTGACGATGTCCGGCAGGGCCACGACGCCAACAGGTTTACCACTGCGCATTACCGGAAGGTGATGCAGGTTGTGACGCAGCATCACCATCATGGCCTCGAACACATACTGCTGACCATCCACAGTCACAATGTCCTGCGTCATGATATTGCCTACTGGCATGCCGGAACTTTGCCCCGTTGCGACCAGACGGCTTCGAATGTCGCGATCGGTCACAATACCCGCCAGATGCGGATCGTTGCCTGGACTATCCGCCTCGAGCACCAGTAAACAGGAAACTGACTCCTGATTCATGACGATAGCGGCTTCCTGGACACTGGCTGAACTTTCTATTGTGACAGGCTCCCTGCTCAACAGACTGGAAACCCGCGATGTCATCAGTTCATTGGCATCGCGACGCACCTTACGTGATGATCTGCGTTCAGGCTCACCAACCTCCACGTAGTCTGCAAATGTGTCGTCACCGTCGAACACTTTCTGAAAAAGCTCAGCGGGAATGCGGTAGATCAAGGTATCAGTGATCGCTCGCGCAGGAAAGCGGACTTTGTTGCCGCGCAGCAGACCATGCTCACCAAAAAAACTTCCCTCGGCCAGACGGTTGTACAGCTCTCCGTTTCGCCTCAAGGTCTCAACAGCGCCGCTGCGAATCAGATACAGGCCTTCCTGAGGATGGTTGTATTCCAGGATCTGCGCACCTGCACGAAAGTAACTGACATCAATAGCTTGAGCGATTTCAATCTGGGTCTCTTCGTCCAGTGCGCTGAATGGTAGATGCTGCTTAAGGAACTCCAGTATCTCGATCTGTTCGATCTGCATGGACTCAGCTCTTGATCGGTTCCGTCAACAACCCCTTTACCAGCGCAACGCAGGCCATCAGTAGCACCAGTGTAAATGGCAGACCTGTGGAAACGGCCATCGCCTGCAGGGCAACCAGGCCACCACCCAGAATCAATGCAATGGCGACAAGGCCCTCAAATGTGCACCAGAATATTCGCTGAGGGGTTGGCGCGTTGACTTTGCCACCAGCAGCGATGGTATCAATGACAAGTGACCCCGAATCGGATGAAGTGACAAAAAATACAACAACCAGCACGATAGCAATAAAGGACGTAATCTGAGCCAATGGCAAGGCATCCAGCATCGTGAACAATTGCAACGGCAAATCTGCCTCAGCGACTGCCTGGTAACCATCATTCACCACCTGATCGATGGCCGCACCGCCAAATATGGACATCCAGAAGACACAGGCAGCCGATGGAATCAGCAACACGGATATCAGAAACTCGCGCACTGTCCGGCCTCGCGATACTCGCGCAATGAACATGCCCACGAACGGCGACCAGCTTATCCACCAGGCCCAGTAGAATGCCGTCCAGCCCTGCACAAAAGCCGCATCGTCACGCCCCAGCGGATTCGCCAGTGCCGGCAGGTTTTGCAGATACGCCCACAAATTGCCGGCAAACCCGGTGAGCAGCGCCAGTGTAGGCCCAACCAGAATCACAAACAACAACAGCAAACCTGCCAGGGTCATATTGATCTCAGACAGACGTTTTACACCGGCATCCAGGCCGGCCACCACGGACACCAGCGCTACTGCTGTAATTGCGACTACCAGCAGAATCTGCACGCCAGTGGTTTCCGGCACGCCGAACAGGTAATTCAGGCCAGCGCTGGCCTGCGAAGCCCCCAGCCCCAGTGATGTCGCCAGGCCAAACAAAGTGGCAAATACAGCAAGGATATCGATTATATGCCCGGGCCAGCCCCAGATTCGTTCGCCCAGCAGCGGATAAAATACCGAGCGAATCGTCAACGGCAGCCCCTTGTTAAATGAAAACAGCGCAAGACCCAGCGCCAGTATGGCGTAGATTGCCCAGGGGTGCAGAGCCCAGTGGTAAATAGTCGCTGCCATGCCAAGACGCTGCGCAGCCGCGGCATTACCTTCGGCCCCGCCGAGAGGTGCCGAGTCAACTCGAACACCATCCTGAAAAGCCACGCCATCATACGCTGCGGTGAAATGCGACAATGGCTCGGAAACGCCGAAAAACATCAAGCCAATACCCATGCCTGCCGCAAACAGCATGGAGAACCATCCCGGATAGCTGTAATCCGGTTTCGCCTCTGTGCCGCCCAGCCTGACCTTGCCCAGCGGCGAAACCACCAGGATTAGTGCCAGCAGAACAAACACATTGGCAGCCGACATAAAAAACCAGCCAAGATTAGCCGTCAGCCAGTCACGCATCTGTGTAAAAAGAGGCGCAGCCTGCTCGTAGAATCCGATAGTGATCGCAACAAATGCAATGACTGCCAGACCCGAGATCAAAAAGACACGGTTGTGTATATCCAGACCGAAAGGGCCGATCGCTACAACGATATTGTCCTGCCCCACCTCGTAGTCAGTATCAATGGGATTAACGTCACCGTCAGGTATCATGGGATCTTTGCTATCGGTCATTACTCGCCTCTCTGTAATAACATGCGATGTACTGGTACTGACTATCTTGAAACAATCGAAGATAACTTATTCGGCCTGGCTAGAAGTAATAACCGATATTGATATTGAAGCGACGTTCTATTTCATTGCTGTCGCCAGACATGCTGCCACCAATAAATGGTTGATTACGGGCATGCACCAGGTCGAAATAAATAAAAAGTCCTCCCGCTGAGACTGACACGCCTGTTACATTCATCTCGGTATCACGACTCCCGTCTGATTTGTTGTAGACGCGACCATAATCATTATAAAACTGCAGCGTCGAGATCGGGCCCCAGTCAACCGGCAGGCTGTATGCAAGGTTGATGGTACTGCTGCTCGCCTCGGCTGCGATACTGTCATAGAACGCATAGGCACCAACCGCCATGCGGTCAAAACCATCAACATCGTAGCGATACTCGCTGTGCTGGAACTGAAAGTTCCAGCGTTGGTAATCGCTGTTCAAATGAAACGCCCATGCCTGATAATTACCGGCGCGCCTGAGGCCATCATGTAGTCCGCCACGCAGACCGGAAACACCGACCTCAGTCTGAATGTCCCCCCGCCCCAGAAAGTACGCATAGCGAGCCACTGCGGTGTTGTATTCACCGAGCGCCATCTGTGGCGACTCGTATATCCCCTCCTGAGGCGCTCTCATACCCACTACGTCATAGGAGTAACGATTGGATCGGTCGGTGACATAACCGTCCACGCCGCCCAGCTCGTCGTTTTTCAAAAAGCCGAGGTCCAGCTGCCAGTCATCCGTGCGGCTGCGTCGGAATAGCACACCGAGGTCATGGTCATCTTCCAGACCAATGTAATAGTTGGGGCTAAAGAAAAAATTATGAGAGTTGTAGGGGCTGTTGCCGAACGGGACGGGCACAATGCCTGCTTCTGATCGCCAGCGCTCATTGAACTGGTAACCCAGATACGCGTATTTCACGACGTTCATGTAGTCGTAGTGGCGAATCTCGGCACTGAGGTCGATGCCACTGATCGAACCGTCAAAGTTCAATCTCAGCGTATCCAGCGCCCAGTCACCACCACGATTTCGATTGCCATCATTGTAAGAGGTGTGGCTGATATTGCTTCTGACGGCGCCACCCACACGGATACCATCTTCAGCTGCTTCCGTAGCCTCCTGTTGCAGGGCTGCCTCTGGTTCTTCAGGCTGCGCGTCCTGCTCTGCAGACTCGAGCTGAACAAGCTGGGCCTCAAGCGCCTGCACCTGAGTTTTCAGCTGCTCGAGTTGCTCGCGCAATAGCCGGGTATCGTCGCCCTGACTGCCGGTCTGCGCCGTTGCATGAGCTGCCGCCCCCAGCAGCACGGCAGCGGAAATCAGTCTTTTCACTGAATACCCTCGCCTGTTTGTGTGTTGGTTCGCTTCCTAGACAATTATGACTGTAACACATCGAAACGAGGCTGTAGACCGTGGTGGTCATTGAAAGGGCTAGCTGATTTGCCACCTGCCTGTGAGTCTGCTCAAACTTCTGCAGAGTCCACCCACTTCGTCAATCACGGGGCTGGCGACGAAATACCTTCTTGCCGGAAATCATGGCGGAAACCAGACCACTACCGAAACGGACTTCTTCAACTACAACGGCCAGGACATGCAGGAAAGCCGACACAAGTAACAGCCAGAAGAATACTTTGTGGATCTCAATAAATGGCGCCCTGAACTCTCTCATTGCCGCATACCCCTGCGGATCCAGCATTTCCTTGGCGCCGGGTACCAGCCCGACCAGGCGACTGTGATCCTCGCCAGCACCCGTTGCCCACTCTGCAAATTCATGACCAAACGGCGGAAAATACAGATCAGTGCCCGCCAGAACCAGCCCGGTGGCCATTTGCCCGACCAGCAGAATATACAAAAACAGCAGCATCAGTCTGGCAGCCGGATTATGTCCGCGATACTCGGGAGGATGGCCCGTGCGCACACCGTGCAACCACTCTTTCAGGTCGCTCCTGAAGGATTTGCTGAACGGCATGACCGCCCCCCAGCGCGCCCTGCTGCTGCCTACAAAGCCCCATACCAGGCGCCAGAGCAAATTGAAGGCGAACACATACCCCACATAGGCGTGCATGATTTTAAGCGTTATCTTGCCCTCGCTGCTCACACCGAGTGAGCTGGCATTCAGTATGGCTGAACCAATAACAATCAGAGCCAGGACACAGAGCACATTCATCCAATGAAAGATGCGAATGGATCGATCCCATATTTGTTCTTCATGAAGCCGGCTTTCGGTTGTCATCTGCTTCGCCTCTGCTATGGTCGTCAGATTCACTCTACACCGATTTCGTGACAATCCATTGAGATGAATCAAGCGGGAGGCAAACCGGGATTTATTGATCCGCTAAAAGCACGCACCCTCGACGTCAAAAACTCATAGCGTCTGCGCAAAAAAATGCCGGGCCGACCCACAGGTCAAACCCGGCAGCGCGGTACACCACTTGATCGATCAATAACGACTACCCATTACTCATCGGAGGCCGGCGCCTCAAGCTCATAACGAAACACATACTGAACATTCGGCACATCCACAGCCTGACCGGCGACCACGCGCGGCCGGAATCGGAACTTTTTGGTAGCGGCAACTGCTGTGTGATCAAACGTATAGGCAGGCTCTGCATCCAGCACTCGGACGGAATCAGAGTCAACCTCGCCGTCAGCTGTCACTGTGAACCTTACGTGCACCCAGCCCTCAATGCCCTCATCGGCCGCCTGCTGCGGATACATGGGCTCGACAGTATTTAGCGGTATCATTTCCTGATCTACCTGGCGGCTGTCCGGGTTGGGCTGTTCCTGTGCCTGCAGCATCTGGTGGCTGCCCATCATTGCCAGCACGGTTGCTGAAAGCAAGGCAACAGCAGCCAGCGATTTGCGAATTTCGCGTTTTGATTGTTGTGCGTTCATCACGTTCTCCTCAAGCACTCGGCTTATTCTCTGTTTTAGTGTGTGGCGGTCGTGCATGGTCTGCACCAGCAGGCTGCTGATGCGTCTGGAACGCCGGGCATGGATACAGCCGGTTGCCACTCCCAGCAAACTTTCTGCGTAGTCGGTGTTCATGCGGCCCGCACGCAGTACTGCCGCATCACAGCTGCTTTCGGAAGACTCATGCAGGCGCTTCGCGGCGACCCAGGCCAGCGGGTTTATCCAGAAGGCGCAGGCGGTCAGATAGGACACCAGAGCAGTCAACCAGTCGAGTCGTTTGATATGGCAAAGCTCATGCAACAACACATCGGTCAATACCGATTCAGACCAGTTTGATGACACGTTTGGCAGAAGAATTGTTGGTCTGAGCAGTCCGAATGAAACCGGCGAGTCCAGCGAATCATTGACCCGCAGCACAACAGGTCTTTTTATCTGCAGGCGATCTTTCAACTCACTGAGCTGAGTCACTGTTCTGGAGTCGGCCGGTAATTGAGACTGGCGCACAATGCTGGCAAGACGCACTGCGGCTATAAGCAGTCGGGACGCCAACAGCACTGCCACACTGGCGTAAAGTGCAATCAGCAGCGGTACAAAAGACCAGCTCCCCGCCGATTCACTCTGCAGGGTGCTGACGCGCAACTCGAACAGCGCAGATGCGGGATCGCCAGCTGTCTCTTCAAGCTGAATGCCTTGAAAAATGGCTCCCGTAACGGGCAGCATGATCAGACAGGAAAGACAGCCCAACCATAAGAGATGCTGGCTTGCCGCGACGCGACGCTTGCTCAACAGTTTTTCTGCAAGCACGAAGACCAGAATCAGCAGCACCGATTTTCCGAGCAAGTCCATCAACCAGATTACCTGTTCCATAATCAGACCTCCTCACCGGATGACTTGCGGAGCCTGTGTGCCTGAATCATGGACTTGAGCTCTTCCAGCTCTTCGTCGGAGAGGTCGTCCAGCGACATATCCAGCAAGGAGTTCACGGCCAGATACGGCGAGTCGTCAAAGAATGTCTTGACGACATTACCCAGCGCCGATCGTGAAGCTTTTTCTCGTGCCACCAGCGGAAAATAGACATATTTCGGGCCGCTCTCACGATGGTCGACATGCCCTTTTTCCACAAGCTTGCCAAGCAATGTACGCACTGACGAATAACTGGGCGCATCCTCCATGGCCTCCATCACATCCTTTACGCTGGCCTGCTCCAGTCGATAGAGAATGTCCATTATCTGACGTTCACGTCGGCTTAATTTGTCTGATTTGGTCATTGATCCTCTCCTGCCCGGGTGCATTGGCGTCCTGACTGGTGCGCCGGGAGCCGAGCCGCTGGATTGTGGCGGGTGTTAAATATTTAACATGGTGCTAATAAAATAGCATGCCAGAATCAAAGTCAAGCGATTTCTGCTAAAAATTTAACACAACAATAAGAAATTGCAGGCTGGTGTCAGGCCAGGAGCTCTGACAGGCTTGGTCCGCAAGTTAGGAGAGTTTGTTGTTTAGATGCCAGCAGTGCTACGCAGCGCTGTAAAACACAGCCAGCCAGACAGTCGTTTGATCAGGGTCTGTCCACGCGACCCGGTGGCGGCAGTGCGCAGGAATATTGAGGTAGTCGCCCGCAGCCAGGCGCACATCCGCACTGTTTTCGAAGGCGAGCACAGCACCGCCCTGCAGGACCATGACCCACTCATGTTCGTCCTGGTCGTACCAGCCTTCCGCCGGAGATGTGTGGCCCTGTGAGACAATTCGCTCGATGCGAATCCCCGGTGAGTTCAGTACGGTTGCGAATTGCTCTGAATCGAGCACATCAGGAAGCGCTTCAAAGAAATTTGCGGTCTGCATGGGCATCAACCGATTAATGGTGCGGACGGAGAGACTCGAACTCTCACACCTTGCGGCACTGGAACCTAAATCCAGCGTGTCTACCAATTCCACCACGTCCGCCCTGAGGAAGGCCGCGCATTATATAGCGACGCGGCCTGCTCTGCCAGTGCTGCCGTTGCGGTTAGTCCTGTGCAACCGCTTCGATCTGCTGCTGCAGACGCTGCAAGGCCTGATTGGACTGCAGGCGGTAGGCATCAATCGCTTCAATCGCCTCTTCGACACGCATCAGACGATCGTTCAGGCCACCAGAGGCGTTCTCTGCAGTGCTGATGGTGGCGCGCAGATTGACCAGTTCCTGAGCCACGCCCTGCAGATTCTGCACCTGACCGTTCAGCGTGTTCAGACGCTGCGACACCTGGCTGGTTTCCTGGCGCACGGATGCGATGTCCCGCTGCGCACCTTCCGCCAATGAGGAGACATTAACAAGGCGCTGACTGGTTTCCTCGATCGCCGTCAGGTTTTCCTGGGAGCGGGTCTCAACATTGGCCACCCTGCCAGTCAGATCGGCCAGATTGCTGTTGGTGGCATTGCGGGCAGCCCATAGCTTGTCGATTTCTGAAAAATTGAAATCCAGGCGCTCAATAATATTGCCCGTGGTCTCTTCGGCGCTGTCCCCCACCAGGGCCAGCCTGTCTTCCAGGTCCAGAATACGCAGCTCTGCCTGATCAAGCTGCTGTAGAGTACCCTGATAGACCGTGTATCCGGCATAGGCGCCGCCGATTAGCGCCAGCGTCAGTACTCCCAGCATGACGCGTACCGGCCAGGTGGAAACCTTCACCTGCTCGGTATAGGAGGTCGTTTTGACCAGATCTGGCTGACGACGGGCATTCTGGCGCGATGCTACCTCATCCTTCGGCACCGACATCGAAGGAATATCATCACCAATATCGTCATTGTCTCGCATCACTCAATTCCTCAGTACAGGGTTGACGCCTATTGTAGACGCAATAAGGGGCTGCCAGCAAAGCCTGTCAAACAGGGGCTTACCTTGAATCACCGGCCTTTGTGCATTATGCTCACCAAGTCTAGTTCAATCCAAAACAAGCTGAGGATGTTATGAAATTAGAACTACCTGAACTCCCGTATGCGGCCAACGCACTGGAGCCGCATATGTCGGCGGAAACCTTCAGTTTCCACCATGGCAAACACCACAACACCTATGTCGTCAAAGGCAATGAACTGCTGGCAGACGCTGGCATCGACGCCGATAACCTGGAAGATCTGGTCCGCGAATCAGCCAAAGTTGGCGGCCCACTTTTTAACAACGTCGCCCAGGTTTACAACCACAATTTCTTCTGGAAAAGCATGACACCCAATGGTGGTGGTGCGCCAACCGGCGCAATTGCCGATCGCATCAATGCTGATTTCGGCAGCTACGAAAACTTCAAGAAAGAATTTGTGAATGGCGGTGCTGGCCAGTTCGGCAGTGGCTGGGTATGGCTGGTTGAAGACGGTGGCAAACTGAAAGTCGTCAAGACCCCGAATGCCGAAACGCCGCTGACCACCAGTGCCAAGCCCATCCTGGTCTGCGACGTGTGGGAACACGCGTACTACCTGGATTACCAGAATCGTCGTCCTGACTTTCTTAACAGTTTCGTCGACAACCTGATCAACTGGGATTTCGCTAACGAAAACCTGGCTTAATCCGTCATCTCGAGAAGGTCAGCCTTACAGCATCCGCTAAAGGCTGACCAGACTCAGCAAGGCCGCTGTCAGCAATGCCATTGCCAGCAGCATGAAGTACAGAACCCCAATCACCAGATATTTCGCTACCGTTATGCCCCACCCCTGCCCGTAGACGGATCTCTGCATAAGCAGCAGATAAAGTGGCACCCACACTGATGCCACCCTTCCGACGGAAGAAAATACGCCTTCCAGAAACGAGTCAGCCGGCAGCAGACCGGACAACCAGCTCAGAAAAAGACCAATCAACAGCGCCATGAACAGGAAACTGTGGCTGTGCAGAGCCACCACAAAATGCTCCATGTACAGACGGCCCGAGAATGCATAAAACAGCTTCAGCAGCAGAGCAAATATGGGCAGCATGAAAAACAGCACGATAGGCAGCAGATTAAACATGGCTTCAATCAACTGACCTGGATCCTGATTCACCCGCTCCAGGTTGCCGACTCCACGTTCGACCATGGCATTCAGCCACTGATTGGCATTCTCGGGCAACCAGTCAATCTGCAGCTCACTGCGGAACTGCTCATCAGCAGATTCCGTCACTGACTCAGACAGATTTTGTTCAGCTGGCTCCTGCAGCGCTGCTGACAAAGGCTGAGGAATCGCTGGAGGCTCAGTCGTTACCCCCAGCTCTTCAAGCCGCGATCGCGCTGATGACTCGATACCTTCTATGGCGGTGCGCAAAGTGCTGGCCGCAAGCCCGCCGCCGTCAACCGAATCGGCTTCCATCTCGGCGACCGATTGCCGAAGGTCAACAATCAACCGGTCACGCTCTGCGATGACAGCGTCCGCCGTTTCAATCTGTGCGAATCTTTCATCAAGCTGCGCCAGTATCTCATCATTTGCTCGGGTGCTCAGCGCTGCCATTTCGTCAGGCACTGCCAGTACCTGCAATGCCAGAAAACTGACAATACTCAGGACGAAGAAAAGTCTGAATGGCAGCACATAGCGTGCCCGTTTCCCTGCCATGTAGTCGCGCGTGAGACGCCCGGGTTTAAAATACAGAGGCACCAGAGTGCGCCAGATGCGATTATCGTATTCGAACACGGTGTCGAGGATGTCTGTGAATACCGACCCGAAATGGCGGACCTCACTCCTGGCCTTCTGGCCGCAATGATGACACCACTGCCCCTGCAGCTCAGTATCACAGTTAAGGCAGCGGGAGGGCAGGACAGGTGTGATGTCACCCATAGGTCAGGAGTCCATTCAGAACATTAAGCCAGCATCCTTGCAGATTAATGCAATTACCGACTGGGTTCAATTGAAGGCATAAACACAAAGGCCCGGCGTTAACCGGGCCTTGCGCTGTTACGTTGGGTCAATGGGGATTAGAAGCGACCTTTCAGACCAAGGGCAAAAGTTGGGCCGTATTCCTCAAACTGGAAAGTATAGGCCTTGCTCCCCTGATACAGCTCCAGAGGTTCATCGGTCAGATTGGTCAACTCGGCGACTACTTCAAACTGGTCGCTGATGCGATATGCTGCGGTCAGATCCACCTGAGTATGAGGGGCCACGTAGATGTCGAAGCGAGTGTCGTCACCTATCTCATCCAGGTATTCATCTCGATGCGTAATACTCAGACGGGTGCTGAACCGCTCATTCTCGAACCCCAGGTAGGCATTAGCAGAGCGCTCCGCAGCCTGTGGCAGCATGAAGTTTTCATTGGCGCGTTCGGCAACATTCAGCTCAGTGTCCAGCACAGTCAGGTTGAGTCCCACCAGCAGGCCAGACAGTTGCGGGTTGATAACATCCAGCCCCTGCTGTGCATTGAACTCGACACCGGTGACCGATGCTTTGGTGCCATTAATCGGCATGGTGACGTCGTAACCGTTGAATGCAGCACTATTACGCGCGGTGAACTCAACTATGTAGTTGTCGATGTCTTTATAGAAGACACCTGCAGATATCACACCAGACTCGCCATAATACCAGTCGGCCAGCAGATCCAGGTTGCTGGATTCATACGGATCCAGATCCGGGTTGCCCATGTCGATTTCCAGTGATTCGCGATTGATCTGTGATCGCGGCGAGATATCATTGAAGTTGGGGCGCGCTATGGTGTTGCTCCAGGCAGCCCGAACCACCAGATTGTCCAGCGGCTCATAACGCAGATGCAGACCGGGCAACAGGCTGCTGTAGTCCGATGAGACCGAGCGCGCATTAACGCTGAGGTTTTCGTTTTCATCAAACACCAGTTGATTGCCGTCGGCACTGTAGCTGGTACGCTCAACACGCGCGCCCGCGATGACCTGCAGCCGGTCCAGCGCCCAGGTGCCCATCAGATAGGCAGCTGTCACATCTTCTTCCGCATCAAAATCGTTGACGGTATTCAGCACCCGAGTCTCATCCTGATCCTGAGGACGGACAGCGAACTGGCTGCGGTTCTGGTTGTAGTAATTCATGAAACCGCGGGCATCGATACCCTGGCCCAGGTTACCCAGGCCGTATGAGGGCGCTGCGCTGGTAAACTGCGACAGCATGACATCAGGTGTGATGCGCTCTTCGATTTCGCTGATATCGGTTGTTTTGTCCTTGTAGCGTCCATCCAGCCCTGCTTTTAATGTCAGCGACTCCATGCCGAAGGCATAGGGCACTTCCATATTGAGCTGGAAGTTGACTTCGTCGTCATCCACCAGGATGGGCTCAACCACCACGCGGTCAATCTCGTAGATCGCATTGTCCAGGTACCCTACCGCAGGTGAGCCATTTTCCAGGAATGTATAACGCGCGATGCCCTGTCCAATCACAACATCGGCGTCCAGTTCACTGCCGGTTTTTTCAAAGCGGCCTTCCTTCTCGTCCAGCACGCGCTCTTTGGTGGTCGAGACACCGACATTGTAATCGAGTGTCCAGGCACGCAGGGCGTGTTCAGCTCCCACGTTAAAGGCCAGCGTATCCTGCTCCTTGGTGCGGAAACGGATACGGCGGCGGAAGCTGTCTTCCGGCAGATCCGCATAGGTGACGTTTGTACCGTCATAGGAGGTAATGGTGCCGTCCTCGAACACAAATACATTGCGCTGACGGCTTTCGGCATCTGTAAATTCGCTGTAAACGGTGTTTGCGTACAGGCGGGTCTGGTCATTGGCCTGATATTCCAGGTTCAGGTTCATGCCGATACGTTCACGTGTCAGCGCATACTTGCGCTCATTAACCTCAAGCAGCGTAAATACATCTTCTCCGTTGAAGTCCAGAAAGTCGTACTCCGGCTCGATGTTATCCGACTCCATGCTGCGCTCGGTGTAATTTACACCAAAGGTCACGCCCAGGTTCTCGGTGCCACCAAAGGCGCTGACCACATCACTGAAATCCAGCTGACCTCTGGGACTTGTCTCACCGCTCAGCTCGTTATAGGAACCTTGTACGCGATAACTGATCTGCCTCTCGTTACGATCGAAGGCTGATGCAGAGCGCACATTGACGGCGCCACCAATGGCATCGCCTGGCATATCCGGAGTTGGTACCTTGGTGACTTCCAGCAGATCCACTGAGCCAGTGGGAATCACATCCAGCGGCACAGCACGTGAACCATCTTCCGGTGTGCCAATACGCACACCATTAATGGTAACCGTGCTCAGCCCCGCATCAATGCCGCGCACGCTGACGAATCGTCCTTCTCCCTGGTCACGGGTAATGGAGATACCTGGCAGACGCTGCAGGGATTCTGCCACGTTCTGGTCCACGAACTGCCCCATGTCATCGGCAGCTATGTAATTGGTAATCGAGTTGGCGCGACGGTATTCATCCAGCGCTTTGTTCTGCGCAGCACGCTGGCCGAATACCAGGATCTCTTCCATTTCGCCCGATGACTGTGCATTGGCGCCGCTTGCACCGCTGACAGCCAGCATGGCGATCAATAGTTTGCGGTATGTGAATGCGTGAGAATTGCTCATCAATAAACTCCAGAAGCATGTGGGAATTTGTCGGTTTTTATTTTTCGCGACCATGCTATGAAGTTTTGGTGACCAATTGATGTAACTACCATGACGATTCGATGACGCTCGGGTCTGGCGCTAAAGATTGATCGCCATCGGCCGATACAACTACAGTTAACCCGTAATCCAAGGCCTGCTATGAACCCGTCCACCATCATCGGTATGCTGTCCAGCGTTGCGCTGCTGACCAGCGTGCTGTTCTTTTCTGCTGAGTCGGAGACCAGCTTTCTGAATCTGCCAGGGCTGGCCATTGTGATCACCGGCACGATGGCGGCGACATTCATCAGTTACCCCATGAAAGAAGTACTGCGGGTATTCAAACTGGTTGGCCTGGTGTTCCGGCGCGAAAACACCTACACGCGTGACGACATCAAAGAGATGGTGCAGGTATCGCGCCTGTGGTTTCAGGGCAATATCAAGGATGTCGACGATGCCCTGGTCAAGATAAAAAACCCCTTTCTACGCAATGGCATACAACTGGTGATCGCGAATACTGACGAGCAGGAAATCATCGACACCATGCGCTGGCGGATTGCCCGTGTGAAGGCGAGAGAGAAAGCCGAAGCGCATATCTTCCGAACCATGTCCACCTACGCCGCCGCATTCGGCATGATAGGCACGCTGGTCGGACTGGTAAACATGCTGGCAGTGATGGATTCAGGCAGCCTGGACATGATCGGTCCGCAGATGGCGGTTGCGCTGCTGACCACCTTCTACGGCATTTTGCTGGGCAACGTCTTTTTTCAGCCAATTGCCGTCAAGCTTGAGCGGCGCACCGAAGAACGGCTGATTGCGATGAATATGGTGCTTGAAGGCGTCGCCATGATGAGCAAACGCCGCCCACCATCCTTCATTGAAGACACGCTGAAGTCGTTTGCAGCAACTTACGAAGACGAAATTCGTGACAAAGGCATGCCACCCATGAAGCGTCGGGCTGACGCCTGACGATACTGGAAAAGTGTTATGGAGATGAGTCGATATTCCGTCGACCAGGTTGGCGACGACGGGGCACCACCCGAGCAGGACAACTCCTGGATGCTCAGCTATCTGGACGTACTGACGCTGCTGATCGCCTTTTTTGTGCTGCTGCTGGCGATGTCTGAACCCAAAGTTGAAGAGGATCCCGTTTTACAGACCCTGGTGACCTCCGGGGCACCAGGCGCCGAAGGCCTGGTGACAGGCAGTACCTCTACCAGCCCGAACGAGATCACCAGCACCCAGGCAGCCACCAACGGTGTCTTGACTGGAGGGGTCGGTGTTTTACCCGAGTACAACGCCATCATCGCTGGTAACTCTGGCGAGACCAACCCCGATGCTGACGCCACCGGTACCAACGACCAGAGCATTGATGATTACGAGGAGCGTTATGGTGATCTGCAGGACAGCCTCAATGCTTTGTCGCTACAGGGCGTCGACGCGACACCTGGCACAGAAGGACTGACCCTGCGTATCGCCGACAACCTGTTGTTCGACAGCGGCGAGGCAGAGCTGCGTTACGAGGGCATGATACTGATCAGCCAATTGACTGAAGTACTTGAAGCATTCAGTGGCAACATTTCGGTAGAAGGCCACACTGACAATATACCGATCAACACTCCCCGGTTTCCCTCCAATTGGGAACTATCCAGTGCACGCGCGATCTCTGTGCTGCGTTTTCTGGAAAGTGACGGCATCGATCCATCTCGCATGCGCGCTATTGGTTACGCTGACACTCAGCCCCTGCAGAGCAATGCCAGCGCGCAGGGCCGTGCCGGCAATCGTCGTGTCGAACTGGTGCTACGCGAATCCTGAGCAAAAATTCAGACCCGGCAGAAATCAGCCATTTCCTGAAGCGTAGTGTTTGCCTCCGGCATTACTGGAACAAACAGTGGCCAGACATGAGGCTGGCCGCGCCAGGTATGCAATTCGACACTGACGCCAGCATCCGCTGCGCGTTCCGCAACTCTGATACCGTCATCGCGCAGCACTTCTGTGTCACTCAGATAAATTCGTAATGGCGGAAACCCTGTGTAGTCCGCATACAGCGGTGATGCTCGGGGATCTTCAGGATCAGCGCCGTTTAAATACCCCGCCGCGGCACGACGAATCGCATCGCCACTGAACATGGCACAGCGGCGATCATTGCTGGCCAGCGACGTTCCCGTGCACTTCAAATCAGCATAAGGCGACAACAGCACAGCTTTCGCGGGCATCGCAAGGCCAGCCTGCTGGATCTGGTGCAGCAGTGACAATACCAGCCCACCACCCGCCGAATCTCCCGCCAGATAAATCTGCTCTGGCTTAAACGTCTCCAACAGGTAATGCCAGGCAGCCATGGCATCATCCGCGGCCGCTGGAAAAGGCGCCTCAGGAGCGCGACTATAGTCGAGGGAAAACACCCTGGCACCGGACTGTTTGGCGAGTCGCGTGGTAAATGGACGGTAGGAGGCCGCTGTACCAAACAGATAACCGCCACCATGGCAATACAGGATGCATCGCGCCGGATCCGCATCAGCCGGCTCATGCCACTCGCCCTTCAGGCCGGGCTGTTCAACTTCACGAATGCTGACACCGTCCGCCGGGCCACCCTGCCCCATATCGCGTTCAACGGTTTTGCGGAAGCGTATCGGATCAAAATCGTCGGCCATCAATTTGGGCTTGAATTTGCGCTTTAGAAACCAGCTGATGAAGCGTGATCGAAGTGATCGACGTTTGACGGTCTTGCGGGTCAACATACAGACATCTCCTGTCGCGGCCCGGTGCATCCGGGTCATCGCGTCTGTCTCAATGCTTGCTCAGCTGGCGACTGGTGTCAAACGATCTGTTGCATGCGTTGCAGGGCCTGCTGGAGCTGGTCCATGCTGTCGCAACGAAGGGTAGCGTGTCCGACCTTGCGACCGGCCTTAAACGCCTTGTTGTAATGATGCAGGTGGCATGACTGTTCGGTAAGAACCGCACTGGCGTCGGGCATCTCGCCTATGAAGTTAATCATGGCACTTTCGCCGACTTTACGGGTATCACCCAATGGCAGTCCGGTAATCGCCCGCAGATGATTTTCGAACTGACTGCACTCGGCCCCTTCAATAGTCCAGTGACCACTGTTGTGCACTCGCGGCGCAATTTCATTGGCTTTTAGCCCGCCATCAATTTCGAAGAATTCAAATGCCAGAACCCCGACATAATCCAGATGCTCCAGCACGCGACTCACGTAGTCCTCAGCCTGAGCCTGCAAGGGATGGTCGGAACTGGCGATGGACAGGCGCAGGATACCGTCGGTGTGGGTATTATGAACCAGCGGATACGCGCGGGTTTCGCCATTGCGTCCGCGAACAGCAACCAGAGAAACTTCGCCACTGAACGGCACAAAGGTTTCCAGGATGCAGGGCACGGAACCCAGCGCCGAGAATGCCCCCTGCAGGTCTTCGGGCTGACGCAGTACGCGTTGTCCCTTGCCATCGTAACCCAGTGTCCGTGTTTTCAGGACCGCAGGTAAACCCAGGGTTTTGGCAGCCTCTTCCAGGTCAGCCTGGCTGTGAATATCGGCGAAGGGCGCAACCGGAATGCCCAGCTGTCTGAACAGCGTCTTTTCCAGCAGACGGTCACGTGCGATGCGCAGCGCTTCTGCTCCCGGATAGACTGGCACCAGCTGAGACAGAAAGGCGACCGTGTCGGCCGGTACGTTCTCAAACTCGAAAGTCACCAGATCAACCTGTTGGGCCAGCTGCTGCAGGTGGTCGTAGTCGTTATAATCTGCACAGATGTGCGAGCCCAGAGCGGCCGCACAGGCATCAGACGCCGGGTCCAGAAACACAAACTGCATTCCCAGCGGAGTGCCCGCCAAAGCCAGCATCCGCCCTAATTGACCACCACCAATCACGCCTATTTTCATAAGTTGACCGTCACGTTGTGCCAGTTACGCCTGGCTGGGATCGGGATTGTCCAGCACTGTCCGGGTCTGATTGTCCCGAAAGGCCTTGAGTGCCTGCTGGTACTCAGGGTACTTGTTACCCAGTATGCTGGCAGCCAGCAGCGCCGCATTGACTGCACCGGCGCGACCGATGGCCAGAGTAGCCACAGCGATGCCCGCTGGCATCTGCACAATTGAGAGAAGAGAGTCCACACCAGACAACATGGAGGACTGCACAGGAACACCCAGCACCGGCAGATGCGTTTTTGACGCACACATACCCGGAAGGTGGGCTGCGCCGCCTGCACCTGCAATAATGACTTCAAGCCCTCGCTCGGCGGCAGTGTCCGCGTAGCTGAACAAAAGATCAGGCGTACGGTGTGCCGAGACGACTTTGACTTCGTGGGGGATACCGAGCTGCTCCAGCATCTGGGCGGTATGGCTCATGGTCGACCAGTCAGACTTGGACCCCATGATGACACCCACCAAAGGTTTTGCCGGTGCGGTCATTGGCATTTCCTCTCAGAAAGAAAAAGCGCGTAGTATATATCAGAACCCGCGTGATCGGGAAGTAAAGGCGGTAAAGGGCGGTAAAGGGGACGGAGGGATTTACTCTTGTAAATCCCTCCGTCCCCTTTACCGCCCTTTACCGCCTTTACTGATGGCAACTGTGATATCAATCACTTGCTGAGCGGGCATTCCTTGCTTTTACTGACTTGTTAATCAAGAATGAGGTGAGAATTCTAACCCACAAGGGAGTTCAAAGAGATGAAGCACCCATTCCACCCGATTAAAGGCTCACTCACTGCTGCTATCGTATCAGCCCCCCTGCTGCTGGCAAGCTCATTTGCTATGGCTCAGGATAGCGGCTTTTACATTGGCGGCAGCTATGGCGAAAGTTATGGTCGTCTGTCTCGCGAAGAGGTCTCAGAAACCTTTCAGGCGAATGGTCGGCAGGTACTGTCACTGACCAAGGATGACGAGGACGGCGCCGGCAAACTTCTGCTGGGCTACGATATCAACGATATCTTCGCTGCCGAATTCAGTTATTTTCGTCTGGGCGACTATGACTTCAATACGAGACTTGCTCCCGCCCAGAACATGAGAGGCAGAGCCAATGTAGACGGTTTCGGGCTCGATCTGGTCACCAAAATGCCGGTCACCGACAGGCTGACAGCCTTGCTCCGCGCCGGTGTGGCACGTACTGCGGTCGCGCAGTCATTCTCCCGTTTCCCATCGACACCTGCGAACAGCTTTGACGGCCGTACCGATCGTGAATTCGAGGGCAAGGCCGGCGTTGGTCTGGAATATGACTTTACTGATGCCCTGTCCGCACGCGCAGAGCTGGATTACTACAAGCTGCCTTCAAACCAGATGATTGGCGACAGTGCCCATATGGCGACTGTTGGTGTGGTTTACCGCTTTGGACGGGCTGCCCCGGCTCCAGCACCTGTCGCTCCGACGCCTGCACCCGCACCACGGCCCGAGCCTGCCCCTGAGCCCGCACCTGAGCCTGTAAGTATCACGCTGGACGCCAGCCTGCTGTTTGACTTTGACGAGTCAACGATTAGACCGGCCGGTCGTCAGGAGCTTGATGCTCTGCTGCGCCAGCTTAACGAACTGGATTACGACGCAGCGATTGTGGTCGGCCATACAGACCGTATCGGTAGCCGTGAATATAACCTTGGACTGTCCCAGCGCCGTGCAGAAGCAGTACGCGAATACCTGGTACAGGGCGGTGTTCCGGCAGGCACCATCACGGCCCGAGGGGTAGCGAACGACGAATCCCTGCTGTCTCCGTCAGATTGCCGTGGTCTGGGCAGCAATGCCGCAACCATCGAGTGTCTGCAGCCAGATCGTCGTGTTGTTGTCGAGATCGACGGAACCCGCGAGCCTTAAACCAAAAAGGGGACGGAGGGATTTACGTTTGTAAATCCCTCCGTCCCCTTTTTTATTCTTTTTTATTGGCTCAGGAAGCCGGGCTTACATCATGCCCATGCCGCCCATACCACCCATGCCGCCCATATCAGGAGCAGCAGCAGGCTTCTCTTCCGGGATTTCAGTGATCATGCACTCAGTAGTGATCATCAGGCCGGCAACGGAGCCAGCAGCCTGCAATGCGCTGCGAGTCACTTTGGCCGGGTCGATGATGCCCGCTTCAACCATGTCTACATACTCGCCGGTGGCGGCGTTGTAGCCCTGGTTGCCAGTGGCAGACTTCACCTTGTCGAGAACAACCGATGGCTCGTCACCGGCGTTGCGCACGATCTGACGCAGCGGAGCAGTGACAGCACGCATCAGCAGCGCGATACCAACGTTCTGATCTTCGTTGTCGCCTTTCAGCTTGCCTTCAACGGCCTGCAGCGCACGCACCAGAGCGACACCACCGCCAGGAACAACACCCTCTTCTACCGCAGCACGAGTTGAGTGCAGCGCGTCTTCCACGCGAGCCTTCTTCTCTTTCATTTCCATTTCAGTGCCGGCACCAACACGGATGACCGCAACACCGCCAGCCAGCTTGGCCACGCGCTCCTGCAGTTTTTCCTTGTCGTAGTCAGACGAGGTATCTTCGATCTGCTTGCGAATCTGATTCACACGCGCTTCGATCGCCTTCTTGTCACCTGCGCCATCAACGATGGTGGTGTTTTCCTTGGACAAGGTCACGTTCTTGGCGCTGCCCAGGTGAGACAGGTCAGCCTGCTCCAGGCTCAGACCCACTTCTTCGCTGATCACAGTACCACCAGTCAGCACGGCGATGTCTTCCAGCATGGCCTTGCGGCGGTCACCAAAACCTGGGGCCTTGGCCGCAGCCACTTTGACGATGCCGCGCATGTTGTTGACGATCAGGGTCGCCAGCGCTTCACCTTCGACGTCTTCAGCAATGACCAGCAGCGGACGGCTGGACTTTGCTACGCCTTCCAGCAGCGGCAGCATTTCGCGAATGTTGGAGATTTTCTTGTCAACCAGCAGGATGTACGGGTTTTCCAGCTCCGCACTCATGTTGTCCTGGTTGTTGATGAAGTAGGGAGACAGGTAACCGCGGTCGAACTGCATACCCTCAACCACGTCCAGTTCGTTGTCGAAACCGGAACCTTCTTCAACAGTGATGACGCCTTCTTTGCCCACTTTTTCCATTGCTTCGGCAATGATCTTGCCAACATCGGAGTCAGAGTTGGCAGAGATTGTGCCGACCTGAGCGATCGAGCGTGAGTCGGTGCAGGGTGTGGAGATCTTGCCGATTTCCTCAACCAGGGCTTTTACAGCCTTGTCGATGCCGCGCTTGAGATCCATTGGGTTCATGCCCGCGGCGACAGACTTCAGGCCTTCGTTGAGAATCGCCTGGGCCAGAACAGTTGCAGTGGTCGTACCATCACCAGCCACATCTGAGGTCTGGGAAGCGACTTCTTTCACCATCTGCGCGCCCATGTTCTCGAACTTGTCCTTCAGTTCGATTTCCTTAGCTACAGATACGCCGTCCTTGGTTACGGTAGGTGCGCCAAAAGACTTGTCCAGCACCACATTACGGCCTTTGGGGCCCAGGGTTACCTTGACTGCGTCTGCCAGTACGTTAACGCCCTTCAGCAGTTTCTGACGGGCTGGATCTCCGAATTTTACGTCTTTAGCCATGTTCTATGTTTCCTTTATAAATCCAGAATACAAACAAAGTGTGATTGCGAATGACTCAGGAGTACCTCTGAGCCAGCTGTTTAGCCTTCAATCACGCCATAAATTTCGTTTTCGTTGAGGATCAGCAGCTCTTCATCGTCGATCTTTACGGTGTTGCTGGCATACTTGCCAAAGACCACGACATCGCCCACTTTGACGTCGACCGGACGCTTTTCACCGTTTTCCAGAATGCGACCAGGACCCACTGCCAGCACTTCGCCCTGAGCCGGCTTTTCGGCTGCAGAACCCGGCAGAACAATACCGCCTGCTGTCTTGGTCTCTTCTTCCTTGCGTCGGACGACAACACGGTCTTGCAAAGGTCGAATGTTCATTATTCGTACTCTCCTGACTGAAACATTGATTATCGATGTTGAAAATCGCCAGACTGGCGGTGCCAGGCCGGCAAAACTTACTACCTAGTGACAGCGTATGTGGGGATGACCGGCAGGATTTCAATGGCTGGGGCAAAAAATTTTTAAACTTTTTGCGGGTTTTTCAGGATAACACTCATGGGCCGGAGCCGCAGGTCTGCATCAGGGGTTTTAATGGCGAAAGCGCTCATCGTCGCTGTTGTGCTCAAGCGTCGAGTCTCGCGGCGGCGCGTCCCGGTCCACAACCTCACCATCAATGATATCGCCCCGGCCGCGACTGTTTGAGGGCCCGGACTGCCAGCGGGTGCCGGATGCAAAGCCGCCAACAAAAAAGCCGCTGCCTTTGCTGATCGCGCGTTTGGCCAGTCGCTTGCGCACAACTGGGGTCAGCAGCAAAAACCCTATTGTATCCGTAATCAGGCCGGGAGTTAGCAGCAGCGCGCCAGCGACTGCCAGCATCATGCCCTCAACAATCTCCTGACCCGGCAGTTGCCCGGCGGCCATCCGCTGATTGGCGCGGTTCAGGGTACTGAAGCCCTGATAACGCAACACGCTGAGGCCAACCGCCGCAGTCAGTATCACCAGTGCCAGCGTCGCCAGCCCACCGATCAGGTCAGCCACTGCAAAAAGCAGGTAAAGCTCGGCCAGTGGGACAACGATCAGCGCTAAAAACGGTATTCTCATCAGGCATTCTCTTCGGCCAGGGCATCCTGACGTTCTTTGTATTGGTCAATCTGCTTGCCTATCCAGCCTAACATCAACAGGCCGGGAATCACCATCGCAGCTGTCATCACAAAGAACAATGGCCAGTTTCCATCCATTGAATCCACGATCAGGCCACTGCTGGCTGCCAGTGTGGTGCGCCCAAAGTTCGACACCGATGACATCAGCGCGTACTGGGTACCGGTGTAAGTCCGGCTGGTGAAATAGGAAATAAATGATATGAATGCGACGGTGGCAAAGGCGCCAGTGAAGTTGTCCAGCACCAGGGTCGCCAGCAGAATCGGGATACTTGGACCGGCCAGCGCCAGCCAGGCAAACATCAGGTTGGTGGCCCCCATGGCCGCACCACCCACCATCAGCCCCTTGATGACACCATAACGGGTGTTAATCAGTGCGCCGCCCAGGCAGAAAAGGGCGGTCATGACGCCACCAAAAAATTTGGAGTAGAACGCGATCTGGTCACGGGTAAAGCCAATTTCCACATAAAAGACCAGCGACATGCGCCCGAGCATGGCATCACCCAGCCGAAAAACCAGCAGCAGCACCAGGATGGAAAGCGCCAGCTGCCAGCCGCAGCGGACAAAAAACTCCCGAAACGGCCCGATCACGTAGGTCGTGAAGCCTTTGATCAGCGCGCGCAGTGCAGACGGCGCAGAAGCGGGAGCAGCAAGCGGTTGGGCCGATGCTTCGGCTTCTTCCTCAGGCTCCCTGATCAGGACCACACATGTCATTAACAACAGATACAGAATCAGCAGCGCGCGATAGACCTGTGGCCACTCCAGACCAATGGTTTCGCCCCCCAGCGCCAGTGCAAACGCACCGCCGATGAATCCATAGCCGGCCCACCAGCCTGTAGTAGTGACGGCGGCGGCAAATGGCATTTTTTCGTCCATTTCTTCGCGTTTGAAAATACTGATTCGGTAGGCATCCACCGCTATATCCTGCGTCGCTGAAAACAGCGCCACAGACAGTGCGCTGATGCTGATCAGCCACAGGTTGCTCGCCGGATCGCCGGTACTCAGAACCAGAATGGCGCAGGCGATGGCCGCCTGAGTCAGCAATATCCAGCTTCGTCGTTGACCAAAATATCGATAAAGAATGGGCAGGCGAAGTTTGTCGACCATGGGCGCCCAGGCCCAATTGATGGCGTACACGGTCGCGACGGCACCGATGTAACCAATGGCAGAGCGCGACAGTCCAGCGCTTTGCATCCACAGCGTCAGTACCGAGCCATGCAATACCCAGGGGAAACCACTTGAGAAACCCAGCAGGAAGATCGCGATAAAACGTCGATCGCGCAACTGGGCCAGGGACTCCCGCATGGAAGTCACCTGACCGTCTGAGGATTGGCGACTAAACACTTAATCCCGGAAATTGTTGTACTGCAATGGAATATCGATCTTCGCTTCCCGCAGCATGGCAATCACGGCCTGGAGATCGTCGCGTTTCTTTCCAGTAACTCGAAGCTTGTCACCCTGGATGGCAGTCTGGACTTTCATTTTTTCGTCTTTAATCAGCTTGACGAGTTTGCGCGCAGTATCCGCATCAATTCCCTGCTGAATGCTTACCTGCATGGAGGCCTTTCTGCCGGTTTCAACGATTTCGCCTTCCTGCATGCTTTTGATATCGACATTGCGTTTAACCAGTTTGCCTTTCAGGATATCCAGCATCTGCTGCACCTGAAAATCTGATTCAGCAGACAGTGTGATCTCGGCTTCCTTAAGCTCGAAACTGGCATCCACACCCTTAAAATCGAAGCGCGTGCCGACCTCACGGCTCGCCTGGTCCACAGCATTGCGCACTTCCGGCAGATCCACTTCAGATACAACATCAAACGATGGCATAAAAACCTCTGACCTCACGACAATCACGACAATGGCGCCTATACTATCATCATGTCGCAGTCAGTCCATATCCTCCCCACATCAGAACAGACCAGCAGTGCCCCTCAGTGGCACGTCCTGGGTGCAGGCGCCATGGGCTGCTTATGGGCATGCCGACTGCTTGAGACGCTGGGGCCGGGGTCCGTGCAAATGATTGTGCGCAATCAGGAAACGCTGGCCGATTTTCAAGGTTACCTGACTCTGGAAGTCGACGGTCGCTCGACACACTACCCCGTTACGGCGACAGTGGCGGATAGGCTCGGGCCAGGTGCTGCAGGTGATGATCAGCAGTCGGCCGACAACGGCACCATGATCAAAAGGCTGTTATTGGCCACCAAGGCGCACGAAACTTCCGGTGCATTGAAAGGCGTATGGCACGCCATTACGAAGGATGCTCCAATTGTCTTGCTGCAGAACGGCATCCGCACGCAACTGCAAATGATGAGTCAGTACCCGGACAACAATCTTTACGCATTAAGTACCAGCCACGGTGCCTGGCAACGTGCTCCGTTTCATGTCGTGCACGCCGGGCACGGCGAGGCGTGGGTGGGGCCGCTGGAGCAGGCAAACCTGGGCTCATCTTACCTGTCGAGAGACAGCTTGCCCCTGCCCTGGCAGTCAATGAACATACACCCGGACAAGCAGATTGTAGATCGTCTGTGGCGCAAGTTCGCGATCAACTGCGCGATTAACGGACTGACTGCTATCCACAACTGTCGCAACGGTGAATTGCTGTCCAACCCTGACTATCTGGCGGAACTGCACAGCCTCTGCACCGAAATTTCTCAGTTACTGGTGCGCATCGACAGGGCGCCTGCTGTCGCCGACCTGTACGGTGCCGTCGAACAGGTGCTGACGATTACCGCCTGTAATCACTCTTCCACACACCAGGACATCCGGCACGGCAGACGGACTGAAATTCGTGAATTGAACGGCTACCTGTGTGATATGGCAAGCGCACAGAATCTGCCCTGCCCCCGGAACCAGTCAGTACTGGACAGGGTGCTGGCCCTTGAAAAACGCGCGGACCAAACATGACGCCGGTGTACCCTCCAGGCGTGAAGCGCCATATGTACCTGATAACTGCCCTGGTCCTGCTAAGCGTGGTCAGTCTGCTGGTCGCCGTCAGTACGGGCAGTGTGACGCTATCGATGACAGAACTCTGGCAGGCGGTGCGACTGCCAGACGGAAATGCCAGCAGCCTGATCGTCTGGGATATACGTATACCCCGGGCTCTGGCGGCTTTCCTGTGTGGAGGCTTGCTGGCTCTTTCAGGCGTCGTTATGCAGGTCCTGCTGCGCAACCCGCTGGCCGACCCCTATATTCTCGGCGTGTCCGGCGGCGCTGCAGTGGGAGCACTGATAGCGATTACACTTGGGGCGGCCGCCTTGTGGATGACCCAGGCGGCCTTTGCTGGAGCCATGTTTTCGGTACTTCTGGTATTTGGTCTGGCTGCCCGCAGCCGGCACTGGTCATCAACCCGGCTGCTGCTGACCGGTGTTGTGGTATCAGCAGGATGGGGCGCTTTGATCAATATCCTGCTGACCACGAGCACCGCCAATACGGTGCAGAGTATGCTGTTCTGGCTGATGGGAGATCTTAGTCAGAGCCGCCCGAACCTGTGGCACCTGCTGATACTGATCAGTGGCCTGGCGATACTGCTTAGTCAGGCACGGCACCTGAATGCTCTGTCACGCGGCGACCTTTCCGCGGCAGCACTTGGCGTCAATGTCGCTAGACTAAAATTGATACTTTATTTTTCGGCAGCGTTGATGACAGCCACCGCGGTGACGGTGGCCGGTTCTGTCGGATTCGTCGGCCTGGTTGTGCCACACATGCTGCGCCTGCTTGGAGCCCGCGATCATCGCTGGCTGATCCCTGGCTCGCTGTTCCTGGGCGGCAGTTTCCTGGTGCTTGCTGATACGCTGGCTCGAACCATCGTGGCGCCCCAGCAGTTGCCGGTCGGTGTTCTGACAGCCTTGATAGGTGTTCCTCTGTTTCTCGTCATTCTGCACCGGGGCTACCGACAGGAGACATTATGAACAGTCCGCTGCTCAATGTATCAGAACTGTCACTTTGTTCGCCCGGCGGTATCCTCTGCGAACCAGTCTCACTGTATTTGAATGCTGGCGAGAGACTGGCAATTCTTGGCAAGAACGGTACCGGCAAGACCACGCTTCTACACACACTGTGTGGACTCCAGCCAGTCACTGCAGGGACTGTCAGTTTCGAGGGCCTTGACCTCAGGGAGCTGTCTGGTCAGCAGACCGCGCGGCTTTGCGGCATGCTGTTTCAGCACGAGGCGGAACCGATGCCAGCCACAGTCTACGAAGTGGTTATGCTGGGGCGTCTGCCACATGCCCGGCAATGGCACTGGGAGTCTCGGCAGGATCACGACATCGTGCAACAGTCACTCAAGCTGCTGAATCTGAGCTCGCTGGCGACACGCGACATTCACACGCTCTCCGGTGGCGAACGCCAGCGTGTTGCGATCGCTGCCGTGCTGGCACAGCAACCGAGGATATTCATGCTGGACGAGCCCAGTAATCATCTCGATATAGCATTCCAGATTCAGGCATTGAACCTGCTGTGCGAGCGTGTATCACAGGATAACACGGCGCTGATCATGGCCACCCACGATATCAACCTGGCGGCCCGATTTTGTACTCATGTACTGCTACTCAACGGCAAAGGGGGATATCGATTTGGCGAGACTGAGTCTGTCCTCGACAGCGCCACCCTGTCTGACGCATTTGAGTGTCGTGTCGACATGATTGTCACTCCGGAGCGGCGTCTGTTTTTCCCTGCATGATACGCTGTCCCGGCTCCAGCCAGCCAATTGCAGCGAATGATTGATTAAACGCTCAGTGTGGTTTACTCTCCTGCCGATTCAACAGAAATTGTTGTTATTTCAAAATATTACAAACCTTTACAGCTGTAACATTCAAGGAACCCAACAATGAGAAAGACATGTCTCTCCGCGCTTTTTTCCGTGCTGACAGTCGCTGGACTGGCTGCAACGCCAGTTCTCGCCCAGGATGATGTGCGACTCAATCGCAGCATTCAGACACTGGAAAATGGAGATCCGGTTTTCGGCCTGTTTACCGGTAATTTTTCACTGGCCAATGCGCGTGCACTGGCGCGCTCCAACCTGGACTACATCCTGATCGACATGGAGCACACTGCGCATGACATGGAGACCCTGCAGGAGTTTCTGCTTGGCATGACGGATAAACTTGCGATCGTCCGTCAGGGCAACGCACAAATGCGCACGACGCCCATCGTTAGACTGCCTGCCAATGGCCGTAATGATCCAGAGTGGCTGGTAAAACAGATTCTGGATATTGGCGCGTTTGGCATCATGTTCCCCTACGTCGAGACCGGTGAAGAAGCACTGCGTGCGGTCAAGGCCATGCGCTACCCGCAGCCACGCGGCTCTGAGATTGCGGAACCCGCAGGTATGCGTGGCTCCTCTCCGGGCGTTGCAGCATGGTACTGGGGTGCTGCTGACTATGTGCAGCGTGCTGACACCTGGCCACTGAATCCACAAGGTGAACTGCTGGCAGTCATGCAGATCGAATCAGTGGCAGGCGTGGAAAATGCTGAAGATATCATCACCACACCTGGCGTCGGCGCGATCTTTGTCGGACCGGCAGACCTTTCCATGTCCATGGGTCTGCCCAGCAGCCACCCTGAAGTGCAGGCAGCAATTGACTCTGTAGTAGCGCTTTGCAAGCAGCATAACGTGCCGTGTGGCATCACAACCAATGCCAGCGACGTTCAGGCACGACTGGATCAGGGCTTCCTGTTCCCCACTGTGGGCTACTGGGGCGATGCGGGTATTTCTGGCAGCACCGAAGCCAATCTGAGAATCGCACGCGAGCACGCAGGTCGCGACGACTGACGATCAGGGGACGGAGCCTTGCTCCGTCCCCTGGCCGAACAAAAAAAGGGGCCTGACGGCCCCTTTTTTGTTGATTGGCAGTTACCGCCTTACATCATCAACAGGCGGATATCTGACAACAGTTCTGCCAGACGCGTCGCGAACAGGCCCGCGTCCAGACCGTTTACCGCCCTGTGGTCATAACACAGAGAGAATGGCAGCATCTGTCGCGGCACAAATTCATTGTTGATGTACACTGGTTTGACCTGAGTTTTTGATACACCCAGGATGGCTACTTCCGGTGCATTCACAATCGGTGTGAATCCCGTACCACCCAATGCGCCAAGGCTTGAAATGGTGAAGCAGGCACCCTGCATGTCTTCTTTGGTCAGACGGCGCTGTTTGGCCTTGTCAGTCAGTTCCGCCAGCTCAGCCGACAATTGCCAGATCGACTTCTTGTCTACATCGCGCAGCACTGGCACTACCAGACCGGCTTCGGTGGCAACAGCCACACCGATGTGGATGTACTTCTTCTGAATCAGTTTTTCACCAGAGGAATGCAGCGACACGTTGAACTGCTTGTATTCGTCCAATACTTTGGCACAGGCCTTCAGCAGGAAGGGCAGCGGCGTCAGTTTGACACCACGCTTGTCAGATTCCTTGCGCTGGGCATTGCGGAATTCTTCCAGCTCAGTGACATCGGCTTCATTGAATTGTGCAACGGCAGGAACATTCAGCCAGTTGCGGTGCATATTGACCGCCGTGACTTTGTGCAGCTTGCTCATCGGCACTTCTTCAACTTCGCCAAACTGACTGAAATCGATATCCGGTACCGCAGGAATGCCAGCACCACCACCAGACATGCTGGCCGACACAGGAGCGCTCAGACGTGCCTTGACGAATGAGTGGATATCTTCTTTCTGGATACGACCTTTAGCGCCGGTACCCTGCACCTGGGTCAGATCCACTCCCAGTTCTCGGGCCAGCTTTCGTACCGCCGGGCCAGCATAAACCTTACCGTCGTTGCGGCTGGCCACTGCTTCAGCGAACTCCGCCTGTTTGCGAGCCAGGCTCTTGTCACCAGAACCACTTGGGCTGGACGGCTGGCTCACCGGCTCTGAGGACGATTTGCTCTCTGACTTTTTGTCCTGCTTGTCGGCACTCGCCTTTTCGGCTTTCTTTGCCGGCGCACCGCCTGCAATTTCCAGCTCCAGAATTGCGGAGCCCTCGGACACTTTGTCACCGACCTTCAGCTTCAGCGATTTAACAACGCCACCCTGTGGTGCCGGAACATCCATGGCAGCCTTGTCGGACTCAAGCGTGATCAGAGCGTCTTCTTTCTGAATCTCATCGCCTTCCTTGACGTGGATCTCGATGACTTCAACATCGCTGTCACCACCGATGTCAGGCACCTTGATTGTCTCGACGCGCTTCGCGCCACCGCCAGATTCATCAGCCTGATCACTATCGTCGGCAGCTTCTGAACTGTCAGCGGCTTCGGATTTCCCGGACTCATCCTTTGACTTTGAAGCTTCAGCCTTGTCAGCCTCAGCACCCTTGTCATCAGAATCAGCGGAACCCTCGACGTCCATGGTGACGATTTCATCGCCCTCATTGACCTGGTCGCCAACTTTCACAGTGATACTCTTGATGACACCCGATTTCGGCGACGGTATCTCCATCGCCGCCTTGTCACTCTCAAGCACCAGCAGCGAATCGTTTTCCGCAACTGTGTCCCCCGCCTTGACGAGTATCTCGATAACTTCTACGTCTTTGGTGTCCCCCAGGTCGGGGACTTTTATACTTTCTACAGCCACTTGGCATGCTCCTGAACGTTAGGTTCAATTCAGATTCTTATTGTTTCTGACCATTACACCGTCATCGGGTTGGGCTTGTCGGTATCGATGCCCATTTCCTTGATGGCCTTGCTGATCACGTCGGCGCTGACAAGATTCTCTTTGCCCAGTTCTGTCAGTGCTGCCAGCACGATGTAGTTACGATCCACCTCGAAGAAGCGTCGCAGATTCTGGCGCGTGTCACTGCGGCCGAATCCGTCAGTACCCAGCACCCGGTAGGATGCCGGCACGTATTCGCGAATCTGGTCAGCGTAAATGCGCATGTAGTCGGTGGCAGCAATCACCGGACCCTGTCCATCCTGCAGACATTTGGTGACATAAGGCACTTTAGCCTTCTTGCCAGGGTGCAGCATGTTCCAGCGTGTGACGTCGATACCATCGCGTCGCAGCTCATTGAAACTGGTGACGCTCCATACTTCGACCGGCACTTTGTAGGTGCTGCGCAGCACTGCTGCCGCTTCACGTACTTCGCGCAGAATGGTGCCACTGCCGATCAGGCGCAATGGCTTTTCGGTCAGGGCCTTGCCACTGACTTTGTACTCTTTCGCCTTGCTGTCCTCCAGCACGTACATGCCCTTGATGATGCCTTCTTCGGCACCTTTGGGCATCTCCGGATGAACATAGTTCTCGTTCATGCTGGTGATGTAGTAATACACGGACTCTTTTTCGTGGTACATCCGACGCAGGCCGTCCTGAATGATTACGGCCATTTCGTAGGCGTAAGTCGGATCGTAGGTCACACAGTTAGGAATCGTGGAAGCCAGCAGATGGCTATGTCCGTCCTGGTGCTGCAGACCTTCACCGTTCAGTGTTGTCCGGCCAGCGGTGGCACCGATCAGGAAGCCGCGCGCCTGCGAATCACCCGCTGCCCAGGCCAGGTCGCCAATACGCTGGAAACCGAACATGGAGTAGTAGATGTAGAACGGAATCAATGGGTAGTCATTGACGCTGTAAGACGTGGCAGCCGCCAGCCAGGTGGAGAATGCACCGGCTTCGCTGATGCCTTCTTCAAGCATCTGGCCACTCTTGTCTTCACGGTAATACATGACCTGGTTGGAGTCGGCGGGATCGTACAGCTGCCCCACGGCGGAGTAGATACCCAGCTGACGGAACATGCCTTCCATACCGAATGTACGAGCTTCGTCAGGCACGATCGGTACAATTCGCTTGCCGATTTCCTTGTCTTTGCACAGCGTGTTCAACATGCGCACGAAGGCCATGGTGGTGGAGATCTCACGTTCACCCGTTCCTTTCAGCTGAGCGTCGAATGCGCTGATATCCGGCACCGGTAGCGCGTAGCTCTGCGCCCGGCGCTGCGGCACTGCTCCGCCGAGTGCGTCCCGCATTTTGCGCATATAGCGCAGTTCCAGCGAGTCTTCCTCAGGTCGGTAGTAAGGCAGATCCTTCAGCTTGTCATCAGGAATCGGAATATTGAAACGGTCGCGGAAGCGCTTGAGCGATTCAATGTCCAGCTTCTTGGTCTGGTGGGCGGCGTTCTGCGCTTCTGCAGCCGAACCAAAGGCATAACCCTTGACAGTCTTGGCCAGAATTACGGTGGGCTTGCCTTTGGTTTCTACGGCCTGCTTGTAAGCCGCATACACTTTGAACGGGTCATGGCCGCCACGGTTAAGCGCCATGATGTCGTCATCGGACAGGTGCTCAACCATTTTCAGCAGTTCGGGGCTCTTGCCGAAGAAATGCTCACGTGTGTAGGCACCACCACGTCCCCAGTAGTTCTGGTACTCGCCGTCGCAGACTTCGTCCATGCGTGCCTGCAGGATACCGTCTTTATCGGCTGCCAGCAGCGCGTCCCAGTGACGACCCCAGACCACCTTGATGACATTCCAGCCGGCACCGCGGAATACACCTTCCAGTTCCTGAATGATCTTGCCATTACCGCGCACCGGACCGTCCAGTCTCTGCAGGTTACAGTTAATGACAAAGATCAGATTGTCCAGGCCTTCTCTACCGGCCTTGCTGATCGCGCCGAGTGATTCCGGCTCATCCATCTCACCGTCGCCAAGGAATGCCCAGACTTTGCGGTCTTCGTGCTCCAGCAGACCACGCGCCGACAGGTACTTCATGACGTGAGCCTGATAAATTGCCTGCAGCGGCCCCAGACCCATGGAAACGGTCGGGAACTGCCAGTAATCAGGCATCAGCCAGGGGTGCGGGTAGGAAGACAGACCATTGCCGTCCACTTCCTGACGGAACTTGTCCAGCTGCTCTTCGGTGATACGGCCTTCCAGGTAGGATCGCGCGTAGATACCGGGTGCGGAGTGTCCCTGGAAGTAAATCAGATCGCCGCCCTGGTTCTCGGTTGGACCACGGAAGAAATAGTTGAAACCTACATCATACAGCGTCGCCGATGAGGAGAAAGTGGAAATGTGCCCTCCCAGATCGGAGTTATCCTGGTTGGCGCGCATCACCGTCACCAGCGCGTTCCAGCGGATGATGCCGCGGATCTGACGCTCCATGAACATGTCGCCGGGCATACGGTCTTCGTCTTTGGACGAGATGGTATTGCGATACGGCGTGGTAACCGAAGCATAGGGCAAGGTTTGCGTGACTCGGGAAACTTTATCGGTCAGACGATTGAGAAGAAAGTGGGCCCGATTGGAGCCTTCGTGCTCAATCACAGCCCCCAGGGCGTCAAGCCATTCTTCGGTTTCGGTAGGGTTCAGATCATCATTAAGGTCGGTCATATGCGTCATATTCTGTCGGTTGGTTTTGATTATGTGACGGTTGCCGGTCACTTCTGAATAAATGCCGGCAATTTTGTAAATCAATTACATCTGGCGGCAAATGCTACCCGTTGGCGACGCAGATTTCAAGTCGGACACGGCATTTTTGTAGTTAAACTACAAAAACCAGCATGGACAACACAATGACCCATACCACCTGAGTGCGCAGCAACAGATCCTGCAGCGCCTTCAGCTGGTGCGCAGCCCGCAGCCGCGATTCCTGAGCAGTTGCCTCCACGTCATCCAGACCAGCGGCACCGTCGGTCGCCGCCGTCAGCAATGAAAAATTGGCAAGCAGATCCGGTGCCTGCCAGAAATGATTGCGCAAAGCCCTGAAGGCACCAACAAAATCACCAGCCAGGGCGAAGCTGAATGCCAGAATTCGAACCGGCACCCACTCAACGGTCGCCAATGCACGCTCGAACAGGGCAAAGTCGTCCACGTCATCCAGCAGGCGACCGTCCCGGAACATGGCCACCAGCAGACAATAGGCGAGTGCGCCGGCTGGCCCCAGCAGGAAGTAGAAAAACAGCACGGCAAACAGCTTGCGCAATGCCGTGCGCTGCAGGTAATTCATGAACTGACTGTGGATTTTCGCGTAGTCACCAGCAGTTGGCTCACCAGACTCCTGTACCAGCGGCTCTACCATCTGACAGGCTGCTTCGTAGTCACGCGCCTCCCAGAGCTCCAGATACTGCTCCACCAGCTGGTTCTGGTTGTGTCGGGAGAAACAGTACAGTACAACCAGCACATGGATGCCCAGCGTCAGAAGACCAAAAAAGACCCCCTGGGCAAGCCAGATCAGCAGCAGCAATGGCAAAAGCGGCAGGATAACCGCCATCGCCGGAATCAGTGCCCGCCACTCCGGCAGGCGATGGCGATGATTCAGCAGCCAGCGCTGCCAGGCGACAAACCAGGAATCCACGGCCAGATGGCGATCGCGACGCCAATAGTGATTCAATAACAGGACGATCAGAATAGTCAGGAATTTCATAGGCAGTTGGCCAGATAGCGTGTCCAGTCAAAGTGGGGGCCTGGGTCTGTCTTGCGGCCTGGAGCGATATCACTGTGCCCTACTATACGCCCAGTGCCGATTGCCGGGTAGTGAGAGATCAGATAGCGGGTCACGCTGGCCAGGCGATCGTACTGTGCATCGGTGAATGGCTGATCATCACACCCCTCTAGCTCGATGCCAATTGAAAACTCGTTACAGTTTTCACGCGTCTCAAAACAGGACTGGCCAGCATGCCAGGCCTTCCTGTTAAACGGCACATACTGAATGATAGCCCCATCCCGCCGGATAAGCAGGTGCGCAGACACACGCAGGGCTGCAATGTCTGCAAAGTACGGGTGCGCATCGGGTGGCAACTGATTGGTGAACAGCCTGTCGATCCACGGACCGCCGAACTCACCGGGTGGCAAACTGATATTGTGTATCACCAGCAGGCTTATTTCTTCGCCTGCCGGGCGATCACTGCAATTGGGCGATTGCACTTGCGTGACATCCGCCAGCCAATGGTCTGCTATCAAGCATGACTCCTGTCAGTTATGCTAAAGTCGCGCACCAGTATAGCACCCGACAGGTAAATCGACATGAGTCTGGATTCACTGACACTCCCCAGCGATATCAGCAGCTGCGTCACTCGAGCGCTTGAGGAGGATATCGGTAGCGGTGATATAACGGCGATGCTGATTGACGCCGGTACAGCCGCCCAGGCGCGCGTGATCAGCCGGGAGCCCGCAGTTGTATGCGGTATTGCGTGGGCAGAGGAAACCCTGCGCCAGGTCTCCCCGGACATCAAGGCGACCTGGCATAAGCAGGATGGTGATGAGATCGCGGCCAATGAGACCTTGCTGTCATTGAGTGGCCCGGCTCGTGCACTGCTGACTGCCGAGCGCTGTGTGCTCAATTTCCTGCAGACATTATCCGGCACTGCCACGCTGGCTCGCCAGTATGCCGCGCTGGTAGCCCATACCCGCGTAACCCTGCTCGATACCAGGAAAACCCTGCCGGGGCTGCGCACCGCACAAAAATACGCCGTCAGGACAGGGGGCTGCGGGAATCACCGCATGGGCCTGTATGACGCGTTTCTGATCAAGGAAAACCACATCAGTGCCTGTGGTTCGATTGCTGCAGCCGTGCAGCAGGCGCGACAGATTGCACCAGACAGGCCGGTTGAGGTTGAAGTGGAGTCTTTGGAGGAATTCAGACAGGCCACCGACGCGGCCGCCGACATCATCATGCTGGATAACTTCTCGCTGGAAGATATGCGCACAGCGGTGGTCCGCAATGCGGATCGCGGAGACCAGCGTTGCAAGCTGGAAGCATCAGGAGGCATTAACCGCGATACTCTGGTAACGGTTGCCGAGACTGGCGTTGACTACATCTCAATCGGCGCCTTGACCAAAGACGTGCGCGCAATTGATCTGTCCATGCGACTGACGATGCAGCAGATTTGAGCAGATTCTGAGCGCCTGAGATCGGAACTGTGTGCCTGCGCCAGATTGCGGGAGCCTGGCTCGGAGCTGACGCCAGGTTATTTAAGGTCGGAGACCAGGCTGTCTCCGCCGGCCTGACCGAGGGTCAGGCCGGGAGACATTAGCAGGAATCGCGGATCAGGACTCCGGCGGAATGATTACAACGGTTTCCATGCTGCCACCATAGTAGTCAAGGGGCTCTTCACCAGCCGGGAAGCCGGTAATTGACAGGATGTGAGCCAGAATATTCTGGTAGTCCTCATCCATCAGCGAGCCGGGCATGTCCATTGGCATAGTGCCGAGAATTTCTTCAAACAGGAATACCAGCGGCTGGTTGTTACGGTTGGACAGCGCAGTTTTGTAGAAGTCCGCGTTATGGCACGCTGAACAGCGCTCTTCAAATACCGGCTGGCCCGCTGCGGCCTGCTCTTCGGTATAAACACCATCCGCAATTGTCTTGGGTTGAGCACCCAGGCCGAAGGCGGCAACGGCAGCTGCGGCCGACACAATTGACAACATACCAAACTTGAACTTATTCATAATTGCTACTCCGACACCCTTTGTGTCTTTACGTCTTCTGTTTCCGTTAAACCACGATAGACCTTGATTTGTCTGATCCGTTGACAGTTTCACTATAGAAACATCTGGCTGAACCGCTGCTTAACAGATATCTGCATTCTTCAGGAAGGCGGTAATGTAGCAAAAATACAGCCGACGGGGTAGCTACTCAGCATAATCCGCTGTCAATACACCCAGAGTCGGCGTGGGTCTGCCATTGCACCGACCCGGTGGCGGCCTGCCCGAGAAGAATATAGGTGTCTGTTACCGCAATACCGGCTGCTGTTCCAGCGGGCGTGACAGTCACCAGAAAGTCGTCTTCTTCCATTGAGACAGCGACCGAGTCAACCCCGCTGGATGCCGACCAGCCATCGCGGGCAGGTATATCCGCACACTGTTCCGCTCCCCGGGACTGAACACAAAGGTCCACGGCTGCCCTCGCTGGCGACGCAGCTGCGATCACTTCCGCAAAACTGGCTCGCGCCGCGTAACTTTGATATGACGGCAGCGCCACAGCTGCCAAAATGCCTACGATTGCGACCACCATCATCAACTCGATCAGGGTAAAGCCCCTGGCCCGATTGATACTGCGAGATCGCGCGAAACAGTTAAGTGTTCCTGGTTCCATACTCCATCCTCCATGATGGCAAAGTCTGATGTGAACGGGTAAACCTCCGGAATGGCTGAACATCGCCAGCGTTCCCTGATCGATTTATAGCAGCTGCAACGATTGCCTGCTATACAACTGAACAGGGAACCACGCTCAGCACACAGGCGAACTGATGTTCAACCAGAGTATTGCCAATTCCATGGTAAAGGCAGGGCTTTTGCCATCAGCAGCGGCCAGGGAGATGGTGCACCAGGCGGAATCGGAGCATGTCTCATTATTTAGTCTGGTTGCACGCAACCAGAGTATTCCTGGCAATATTCTGGCCCGCTTTGTTGCCAGGCAACTGGCATTGCCATGGGTCGATCTGGGCAACATTCGTGCATCTATTTCTGACGACACTCAGCTTGAGCCATACCAGCTCAGCCTGAACATTTTGCGCCAGCATGAAATACTGCCACTTTCGCTGCACCCGGAAACGCCCACTCTTGCCTTCTTTGACCCCGCCTGCGTGACATTCATTGAAGAAGTTGTGCAGCGCAGCCACGCTCCACTGCCGCTTGTTATCGTAGCCCATGATCAATTGCACCAACGGCTCAGCCCGGTCAAAAGCCTGCAGGAACAGGATCGTCCGGATGACGACCGGGACCTATCTGGCGGCGACCAGTCACAAAGCAATGATGACCAGGAAGCACCGGTCGTGCGTTTTATTGACCGGACAATATGCGCGGCTATTGACGCAGGCGCCTCGGATATTCATCTGGAACCGGGCAAAAACCACTATCGCATCCGCTTTCGCTGCGATGGTTTGCTGCACGAAATGGAAAGTACCGCGCTTCACCTGGCGCCACGAATCAGCGGCAGGATAAAGGTGATGGCCAATCTCGATATCACCGAGCGCCGCAAGCCGCAGGACGGTCGAATCCAGTTCGACTACCGCCCGGGGCGACAGGTGGGTCTGCGCGTCAGCACCGTCCCCGTAATCTGGGGCGAAAAAATTGTCATTCGCATCATGAACGACGAACCCGAACAGCTGGATTGTCGGAACCTGGGAATGGATGAGCAGCAAACAAATGCTTTTTTAAAAGCGCTGGGTCGCTCTCAAGGCATGGTTCTGGTTACCGGGCCCACCGGCAGCGGCAAATCAGTCACCCTGTATGCCGCGCTTCAGCACTTGAACCAGCGTGACAGGAACATCTTTACTGTGGAAGACCCTGTCGAGATGACGCTGGCCGGCGCCAACCAGGTTGCGATTAATTCTGCCGTCGAACTTGACTTTGCCACCGCGCTGCGTGCGTTTTTGCGACAGGACCCGGACATCATCATGCTGGGTGAGATTCGTGATCAGGAAACGGCGGACATCTCCGTAAAAGCTGCACAGACCGGTCATCTGGTGCTGTCGACATTACACACCAACAGCGCCGCCGACACTGTTCGACGACTCCTCAATATGGGCGTGGCGCACTACAACCTGAGCAGCGCACTGTCTCTGATTGTGGCCCAGCGCCTGTGCCGTCGATTGTGTGAACACTGCAAGATGGCAGTTGATATCAACAGCAAAGATGGCGCTGACAGGCTGCTTGCGGCGGGCATGAACGCCGAACTGGTCGCATCCGCAACCGTTTTCGAGGCGCTTGGCTGCCATGCCTGCCACAAAGGCTATCGCGGGCGGGTAGCCATATTCGAGCTGTTGCCCATTACCGGAGACATTGAGTCATTGATAAGCGCAGGCGCCAGTACCATCGATATACGCCAGGCGGCAGCCCAGTCAGGACAGATCACCCTCAGACAGGCCGCCCTGCAAAAGGTGGCCGCTGGCGAAACCAGTCTGGCAGAGGTTGAACGCGTATGTTGAAGCGGAACTGTCAGCTATATTGCTGGCAGGGACAGGATGCTCAGGGCAACAGCCTGAATGGCGAGATAAAGGCAGATACAAAAAGCGACGCCAAAGTGATGCTTCTGAAACAGGGCATTACTGTCCATGTGCTTTCCGGGGCTCGCCAGAAAGGCCAATTGAAAGGTGTCGAAAAAAAAGCTGCACACCTGTGGCGCCGGCGCCCCGGCACCAACGCCACCATGGTGATGCTGGAACAACTTGCCAGCCTCACCAGGGCGGGTTTGCCAATTAACAAAGCCCTGGAGATTTGCACCGCCAGTTGCACTGACGGGAGTCTGCAGCAGATTTTGCGAACAATGAACCAGGATGTCACAAACGGGAGCATGCTGCATCAGACGATGGAGAAGCATCCAGAGTGCTTTGAACGATTGACGATCAACCTGTTAAAGGCCGGTGAACTGACTGGCCAGCTGGATGCCATGCTAAAGCGCGTGGTCAGTCTTTCGCAGCACCAGCTGCACACACGCCAGCAACTCAGGCGGGCGCTGCGCTACCCAACGATTGTGCTGATGACGGCCATCGTGGTGTGCGGTATTTTGCTGACACGGGTGGTACCCGGTTTTGCAGACAGCTTTTCACAGTTCGGAGCTGAGCTGCCATCGCTGACCCGGCGTGTCATGAGTATCTCAGACTTTGCCATCCAGCACGGACTGTCGATCTCCGTTGGCCTGGCAACAGTGCTCGTTTCAACAAGTCTGGCAATCAGACGGACGGCACGCGCAACGCAGGTCTGGCATAGAGTCATCATCAATACCCCGTTGATAGGACCCACCATCCGCGCGGCCTGCATCAGTCGACTATGCAATACGCTTACTGTGGCGCTGCGCAGCGGGCTACCTTTAGTGGAGGCGCTGCAGCTCAGTGCACCGACCGTCGGCAATGAGGTGTATCAGAATGCCGTGAACTCACTGCTTGCCCAGGTTTCTCAGGGCAATACGCTGTCGTCGTGCATTCGCAAGACAGGGCTGTTTCCGGTTATGATTGAGCAAATGGTCACGGTCGGTGAAGAGGTGGGCACTTTGGACTCCATGCTGGACAAATGCGCTGCCCACTACCAGCAGGTGCTGGATTCGCGTATTGCGCAGTTTACCGCTTCGCTTGAGCCGTGCCTGATGGCTTTTCTCGGCATTGTCATTGGTATTTTGATGCTGGCGATGTATCTACCCGTATTTACACTGGGAAGCGCAATATGACGCTGCTTGAATTGTTGGCCCAATCACCTCTCGCAACCATTCTGCTGACAACACTGCTGGGGCTGCTGGTAGGCAGTTTTCTGAATGTTGTCATTTACCGTCTGCCGCTGATGCTGCAGCGCGAATGGCAGCAGCAGTGCTGCGAATTTCTGCAGACAGACCCTGAAACACTCAAGATCAATGATCCGGCACCAGAGCACAAGGTGTTCAACCTCACCGTGCCTGCATCACACTGCCCCGTCTGCAAAAAGCAGGTCAAACCCTGGCAGAACGTGCCAGTTGTCAGCTATTTATTGCTGAAAGGCAAATGTTCAAATTGCCAGACGCCCATCCATTGGCGTTACCCGGTTGTTGAGCTGGTGACTGCCGTTCTGTCCGGCCTGGTTGCATGGCAGTTTGGCCCGACTGCCACCATGCTTGCCGCGCTGGTCATGACCTGGTGTCTGATAAGCCTGACAGTCATTGATGTTGATCACCAGCTGCTACCGGACAATATTACCCTGCCCCTGCTGTGGCTGGGTCTTGTCCTGACCCTGACTCCGGCTGGGCTGGGAACAACACCCGCTGAGGCGATCCTGGGCGCCAGCATTGGATACCTGAGTCTCTGGAGCATCTACTGGGCGTTCAAACTGCTGACTGGTCGCGAGGGTATGGGGTATGGCGATTTCAAATTACTGGCGGCACTGGGCGCCTGGCTGGGCTGGCAGCATCTATTGACTATCATTATCCTGTCATCACTCGCAGGTGCCGTTATTGGCATTGCGCTGACTGTCATCGCCGGCAAGGATCGCAACATACCCATGCCGTTTGGTCCGTATCTGGCCATCGCCGGGTTTCTTGCGCTCATCTGGGGCGATGCCATCAATCAGTGGTACCTTTTGACAGTCGCGGGCGCCTAGTGTCCTGCAAAAAAACCGATCAGCAGAAAGCTGCTTTAGAAAAGCTGGGAGGCGCACATGACACAAACTCTCAAATCAGAACGTCTGATTATAGGCCTGACGGGCGGTATCGGGAGCGGCAAGTCTGCAGCGACCCGATTCTTTTCTGAACTGGGTATCACCGTCGTTGATGCGGACGAGCTGTCACGGGAAGTCGTTAAACCCGGTGAGCCTGCATTGCAGGCCATCGTTACGCACTTCGGAGAAGGTGTGCTGTTGGACGACGGTCAGCTGGACCGGCGCCAGCTACGTCAGCGAATCTTTGATGACCACAATGAAAGAAAGTGGCTTGAGCAGCTGCTTCATCCATTGATCCGGCAGGAGATCATCACTCGTCTGACCGCCAGCACATCGCCCTATACACTGCTGTCTTCACCCCTGCTGCTGGAAACCGATCAACAGCGCCTGTGCTCACGCGTGTTACTGATAGATGCGCCTGAATCCCTGCAGATTGAACGCACGATTATCAGAGACAACAGCAGTGAAGCGACCGTCAAGGCCATCATGGAAAGCCAGATGGCACGCCACGCCAGGATCGAACGCGCGGATGATATCATTGTCAATGACGGCGACCTGAATCAACTTAAAGACGCTGTAAGGGCTCAGCACCAAAGATATCTGGAAATGACACAATGACTGAAAGAATCCTCAAAGTGAACTGCCCTACCTGCAGCAGCATGGTTGTCTGGAAAGAGGAAAATAAATACCGGCCGTTCTGCAGCGAACGCTGCAAACTGATTGACTTCGGCGAGTGGGCCAATGAGCGCCACACTATTGCCGGTGACCCTGTAGACCCTGAGCAGATTGACGCCCTGGCCAGTTTCAGCTCCGAGCGAAATGACTGACACCGCAACTGCACAGACCAGTGCGACCGTTCACGTGGCCGTCGGTGTAATATTAGGAGCGGATGGAAAAATCCTGATTACCCAGCGGCATGCGCGACAGCATCTCGGTGGTTACTGGGAATTTCCGGGGGGCAAAGTAGAGCCCGACGAATCCGTTGGGCAGGCGCTGACAAGGGAACTCCACGAAGAACTTGATATCCGCGTTGTCAGTCATCGCTCACTGTGCAGAATCACTCATCATTACCCGGATAAATCCGTGTTACTTGATGTGCATGAAGTGACCGCCTTTGATGGTGAGCCGCGTGGCATGGAGAACCAGCCGATGCGCTGGCTCGATCGCAGAGAGCTGCGGTCTGATCAGTTTCCGGCCGCCAATCGAGCCATCATACGGGCATTGCATCTGCCCGATCATGTCGTGATTTGCGACTTTGTCACCAGCGCTGCAGAATTGCTGCCGACTGGCCCCATGGCCAACGCAGCACTGATCCGATTGCGCAGAACTGACTCAGATCCGTCGCCATCAAACTACTACGCCATGGCCAGCAAGCTTTTCCAGCTGTACGGCCACAGTGCAACTGATACACAGCCTGCCAGATTCCTGCTGGATACCGATTTAAACAGTCACGCCGATACCCTGCAGCTGGCGAAGAAGTTTCCGCTGCAAGTCGCCGGCTTCTATCTGAACAGCCATGCTGCGAGACAGATTCCCGTCGGGCATCAACTGGAGCGGGCAGACGATCTGCTACTGGGCACATCCTGCCATTCAGAAATGGAGTTGCATCATGCTGCAGAACTTGCGGTGGACTTTGCCATCGTGTCACCCGTATTGCCAACCCCCAGTCATCCCGGCAAGCCGGGCATGGGCTGGCCGACATTCCGACAACTGGCGAGCGATTTTCCTGCGGCTGTATACGCCATGGGGGGAATGCAGCTAACCGACCTGGAAACAGCAAAACAGGCCGGCGCCAGAGGCATTGCCGGCATCAGTATGTACAGGAAGAAGGGTTGAACTGCCGGCTCGCAGCTGACTGATCAGCTGCGATAGGAAGCGTTAATGCGCACGTATTCCTCTGTCAGATCGGCTGTCCATACCTGCTCATTGACATCACCACGACCCAGGCTGATGGTCAATGTAATATCGACCTGGTTCATGACGCGCTGCCCCTGCTCTTCAGTATAGGAAGGCGCCAGACCTCCCTTTTCGACGATCTGCACTTCGCCAAGCCAGATATCGATTTTGCTGACATCCAGACTCTCGACGCCTGCCCGTCCGATCGCTGCCAGAATACGACCCCAGTTCGGGTCCGACGCGGCCAGCGCAGTTTTAACAAGGGGCGACTCAGCGATTGCGTAGGCTACCTGCAGACATTCCTGAACCGTGCCGCCACCACGAACATCAACAGTGACAAACTTGGTGGCGCCCTCTGCATCACGAATAATGAGTTTTGCCAGCCCGATCATCAGTTCATGCAGCGCGGTTGTGAATGCATCAAGCAACGCCGGATCTGCCTCACTGACTTTGACGCCACTCCTGCCAGTGGCACTTAGTGTGCAGCAGTCATTGGTCGAGGTATCACCATCCACGGTAATGCGATTGAACGAATAGCTGACCGCCGACTGCAGCAGCGACTGCAGCAGTGGCAATTCGATATCCGCGTCGGTTCCAACAAAGGCCAGCATGGTCGCCATGTTGGGTTTGATCATGCCCGCACCCTTGGAGATTCCTGTCAGTGTGATGCGTTTGCCCTGGTGTTCAACAACGGTAGAGATGCCTTTGGGGCGCGTATCTGTAGTCATGATACCGCTGGCGGCTGCCAGCCAGTTGTCAGCCACCAGCGACTGTCTGGCCTCATGCAGTGCTGCGACAATGCGTTCAGCTGGTAATCGCTCACCAATGACCCCGGTGGAAAACGGCAATACCTGTTGATCCTCAACGCCCGTGAGCCCGGCAACAGCGTGACAACAGCTTTCCGCATCTTTCATACCCTGCGGGCCTGTGCCGGCATTGGCATTGCCGGTGTTGACCAGCAGATAGCGGATATCCCCCTTAGCGCCAGCGATATGATGACGGGCCAGGGCAACGGGTGCCGCGCAGAACGCATTCAGCGTGAAGACAGCCGTCGTGCGTGTGCCCTCGGCAAGTTCAAACAAAACCACGTCGCGACGGTTCTTGTAGCGCACGCCAGCGCAGACTGCGGCGATCTTGATGCCGTCTACTGGCAATAATTGACCCAGTTCATGACTTCCTGTTGCCATAACTTACACCCTGAGGTTCGTTCTGTTCGTGATCACAATCATCCACCCGATCGGCGGGCACCCACACTGAAGTGTCAGCTTAATCGGCCGTGACACTGTTTGTACTTCTTTCCCGACCCACAGGGGCAGGGATCATTTCGGCCGAGCTTCGGGGTTTCGCGTACAAATGGTGACTGCTGGTCATCATTGTTTTCCCGTGACCTGCCCTCTGCGGCAGCCTCGGCCTGCATGGCATTTGCCTCAGAATGCTCGAACTGAATTTTCTCTTTGGCACGCTCTGCTTCACGGGCGCGCTCAATGGCATCGATTTCTTCCGGCGAACGCACCTGTACGTGACTCAGGAAGCGGATCACATCATGCTGCAGGCGAGACAGCAGGCTCTGAAACAGCCCGAATGCCTCGCGTTTATATTCCTGCTTGGGATTCTTGCCTGCGTAACCACGCAGAGAAATACCCTGACGCAGGTGATCCATAGCCTGCAAATGCTCCTTCCATAAGGTATCGAGAATCTGCAATACGATCTGCTTTTCCAGCAACTGCATTTTCTCGCCGACTGTTGTGCGTTTTTGCGTATACGCATCCGCCAGCGCCACCTTGATCTTTTCACGCAGGGTTTCCTCGTAGAGCTTTTCGTCTTCCTCCAGCCACTGGGCGATTGGCAGGTGAATGGCAAACTCGGCTTCGATGGCCTTTTCCAGACCCGGAATATCCCATTGCTCAAAAATGCTCTGCGGCGGTACATGGCTGCTGATCACTTCATCCGCCACATCATCGCGCATGTTGCTGACCAGGTCACTGATGTCGTCGCTGGCCATGATTTCATTGCGCTGACGATAAACAATTGTTCGCTGATCATTTGCCACGTTATCGTATTCAAGCAACTGTTTACGGATATCGAAGTTTCGACCTTCCACTTTACGCTGCGCTTTTTCGATAGACTTGGAGACCATGCCGTGTTCGATCGCCTCACCACGCTCCATACCCAGCGCCTGCATGATGTTCTTCACGCGCTCTGAAGCGAAAATACGCATCAGATTATCTTCCAGCGACAGATAAAAACGTGAGTAGCCCGGATCGCCCTGACGACCGGCTCGACCGCGCAACTGGTTATCGATTCGACGTGATTCGTGACGTTCAGTACCGATAATATGCAGACCGCCCGCTTCCAGCACCTGGTCGTGGCGCTGCTGCCACTCTGCTTTCAGTTTCTCGCGCTGTTCCGGCGTCACTTCCCCGGCTGCAGCCGCTTCAACTTCCCAGTTGCCGCCCAGTACGATGTCTGTACCCCGGCCCGCCATATTGGTGGCAATGGTGACGACTCCCGGTCGACCCGCCTGGGCGATGATCTGCGCTTCTTTTTCGTGAAACTTGGCGTTGAGGACCTCGTGCTGCACCTTCTCTTTCTTCAGGAAGGCAGACAGCAACTCCGAGGTTTCGATTGAGGCAGTACCCACCAGTACCGGCGCGCCCTGAGAACTGAATTCCTTGATATCGCGGACAATCGCCTCGAATTTTTCTTCCATGCTCATGAACACCAGATCGTTCATGTCGCGTCGCTGCATGGGTTTGTTGGGGGGAATCACGACAACGTCCAGATCATAGATCTGTTTGAATTCAAAGGCTTCCGTGTCGGCAGTACCGGTCATGCCTGAGAGTTTCTGATACAGACGGAAGTAGTTCTGGAAGGTGGTGGATGCCAGCGTCTGGCTCTCGCTCTGAATTTCCAGCCCTTCTTTAGCCTCGATGGCCTGATGCAGACCCTCGGACAGTCGTCGCCCTTCCATGGTGCGGCCAGTGTGCTCGTCAATCAGCACGATACGGCCTTCCTTGACGATGTACTCAACGTCTTTGTTGAACAGATAGTGCGCCTTGAGCGCAGAATGGATATGGTGCAGCAGGCCCAGATTGGCAGCCGCATACAGGCTCTCGCCCTCTTTGAGCAGGTTACGCTCGGACAGCAGTTGTTCAAGGTGTTCATGACCTGCTTCGGTCAGCTCCACCTGGCGGGTCTTCTCATCCACCATGAAGTGACCTGACTCAACCTTTTCCTCACGTTCCAGCGAGATGCCTGGTGTCTTTTCAACCGGAGCATCGCCTTTCTCAAGCTTGTCCACCAATGAGTTGATGGTCTGGTAAAGGCGTGAGCTGTCTTCTGCCGCACCCGAGATGATCAGAGGAGTTCGCGCCTCATCGATCAGGATAGAGTCCACTTCGTCGACGATGGCGAAATTCAATTGACGCTGGAACTTGTCCTGAACGCGAAACGCCATATTGTCGCGCAGGTAGTCAAAGCCAAACTCGTTGTTGGTGCCGTAGGTAATGGATGCCTGGTAGGCCTCGCGTTTTTCCTGAGGCGGCTGGCCGCTCTTGATGACACCAACGGTCAGACCCAGGAACTCATATAACGGACGCATCCAGTTGGCGTCACGAGAGGCCAGGTAGTCGTTGACCGTCACAATGTGGACGCCTTCACCGGTCAGACCATTCAGGTAGGCAGGCAGCGTGGCGACCAAAGTCTTGCCCTCACCGGTTTTCATCTCGGCTATGTCGCCGTGATTCAGCACCATGCCGCCAATCATCTGTACGTCAAAATGCCGCAGGCCCAGCGTTCTTTTACTGGCTTCACGAACCACAGCAAATGCCTCGGGCAACAGGCTGTCCAGTGACGCGCCGTCATCGTAACGCGATTTGAACTCTTGCGTTTTGGCACGCAGCTCGGCATCGCTCAGTTTTTCCAGCTCCGCCTCATGGCTGTTGATCTGCCTGACAGTTTTTTGCAGCTTCTTCAACTTTCTGGAATTGCTGCTACCAAAAATTCTGCTTAGAAATGATGTACTCATGGTGTCCTGCTTGAATCGTAAATGACGGTATACGGCGCCGGCTCATCAGGGGGCGACGGCATTGTTAAATAAGGGAATGTCTGAGTACCACGTCAGCGGTGTGTGCGGCGGATATAAGAGGATGGGTCAACGACGCGACCGTTCTTGTAAACCTCGAAATGGACATGCGGCCCGGTTGATCGACCGGTGCTGCCAATCAATGCGATGGTCTGGCCCTGGGTGACGATGTCACCAGGTTCGACAGTGAGCTCCTTGGCATGCGCGTAGCGGGTCAGGTAGCCATTGCCATGATCAACTTCAACAGTCAGCCCATAATTGTCGCGGTCACCAGCGTAAGTAACCACTCCCGCACCGACTGAAACAATCGGTCCACCGGCAGCACCTGCAAAGTCGACACCACTGTGCCAGGCCATGGCACCAGTGAATGGGTCGGCCCGGCGACCAAAACCCGATGACAGCCAGCCGCTGCGCACCGGACGTCCGGCGATCTCAGCTTCCTTGACAAGTTGTTGACCGTTGATGAGCTGGCTCAGCGTCTCGAGCTGTTCGCTGCGACGCGCAATATCATGTTCCAGCTGATCAATCGCAAACAGGAAGTCTGGCGTTGACACTGTGCCGGAATCACTGATCAGGATGCCGCCGGCAGCCGGCGGCTGGCTGAAGTCAAATTCACTGGTATCCAGGTCAGCGACTGTGGTCAGTCTCTCACCCAGTGCGTCCAGGCGCAGCATTCTTGCCTGCAGCGTCGCCAGGCGGGTGGTCAGCGCTTCGAGCTGCACCTCGGCATTGCGTTTCAGCTGCGCAAGCGTCTGCGACTGCTCATCAAGTTTCTGCTGCCACTTTTCGGTAGCTTCCTGGCTGACAAGCTGATTGGCATCGGAATCGCTGACTGCCAGCTGATAACCCAGGTAACCCAGCGCAACGGGGGCACCCAGCAGGCACAGCGACAGCAGCCCCTTGAGCCATCCGCGGATCACAATAGTCCGGCTGTGTCCGTAGCGTTGATTTACCAGAATCAGTTTCATAGCGAGGTCGGTGTCATCGTGTCATTGTCGCTCAGGCGGCTAACACCGGTTTGATGTAGGAAATCGGCACCTGTGATTCCGAGTCAAAGCTGACTCGTTCCCAGCTGTCCGGGTTGGCCTGCAAGGCTCGCAGCAACTTGTTGTTCAGCGAGTGGCCTGACTTGTACCCCTTGAATTCACCCAGCAGACTGTAACCGAGCAGGTAAAGGTCGCCGATAGAGTCGAGGATCTTGTGCTTAACAAATTCATCCTCGTAACGCAGACCGTCTTCGTTAAGAACCTTGTAATCGCCTACGGCAATGGCGTTGTCCATACTTGCACCCAGCGCCAGATTGCGGTTACGCAGTTCTTCAAACTCATGCATAAAGCCGAAGGTTCTGGCCCGGCTGACTTCCTTGACGAAGGAAGTGCTGGAAAAGTCGATAGTCGCGGATTTGGTATAGCGCCGGTAAACGGGATGGTCGTAAAGCAGCGTGTAGCTGACCTTGAAACCATCAAATGGCTCGATGCTGACTGATTTGTCGCCTTCCTCAAGCTTTACCGGTTTGGTCACGCGGATAAACTGTTTGGCGGCATCCTGCTCTTCAATACCAGCAGACTGTATAAGGAATACGAATGGGCCTGCACTGCCATCCATGATCGGCACTTCGCCGGCACTGACTTCCACGTAGGCGTTATCAATGCCGAGGCCAAACATGGCCGACATAAGGTGTTCAATGGTGGAAACCCGTACCCCGTCCTTGACCAGACATGTGGACAGCGTCGTATCACCGACCAGCTCTGCGCGAGCCGGAATGTGGGGGCGCGACTCAAGATCTGTCCTTACAAACACAATGCCAGTGTCGACCGGTGCCGGTCGAAGCGTAAGATAGACCTTTTCACCCGTGTGCAGGCCAACGCCTGTGGCTCGGATGACATTTTTTAAGGTGCGCTGTTTCAACATATCGGGAAATTTTTCCGGGAATGGTATTTCGCCGGATGATAGCAAAGATCAACAAATAACCCAAATGCTGAATTGGCGCAAAACTGGACCCGGGTGGAGCCACCTCCCGGGTCCAGCCGGGTTTAGTCGGCCTGGCGACGCAGGAAAGCAGGAATATCCAGGTAATCCATACCGTCCTCAGCACCCACTGCCTTGGCAAAGCTGCTGCCTGGCATCGTGTGACCAGTCGCTGCCGGTCGCGAACGTGCTGCCATCGGGCGCTCTGGAGGCCGCTCCGCGCTGCGCTGGCTCGCGCCAGATGCCACCGCACGGGTGTTATCCACCACTTTGGTAGGACGCTGCTCTGCGGCGCGAATTTCACCCAGACCAGTGGCTACGACGGTAACACGGATTTCGTCTGTCATGTTCGGATCGATCACCGTACCAACCACAACAGTCGCGTCATCGGAGGCAAATTCAGAGATAGTGTCACCCACTTCCGAGAACTCACCCAGTGACATGTTCTCACCAGCCGTGATATTGACCAGGATGCCGCGTGCGCCGTGCAGATTGACGTCTTCCAGCAATGGGCTGCGAATGGCAGCTTCAGCCGCTTCGCGTGCCCGGTCCTCACCGGTTGCGTAGCCGGTACCCATCATGGCCATACCCATTTCAGACATCACGGTACGCACGTCCGCGAAGTCAACGTTGATCATACCGGGACGAATGATCAGATCAGCGATGCCTTTCACGGCTCCCAGCAGCACATCGTTGGCCGCCTTGAACGCCTCCAGCAAGGAAGCCTGCTTGCCGAGCACGGCCAGCAGCTTTTCGTTGGGGATAGTGATCAGCGAGTCGACGTGCTGGGACAACTCCTGAATACCCTGCTCAGCGATCAGGGAACGCTTGCGCCCCTCGAACGGGAATGGCTTGGTAACCACCGCCACGGTCAGAATGCCAAGCTCGCGGGCGACTTCAGCAAAGATCGGTGCACCACCAGTACCGGTGCCACCACCCATACCAGCGGTGATAAACACCATGTCGGCACCGCTGAGGATCTCCGCAATTTCTTCGCGGTCCTCGAGTGCAGCCTGGCGGCCGACTTCGGGATTGGCACCGGCGCCCAGGCCCTTGGTTACCGTACTGCCCAGTTGCAGCAGTGTTTTGGCGTGCACATCAGTCAATGCCTGTGCATCAGTGTTGGCACACACAAACTCAACGCCTTCTACCTGATTGGCGATCATGTGGCGAACAGCGTTGCCTCCGCCTCCACCAACACCAACCACTTTGATGACTGCACTTTGCGGAACGCTTTCTAATAGTTCAAACATATTGGCCCCCATTTCTACATCAAAAAGAATTTATCGGTTTTAAAACATTCATTACTAAAAATTTTCTTTCAACCAGTCTTTGACTCGTTTCAACACATTGATTTTTGGCTCCTTGACCGGAACCGGCTTGTGACTCCTTTCCTGGTGCTGTTGCTGTTTCATTGCCCAGATCAATAAACCAACGCCTGTGGAGTAAATCGGGTTGCGTACAATGTCGGAAAGACCTTTAACACTTTGCGGCATGCCAAGCCGGACCGGCATGTGGAAAATTTCCTCAGCCAGTTCGATGACGCCTTCCATCTTGCTGGTACCGCCAGTCAGTACTACACCGGCGGCCATCAGATTCTCATAACCACTGCGCTGCAGTTCGGCCTTCACCATTGTGAACAGTTCGTCATAACGTGGCTCGACCACTTCCGCCAGTGCCTGTCTGGAAAGTTCACGCGCTGGTCTGTCACCAACACCTGGCACCTTGATCATGTCGCCGGCGCTGGCAAGCTGAGTGAGCGCACATGCATACTTGATCTTAATCTCGTCGGCATTATCAGTCGGGGTACGCAGGGCCATGGCAATATCATTGGTTACCTGATCTCCAGCGACAGCAATCACACCTGTGTGACGAATGGCGCCTTCTGTAAAGATCGCGATATCTGTCGTACCACCACCGATATCTACCAGACAGACGCCCAGCTCTTTCTCATCCTCAGTTAATACTGAGTAGCTGGACGCCAACTGCTCAAGAATGATTTCTTCGGTCTGCAGACCACATCGCTTGATACATTTCTCGATATTCTGGACGGCATTGATGGCGCAGGTCACCAGATGCACCTTTGCCTCAAGGCGAACACCTGACATTCCCAGCGGCTCTTTCACGCCCTCCTGGGAGTCAATAATGTACTCCTGCGGCAGAATATGCAGCACGCGTTGATCTGCCGGAATAGCGACCGCCTGAGCAGCATCAATCACACGGTCAATATCAGCGCGAGTAACCTCACGATCACGGATGGCAACGATTCCGTGAGAATTCATGCTGCGAATATGACTGCCTGCGATTCCGGCATAAACCGAGTGAATTCGACAGCCTGCCATCAATTCGGCTTCTTCTACGGCACGTTGAATCGATTCAACCGTCGATTCGATATTAACGACCGTGCCCTTCTTGAGTCCGCGCGAGCGGTGGCTGCCTATGCCAACAATATTCAGCACACCATCGGCCTTGATCTCACCCACAATGGCGACAACCTTGGATGTACCTATATCCAGACCTACGATCATGTTGCTGTTCTCTGCAGCGCTCATAACTTTTACCTGCCTATCGGCTCGCCACGGTATCTGTGGGCGCCGAGCGTTTGCTTACTGAAAATCCGTTGTTGTACCGCAAGTCGACTATTTCGGCTGCGGCGATTTCTGCTGCCATACCCCGATCGTGAACCGAGATAAATCGGGCCAGCCGCTCATCAGGCTGAGTTCTACCCAGCTTCAGCGTCAGTCCGTCGGTCGTTTCTATTTGCCATGACCCGCGCCCGTCCAGTGCAACTGTTTCTATACTCATTTCGATACCCGCCAGCATATCTTCATACTGTCGGTAGCGTTGCAGAACCTGGGACTCCATACCCTGCGGACCCGACAGACCCGGCAATTCGGATTCCCCACCGCGCCAGGGCGCACTGAATACTTCACCTTCGATATTCAGCAGTTGACTGTCACGCCAGCGCGCAATGCCCTGCTCCTCCTCGAGCCGAATCACCAACGCATCCGGCCAGACCCGACGAACGCTTGCATGATGTATCCATGGGTTCTGCTCCAGCTCCTGCTTCAGATCCTGAACATCCACCCCCAGAAAGCCAGACTCGGTGTAGCGTGCCAGCAGGCTTCTTACCTCCTGCTCGGTTACATTGGTCAATGGCGATTCCATACGCACGGTGTTGATCGTTCTATTGATGACAGGGCGATCAAACTCCGGCATGTTGATCGCTGGTATATTCACAGCGGGCAATAAAGCAGCGTACTCCGCGACGGTATCGGAGATGATGCCACGGTAGTGATTGGCCAGCACAACTGCCAGCCCAATAACTGCCAGTGCCAGCAGCCACCAGGGTTTGCGACGCCTCACATCAACAGCCGACACTTCAGCAGTGGCTCCTCTGGCTGCGTTCTCTGCCCTTATCGGCGCAAAGTCCTGCGGCACGTCAGCACTGGCTGAGTATGCAGAAAACGATGTTGATCGACGATTTCCGGTCACAGACTTGTCTCCAGAATTCGAACTACCAGTTGCTCAAAACTGAGCCCGTTTGTCTTTGCTGACAGTGGCACGAGACTATGGTCTGTCATACCTGGAACTGTATTGAGTTCAAGCAGCCAGAAGTTCCCGTCGCCGTCCTGCATGACATCAACGCGCCCCCAGCCATTGGCGCCAAGCACCTCGAAGGCTCGCAGACAAAGTCGAGCAAGCTCATCGCTTTTTTCATCGCTTAGCGGCGCGGGACACCGATACTGTGTGTCGTTGGACTTGTACTTGGCATCGTAGTCGTAGAATTCGTGATGGGTGGACATTTCAATCGCCGGGAACACCTCACCACGAATAATCGGGACCGTGAACTCTCTGCCGCGGATACGCTGCTCTGCCATGACTTCGGTGTCAAAACCACGTGCTTTCTCGAAGGCAGCCTTCAATGCACCGGCATCGGCGACCATGGACATTCCTATACTGGAGCCTTCATGTGAGGGCTTCACCACCAGCTCTCCAAAACTGTCCACCAGTCCCTGCCAGTCAGTTGCCTCATCAAGGACGGCACTGGCTGGCGTTGGCAGCCCGCTGTGCTGCCAGATCCATTTGGTTTTGACTTTGTCCATTGCCAGCGCAGATGCCAGTACACCACTGCCTGTATACGGGATACCCATCAGATCAAGCATGCCCTGAAGCTTCCCGTCTTCACCTCCGCGGCCATGCAGAATATTGAATATACGGTCAATCTTTTTATCCAGCAGCTGAGCAGGCAGGCTGTCATCAACGTCAATGCCGATTGCGTCGACGCCAGCGCGCACCAGGCCGTCAAGTACAGCACGACCACTGAGAAGAGAAATTTCCCTTTCCGCCGACTTGCCGCCCATCAGGACTGCCACTTTGCCAAAACGACTCATATCACTCATTACATCAACCCTTGCTCGGCCAGAGCCCTGGCCAGTGCACCGACACTGCCGGCGCCCTGTGTAATCACTACATCACCATCTTTGACGATATCTTTGAGAACGTCCCGGACACTGTCCTCGCTCTTGACGAACACCGGGTCAATCTTGCCCCGCATGCGAATGCTGCGACACAGGCTGCGCGAATCAGCGCCCGGAATTGCATCTTCACCAGCCGAGTAAACATCGAGCATCAACAGCACGTCGACCTCTGACAGCACGGTAACGAAGTCCTCGTAAAGGTCTTTGGTGCGTGTGTACCTGTGTGGCTGATAGATCATTACGATACGTGCCTGTGACCAGCCAGCCCGCAGCGCCGCAATGGTCGCAGCAACTTCGCTGGGGTGGTGGCCGTAGTCGTCCAGCAGCATCACTTTGCCACCACCTGCAATCTCGAACTCGCCCTGAATATCGAAGCGCCGACCGACACCCTGAAAACTAGCCAGGCCAGAGCGAATGGACTCATCGTCGACACCCTCGTCAGTTGCTACAGCAATGGCAGCGGCTGCGTTCAGGGCATTGTGCCGACCGGGTATCGACATGCTGACTGGCAGGCTATCGTGGCCATCAGGACGATGCACCACAAAGCGGGTATGCTGCTTCTGCTGACTCCAGTCAGCAACGCGATAGTCCGCATCATCCGAGAACCCGTAGGTGATCACTGGGCGAGCGACCCGCGGCAGAATCTCGCGCACCACCGGATCATCAACACAAAGAACGGCCAGACCGTAAAACGGCAGATTGTGGAGAAATTCAATAAAGTAGCTTTTCAATTTATTGAAATCGCCGTCATAGGAACCCATGTGGTCGGCATCAATATTTGTGACAACTGCCACCATAGGCTGCAGATGGAGGAATGACACATCGCTCTCATCAGCTTCACAGACCAGATACCGGCTTTCACCCAGCGCCGCATTCACGCCTGCGCTGTTCAGACGGCCACCAATAACAAAGGTTGGCGCCAGATCAGCCTGCGCAAAGATGGAAGCGACCAGACTGGTTGTAGTCGTTTTGCCATGGGTGCCGGCAATCGCCACGGCGTGACGATACCGCATCAGTTCAGCGAGCATTTCTGCACGCGGGATAATTGGTTTACCGCCCTGCTTGGCCGCGACCAGCTCAGGGTTCTCCTTGTTAACGGCGCTGGAGTACACAACGACATCGGCATCTTTGACATTGCTGCTGGCGTGCCCGATAAAAATACTCGCGCCAAGTTGATCAAGGCGATCCGTTACAGCTGATGACTTGATATCGGAACCACTGATGCGATAACCCTGGTTCAGCAGGACTTCTGCAATACCACACATGCCCGCACCACCAATACCAACAAAGTGGATGGTCTTGATACGCCGCATTTCAGGAACCTGGTAATAACGCGGGCGATGACTATCCATGACAGACCTCCTTACAAATCGCTGCAACATGCCTGCTGGCATCGGGCGTCGCCGCACGTCGCGCAGCCACTGCCATTTCCGCCAGACGGGCAGGCTCCGCCAGAAACCCGCGGCAAAGCTCGACCAGCATGTCGACGTTCAAATCTTTCTGCTGGTACATTACAGCAGCACCAGCTTCGACCAGGTGTTTCGCATTGGCAGTCTGGTGATCATCAATGGCATGAGGAAACGGTACCAGCACCGAGGGCAAGCCAGCGATGGCAAGCTCGGCCAGCGTGCCGGCACCAGCACGGCAGACTACCAGGTCCGCCCATTGCAGCACTTCCGCCATATCATCTATGAATGGCAGCAGGCGGACACGGTCTGATCCGGCAAGTCCGGCGCTGGCGTATGCTCGCTCGGTTTCCACAAACTTCTGTTTGCCGCACTGATGCCGGACTTCTATATCGGCGTCGGCCGTCCGTGACACAAACTCGACCATTACTGAGTTCAACCAGGCGGCGCCCAGACTGCCACCCAGCACCAGCAATCGCAGTTCGCGCCGACCATCGTACTGGTCGGTGCCGACGGACATCTGAGCGATATCGGCGCGCACAGGATTCCCGGTGTATACCGTTTTGTTGCTGCCCGGGAATGTTCCGCGGAATGACTCAAGGACACGTTGCGCAAATGGTACGAGCAGGCGATTGGTAGTCCCGGCGATTGCGTTCTGCTCATGGATGATCAGCGGCGTACGCGTCAACCAGGCAGCCACACCACCAGGTCCAGCAACATAGCCACCGAAGCCAATCACGCAGCAGGGGCGATAACTACGCAACAATCGAACAGCGCGCCAGACAGAACTCAATAACATGAAGGGCGCCTTGAGCAGTGACAGGCGACTTTTACCACGCAGACCGCTGACTGGCAGTTTGTGAAGTTGCACATCGGTTCCCGACAGCACTTCATTTTCCATGCCCGCAGGCGTGCCGAGCCAGTGCACCTGGTAATGCTCGGCCTGAAGAATTCTGGCGACAGCCAGGGCGGGAAAAATGTGCCCACCGGTGCCGGCTGCCATGATCAGAACAGATGGGTGCGTCATGCTGCATCCTCCTGTTCGACTGGAGAACTGCCATTTGTCAGCTCATAGTCGATGCGCATCAGCACCCCGATCATTAAAAAGCTGATCAACAGGCTGTTGCCACCGTAGCTTAGAAATGGCAGCGTCAGCCCTTTCGTTGGCAACAGGCCGGTATTCACCCCAAAATTGATAAACACCTGTGTGGCAAAAATCATGGCCAGACCGTAGGCCACATATGCATTGAAGTAATTTTGTTGAGTCTCGGCAGCGCGACCTACCCGGAATGCAGTCAGAATCAGCACACAAAACAGCGACAGCACGACCAGAACACCCGCCAGTCCCAGCTCTTCAGCAAGAATGGACAACACGAAATCGGTATGGGCTTCCGGCAGGAAATACAGTTTCTGAATACTGCTGCCCAATCCAACACCGAACCACTCGCCACGACCGAAGGCAATCAGTGCCTGAGTCAGCTGATATCCCTCGCCATACACATACTCTGCCGCCCATGGATTGAGGAACGAGGTCAGACGATTGATGACGTATGGTTTGCTGATCGCCAGCCAGGCAAATGCGGCAAAGCACAGCATCACCAGGAACATGAATCTGTGCAGTTTGGCGCCTGCCAGGAAAAGCAGTGTGAACGTCGTGGCCATCAGTATGACCATTGCGCCGTGATCAGGTTCGAAGTGCAGCAGGACAACCGCGCCCCCCATGATGACCATTGGCTTGAGAAAACCCGACCAGCTCAGCTGCACTTCTTCACGGCGACGGGAAAGAAAAGCTGCCATAAAAAAGACCATAAATACTTTGGTCATCTCGGAGGGCTGTAGACGATAGAACCCCAGGTCGAGCCAACGCGCGCTGCCGTTTACGACAGTACCTACACCCGGAATCAGCACCAGAATCAACAGCAGAATCGCTACCGCCAGAAGCGGCGCGCTCGCCTGGTACCAGAGCCGCATCGGTATCTTTAATGCCACTGCCACCAGGCACAGGCCCGCAACAATAAAAAATACCTGGCGCTTAAAGAAGTAAAGGGGATCTCCCATCTGACTGTTGCCGATCTCCATTGATGCCGATGTCATCATGACCAGACCAATACCAGTCAGCATCAGCATCATCAGCAGCATTGTGTTGACAGGTCGCGCCTGTTCTCTGATAGCGACCCGCTCGGCACCGCGGCTTCGTGTCATCAGCATACTCACGACAGCGCCTCCACAGCGGCCGCAAATACACGGCCACGATGTGCAAAGTCTTTGAACATGTCGTAACTGGCACAGGCTGGCGACAGCAGGACAGCATCCCCACTGTTGGCACTCTCAGCGGCTTCGGCCACTGCTTCTTCCATAGTCGATGCGCGCATAATGTCGACGGCGCTGCCAATCACGGCGGCCAGCTTGTCTGCGTCTTTACCAATCAGAATGACTCGCTTGACAAACCGATCCAGTGAAGGAAGCAAAGGAGAAAAGTCCTGGTCTTTGCCAACACCGCCGGCGATCAGTACCAACTCACCGCGTGTTCGCTCGGCAATGGCCTGAATCGCCACCAGGGTGGCACCCACATTGGTTCCTTTGGAGTCATTGTAATAATCAACACCACGTAACGAGCGGACCAATTGGCAGCGGTGCGGCAGGCCGGCAAACTCGCGCAAGGTCGCGATCATGGCGGACTCCGGAATGCCGACAGCAAAGCCAAGGCAGTAGGCCGCCATCACATTGCTCAGGTTATGTCGCCCTACCAGACGCACATCACGCGCCGGCATGACCAGATGCTCCCCCATGGCAAGCCACGGCTCGCGCTCATGCATGGTGATACCCATCTGCTGCTCAGCCGGCTCGCTGAAACCATAGGTGAATCGGCGGCCAAACTGCGTTGGACCCTCCGGCTCGCTTGCCGCATCATCGGTGTTTACGACGACCTGCTGACAGCCACGGTAGATCCGCTGTTTTGCAGCTTTGTAGTCTTCCATGCTGTCGTAGCGATCCATATGGTCTTCACTCAAATTGAGTATGGTCGCCACTTCTGCGCGCAGGTTCTGAGTCGTTTCCAGTTGAAAACTGGACAACTCCAGGACATAGAGGTCGCGCGCCCCCAGTCGCAGCAGATCAAGCGCTGGCATGCTTGCCCTGCCATCCAGATTGCCACCCACACCAACTTCCATACCTGCGGAGCGAGCCATCTCGGCAACCAGTGTTACAACTGTGCTCTTGCCGTTTGAGCCCGTTACTGCAACAACTGGCGCTGTTGCCTGACGGCTGAAAATATCAATATCACCGGTAACTGGCACGCCAGCCTCGACAGCAGCGGCGATTTCAGGCGTTTTCAGTCCGACACCCGGACTCAATACAATCTCTTCAGCATTCAGCAGCAGCTGCTGATCGAAATTCCCAAGGCTGACCTCGGCAAATGGAAATTCGACTTCGAATTCGGGCAGGCAGGGAGGGCTGAAGCGATTGTCAACAACACGAAAGATTTGACCAGTGGAATGGAAATAACGCGCACAGGACAGTCCAGTCTTGCCCAGACCGACGATGACCTTGTACTTTTCCACCTTAGCTGATGTCACTGCTATGACCTCTTGGCCTTACCTGAGTTTTAAAGTTGCCAGTCCGAACAAGACCAGCATGACCGTGATAATCCAGAACCGCACGATGACTCTCGGCTCCGGCCAGCCTTTCAATTCAAAATGGTGATGAATAGGTGCCATCCGGAACAGACGTTTTCCGGTCATTTTGTATGAGGCTACCTGCAGAATGACGGACACCGTTTCCATGACGAATATGCCGCCCATGATGAACAGAATGATTTCGTGGCGAGCGATGACAGCCACGATCCCCAGTGCTGCCCCCAGAGCAAGGGCACCCACGTCCCCCATAAAGACCTGCGCCGGGTAGGTGTTGAACCAGAGAAACCCAAGACCGGCACCCAGCAGCGCACCGCAAAAGATGACCAGCTCACCAGAACCGGCAATAAACGGAATATGAAGATAAACGGAGAATTCCGCATGGCCCGCCAGGTAGGCAATAATGCCCAGTGCGCCGCCAACCATCACAGTCGGCAGAATCGCCAGTCCATCCAGACCATCAGTCAGGTTGACTGCGTTGCTGGAACCGACGATCACGAAATAAGTGATAACGACATACAGCAGGCCTACGTCTATCGCGACATCCTTGAAGAACGGCACGATGTAGGCTGTCTGCACCGGGTCAGTGGCATTCATATATAAATATAGCGCGGCACCCAGCCCGACTACCGATTGCCAGAAATATTTCCATTTTGCAGGCAGTCCACGCGAATTTTTGCGGATGACTTTTCTGTAGTCATCAACCCAGCCAATGGCACCAAACATCAGGGTTACCGCCATCACGACCCAGACGTAATGATTGCGCAGATCTGCCCACATTAATGTGCTGAAGGCTATGCCAACCAGAATCAGCGCACCGCCCATGGTCGGCGTGCCAGCCTTGCTGAAATGGCTCTCTGGCCCATCAGTGCGCACGACCTGGCCAATCTGGTAACGGTTCAGCCGGCGGATCATTGCGGGCCCTACCAGCAGCGACACGATAAGGGCAGTAAGTATTCCCATAATGCCGCGCACTGTGATGTACTGCACCACTGCGAAGCCACTGTAAAACTGCATCAGATATTCAGCTAACAGTACCAGCATCAGTGCGGCCCCCCTGTTGTCAATTGCGCCACAACTGCATCCATCCCCGCGCTTCTGGAACCTTTAACAAGCACCACCATGTCGTTGGCCATCGCATCGCGAGCGAAGGCACACAGCGATTCCTGACTGTCAAAATGATGCGCTCCGTCGCCGAACGACTGCGCCGCCAGAATGCTTAACGCACCAACACTCCATACTTGATTGGCGCCGCGCTCACGGGCATAACTCCCAATTTCTGCATGCAGCATTTCTGCCTTGTCACCGAGCTCGGCCATGTCACCCATGATCACCACTGCCCGTCGCTGACTGCTATGGCAAATATCCGCCAATACATCAATCGCGGCTTTGAACGACGACGGACTGGCGTTATAGGAGTCATCCAGCAGACGTGCTCCCTGTACACCCATCAGTGGATAGAGTCGACCTGGCACGGATTTAACGCATGCCAGTGCTTCTGCAACTTTTTCCAGACTGGCGCCGGCCTCCACCGCAAGCGCGGCAGCTGCAACTGCGTTTGCAACAATATGTCGACCCGGCATGGGTATGAAGCAATCTACCCATCCCTTGGGCGTAGTGAGCGTATAGCGTGATCCGTCGGCATCAGCCTGAATATTGAGTGCCTGATAATCAACTTTTGGTTTTTGCGGTTTGGCTATTGAAAACAGGCGAACCTGGCGACCCGCTGCAATTGCGCGATCGCGCCAGGCCTCACAGTTATCATCGTCAGCGTTGAGTATCACAGTGTGCGTTGACTCTCCGGAATCAACGATTTCACCCTTGGCCCTAACCACACCCTGCAGACTGCCGAAACCCTCCAGGTGTGTTTCAGTGGCGTTATTGATCAACACAATGTGCGGATCCGTGATGCGGGCTGTCCACGCGATTTCGCCAGCCGCATTGGCACCCAGCTCAATCACAGCACGATCGTGTGCCTTGTCCAGGGCCAGCAGGGTCAGTGGGGCGCCTATCGTGTTGTTAAGGTTTCCCTGAGTGACCAGCACATTGAATTCAGCCTTCAGAATTGCTCCTGTGAACTCCTTGACACTGGTCTTGCCCTGACTACCGGTCAATGCAATCACGGTCGCCCCGGACTTCTGTCTATTCAGGCTGCCAATGAAACCCAGTGCCTTTTCCGTGTTGTCGACCAGCAGCTGCGGCAGCTCAATGCTCTGTCTGGCCGATACAACCACTGCGACGGCACCGCGATCGACAGCCTGCGGAACAAACCGGTGACCGTCGAAAGTTGATCCCGTCAAAGCGATGAACAGCTCACCAGTTTTCAAGGTACGGGAGTCTGTGCTGACGGCAGTGAAACTGACGTCTTCACCAATCAATTGGGCATCCATCTGCGTGGCGATGTCTGATAACCGAATGCTGCCAATCATGGCTGATTACCTTTGGTGTCTGCTGGGTGCTGAGCGCGCGTCTGCAGGGCCAGTCGTACCTGCGCGGCATCACTGAACGCCATGCGCTGGCCTGCTACATCCTGATAACATTCGTGCCCCTTTCCGGCGATCAACACCAGATCACCAGGTTTGGCCATGGTAACCGCCAGGGTGATTGCTTTGGCCCTGTCCCGCTCAACACGAACACTATCCGGATCTGAGAAGCCCAGCATGATCTGGCGCACGATATCGTCGGCATTTTCGTTTCTGGGATTGTCATCAGTTACGATGATCTCGTCCGCCAGCGCATCCGCCACCTCAGCCATCAGCGGCCGCTTACCCTGATCACGATTGCCGCCACAACCAAAAACACACCAGATCCGGCCATTGGCATGCTGACGCATTGCTTCCAGGGCGGACTTCAAGCCGTCCGGCGTATGTGCATAATCCACTACCGCAGCAACACCTGCGGCACTGCCAATCAGCTCCATCCGTCCGTTGACTGGTTGCAAGGCTGCCACCTGTTCAGCCACCCGCTCCAGCGTAAATTCGCCTGACGCTGTCATCACGACCGTCAGTGCAGCCAGCACGTTACTAAAGTTAAATGCGCCCAGCAGACTGCCGGAAATCTGAACGCTGCCCCATGGGGTATGAACCCGCGCTGCATAACCCTGAGCCGTAAAAGTTAACGCTTCAGCGTAAACATCGGCGTGACGATTACTCAGACTGTACGTAACACATTTGGCTTGCCGTGGCATTGCGTTGAGCATCATCACCGCGTAGCTGTCATCCATGTTAACTACGCCAGCCTGCAGACCTTCGCACTCGAAAAGTCGACGTTTGGCTTCAGCATATGCCTGCATACTGCCGTGATAATCGAGGTGATCGCGGGTAAGATTGGTAAACAACGCAACACGGAAAGAGACACCTGTCACTCTATGCTGGTGTAGCCCCTGCGATGAAACCTCCATAGCCACAAACCGGGCATTGGAGCTCGCCAGGTCGGCCAGCGCTGATTGCAGTGCAATCGCGTCCGGTGTTGTGTAACCGGTGTCGTGCAGCTTTGGATACACACCAAAACCAAGGGTGCCAACAACACCACAGCTGGCGTTGAGGCCCGTCAGAATCTGCGCGACAAACTGTGTACAACTGGTTTTTCCATTGGTACCGGTGACACCAATGACGGTGTACTTGTCCGACGGGTATCCGTAAAAGCGCGCCGCGAGGCGGCCGAGTTGATACCGCAGGCAGTCGATAGCGATGACCGGCACGCCGTCGATGGTTTGTATGCCCTGCCACTCGCCTCCAGCGTCGGCCAGGACGGCGACGGCACCGCGATCGACAGCTACCCGAATGTAGTCACGCGCATCGTGATTCTTGCCAAACAGCGCGACAAAAATATGGCCTGGCTGGACAGCACGACTATCCTGAGTCAAGGCTTCCACATTGACCGACGCGAATGGCGCAAGCAGCGCTTCATAGGCTGGCAGCGTATCGCCGACCAGTTCACCCAGTGTTATCGATTTTATTGATTTCTGTAGAGTATTCATGACATCACCTGGCCGTCAGCGTCATGACGTTGGATGAATCAATTTTGTCTGGACTTACTTCAAGAATTCTCATGGCGCCATTGGCGATGCGCGCAAAAACCGGCGCAGCCACCTGGCTACCGTAGCGTTGCGCGCCCTGCGGTTCATTGATGATGATGACAACCACAATGCGCGGATCATCGGCCGGCACATAACCGGCAAACATCGAATTGTGCAGACGGGCATCGTAGCCATTGGGCCCTACGACTCTGGCGGTCCCTGTCTTACCGGCAACAGAATAGAACGGCACAAGAGAGCTGTCGGAGCCACTGACTTCCGGGTCGACAACCGAACGCAGCATGTCCTGAACCTGGGCGATCACATTGCGATCAATGACCTGCTGCCCGGCAATGGCTCCATCAACGTTATTGCCGTCTTTTAATATGGTGACTGGTCGTCGGACGCCGTCACTGGCAATAACCGAATATGCCTGTGCCAGTTGCAGTGCGGATGTGGAGATGCCGTAGCCGAATGACAGTGTGGCGACCTCAATGTCGTGCCATATACGATGATCAGGCATCACACCCACGCGCTCTCCGGGGAAGCCGCTGGCAGGGCTTTCTCCAAACCCGACACGCAGCAACACATCACGCAGTGGTTCATGGCCAAGCGCCAGTGCGATTTTGGCCGATGCAATATTGCTGGACTTGACCAGCATTTCTTCCAGCGTGATCTCGCCGAAATTGAGTCCACGGTCTTCCACCCAGTCGCGTCCCACACGCATGCGACCCGGACTGGTATTGATCAGCGTACTGCGGTCATACAGACCGGACTCCACCGCCGCCACAGCGGTAAATGTTTTCAGGGTCGATCCCGGTTCAAACAGGTCGGTCACAGCACGGTTGCGCAAGGCGCCAAAATCCGTGATGGCACCACGATTGTGTGGGTTAAAAGACGGCTGATTGACCATGGCCAGAATTTCACCATTACGGGCATCCAGAACAACTGCGGAAGCAGAACGCGCGCGTCGGTAAATGTATTCCGCTTTGAGTTCGCGGTAGGCGAGATTCTGAAGTCGAAAATCCAGGCTGAGTTGCAGAGTCTTTCCAGGCTGCGCCGGCTCGATTGTGTTCAGCTCACTGATGATGCGGCCACGACGATCCTTGATCACCTGCTTGCGGCCAGGCACACCCTTGAGCCAGTCATCGTAGGCCAGCTCGACGCCTTCCTGACCAATGTCATCTATATTACTGAATCCCAGAACATGAGCCGTGACTTCGCCCTGCGGATAGTAGCGCTGGTATTCCTGTCGCGAGTAAACACCAGGAAGGTCCAGCGCAAGCACAGCCTCTGCTTCTGCTGGCGGCATTCGACGACGAACGTACATGAACTCACGCTCAGCATTGTCCATTACGGTAGCGACAAGGCTTTCTGCATCCATGCCGACCGCTTCTGCCAGACGACGAATATCAGCTTCATCCGGGGAAAGTTCGCGCGGATTGGCCCAGATAGTGGATACCGGCGTGCTGATGGCAAGAGGCTCGCCGTTGCGATCGACGATCATGCCGCGGTGCGCGAGAATCGGCTCGGTGCGGATAGTACGGGCGTCGCCCTGCCCCTGCAGGAAATCGCCGTCCACCAGCAAAAGCGTGAACAACTTCCATACTACAGCCAGCATGGCGACAGCCAGCGCTATCCAGACCAGCCAGATGCGCCAGGATTGAGTGATGCTTTTTTGTTGCGTATTACTCATCGTCCACCTCATTTAGCGAACGATCCTGAACAACCACGATCTGTGACCAGTCAGGCACCTTCATGCCCAACTGCTCCACGGCCACCTGCTCGATACGACTTTCCAGCGCGAAGGTACTTTGCTCGATCAGCAACTGACCCCACTCCACATCAAGCTGGTTGTAGAGATCACGCTCCTCCTGCAATGCAAAGAAGACGGTCCGGGATTCAAACGTGTAGACAACAACCGCCAGCGCCGTCAACAAAACCGCAGTCGCCAGCCCCATCACCAGCAGATTGGCAGGCACAAACAGTCCCAGCCAGCGTTGCACTGGTGTAACCTTTTCTTGCCGGTTTGCTGTTTGTTGGTTTGCTGTTGTCATGACATCGTGTCTTTTATTTGGATTTCCTGTCTGTTTTTTTGTTTTAGTCGAGACGCTCCGCAACTCGCAAAACAGCACTGCGGGCACGAGGATTAGCCTCGATCTCCCGGGCTGTCGGTTTGACCGCACCCCCCACTTTCTTGAGTGTAGGGTTTAAAGCGGACTGCGGTACTGGCAAACCGCGCGGGTACTCATCGCCCTTGCTTTGCTTGTTTATAAACTGCTTTACCAACCGATCTTCCAGCGAGTGGAAACTGATGATTGCAAGCCGACCACCTGGACGAAGCATTGCCACCGCCTTCTCCAGCAGTAACTGCAATGACTCCAGCTCGCGATTGATATAGATCCGGATACCCTGAAAGGCGCGGGTCGCCGGATGCTTATGCTTTTCCCAGGCCGGATTGGCTTTCTTCACAATTTCTGCCAGCTGCAGCGTTCGCGTTATAGGCGCCAGGTCGCGCTGTTCAACGATGGCTCTGGCAATTCGCCGCGAATATCGCTCCTCGCCAAACTGATACATCACGTTGGCGATATCTTCCATTGGCGCTCGTGCCAGCCATTGCGCTGCGCTTTCTCCTTCATTCGGGTTCATGCGCATGTCCAGCGGACCATCCTGCATAAAGCTGAACCCGCGCTCGGCGTCATCCAGCTGTGGGGACGACACACCCAGGTCCAGCAGGATTCCGGCCACATCTCCCTTCATGCCATATTCGCTGACCCAGTCATCCATGTCAGAAAAAGTGCCCTGCCGGATGACAAAACGGGCGTCACTGGCAGCGAGATCCCTGCCGACCTCAATCGCTCGTGGATCTTTATCGATACCCAGTAATCGCCCGTTTTCATTAAGTCGTTCTAGAATCAGCCGCGAATGACCGCCACGCCCGAAAGTACCATCTACATAAAATCCGGCGCAGTCTGTCACCAGTGCATCCACTGCCGGATGCAACAACACGGTTTCATGTACCTGCGCTGCAGTCATAGCACACCGCTCAGACATCATGTCCACCACACCAATCAGAGTGACAGACTAAGTAATTCCGACGGCAGCTCATCCTGTCCGGTATCACCGGAGAACCAGCTGTCCGCCTGCTCGTTCCAACGTTCTTCGCTCCAGATCTCAAACTTCATGCCCTGGCCGACCAGCGCCACATGCTTATCCAGCTGCGCCCGGGCACGTAAAATCTGCGGTAGCAAAATCCGTCCACTACCATCCATTTCCACATCGTGGGCGTGACCAATCAGCATGCGCTGAACCTGCCGACTGGCACGATCAAAGCTGGAGAGGCCCTCAACTTTCTGCTGAATGACATCCCACTCATCAATGGGATACAGCAGCAGGCATTGACCCGAGAAATCCACAGTCGCCACCAGTCGGCCGGCGTACTTGTCAGACAATAGTTCGCGGTAGCGCGCTGGCATTGCCATACGCCCTTTAGCATCCAGGTTGATTGTGTTTACACCTCTGAACACGCCGCTCGCTCCTGCCAGTCAGATCAGTCTAACGATCCAGGACCTGCAAAATTCCCCACTGAACTACACTTTGACCCACTAAACTCCACATTGCGACACTATATGCACACAAATAGCCCAGCGCAAGCACTATTTGTACTTTTTGGCGGCTAGAAGCGCCTGAAATTTCAAGGAAAAATGGCTCGAAGCTGAAGTGGGAGAACAAGTCTCAGCAAAAGAAACTTATTATCAAAAAGCTATAAAATTAACTTAAAGTAGATTGTGAGGAAGGCGTGTAACCAGGAGTTCCAAAAGTCAGCCAGAATTGGCCTTGGCCGGCATCTGCAGCCGCCCTACAGTGCTGTAGAGCGGCCGCAAAAGCGGAAAAACAAACGAGTCAGCCGATAAGCCGGGTTCTGTCGGGGACAGTCATTCATCTGGGATCAGTATCACTACTGACCTCAAGCAGCCTACCCGAACCCAGTGCGAGCCACACCATTGGGTTCCTATTTGGCCTTGCTCCGAACGGGGTTTGCCGTGCCACGAACTGTTACCAGTCGCGCGGTGCGCTCTTACCGCACCCTTTCACCCTTACCGGTTCGACACCGAAGTGACGTACCGGCGGTCTACTCTCTGCTGCACTTTCCGTGGGCTTTCACCCCCCAGGCGTTACCTGGCGTTCTGCTCTGCGGAGCCCGGACTTTCCTCCACCGGCGGCCTCTGCGATCGATTGCACGATTGCAAAAGCGGATGACGGCAGCGACTGTCTGGCCAACTCGCAGCGCAGCTTAAGTGAGTCCCCTGGCAAACTCAAGCGGAATTAAAGGCTGAACCGCAATATGCATGTCATGGCCTTCGCGCCTCCCGCATGGCAAACTGAAATTCCAGGGGATGATCTTCGAGCACTGGCATGAACGACAGGGATATCCAGACACCCAAAACGACAGGACGGACCACCCGCCGGTGGCTAATCCTATTGTCAGGCACTTTACTGCTAGTTATTGCCGCCGGCGCTGTAATCCATCAATACCAGACTGAAATCGCCAACACCTTGCTGGACAGAGCGCTTCGCAACCAGCCGGCGCGCATCACTGAAATGTCCGGACTGAACGCTGACACACAACACGCCACAATCGATAGCATCAGCGTGGTGCTGAGCGAGCCCGCAATAGAACTGACTCTCAATCAAGTTGAGCTGAGCTACAGCTGGGCCAGCCTGCTTGCGCGCCGGGTCGAGGCTGTCAGAATCGATGGCATCCGGGCTACGCTTTTGCAAGGCGAAGACAGCCTGACTGAAGGCACCCTGCAAACCGGCCGCGTTAGTGTCGACTGTGCACGCACTGGCATCTGTCAAGTCGTTGCCGACGGTGGCGGCTCGGTCAATATCGAGATTCTACTGCCGGGCTCACCAGATCCGACCCCTCTGCAGTTCGACTGGACACAACCGATACGGGCAGGCTGGGTCAGCGCCAGCCAATTCACTGCCTCGCTTTCGCTGCAGGCCGACTCCCTGGCATTGCCCTCACTGCCATTGCAATCGATGCCCGTTCAGCTTGATCTGGCCGTTTCCCGAACCGGCGATGAACTGCGGATCGATGCAAGCGCCCATCTGCCGGCCGACCGAAGCCTGCAGATAAATGCCAGCCACGAAATAAGCACTGGCAGAGGTAGCGGCCAATTCACGACGGATGGATTTGTTTTCACCGAACTGTTTCCCCTGTCTGCTCTCGTTTCGCTGCCAGACGAAACCGATATCATTGCCGGTCAGTTGGCAGCACAGGCACAGTTAACATGGCTCCGCCCGGCTGTAGGTGAATTTGAACTGCAGGGCCCAATCGATGTTCAGGCACAGAATCTCAGTGGTTATTTTGACGATACCGTATTCACACGGCTGGGCGTTTACATGAAAGCAGAGCTGCTGCCTGACTGGCAGCTGCGCACCCGCGAGCCAGGTTCTGCAGCCCTTACCGCCGTTGATCCTGGTATTGAACTGGAGTATCTAAGCACCCGTTTTACGCTGGATACACGGAATGCCAGCCTGCAGTTGATACGCCCTCAGGCCACGGTTTTTGACGGCATCGTCAGCGCTGAACAGATCGACTGGCAGCCGGACACACCTGAGCACTTCGAGATCCAACTGCAGCGTATCGATGTCGCCCGGATACTGGGCCTGAGTGCCTATCAACAGGTTCAGGCGACAGGCCGCCTGGATGGCAACCTTCCAGTTGGACTGCTTAATACGACCGCTGTTATCAATGGCGGCAAAGTCACCTCAGTTCCGCCTGGCGGCTCCATTCGCTATCAGGGCGCACGATTCGGCGGCAGCAACCAGAATATGGAGCTGGTCAATCAGGCATTGCAGCGTTACGACTACAGCTCGCTTGATGCCACCATCAACTATTCTGCAACCGGCGACCTGAACCTGGACATTAGCCTGCAGGGCATCAGCCCGTTGCTCAACAACGGCCAACGTATTAATCTGAACCTGACCATAGCGGATAATGTTCCTGAACTATTACGCAGCCTGCAGGCTGGACGTTCCGTTCAGGAAGCGCTAAGCGATCATCTGCAACGGAGGTAAATCTGAACATGGATATCAGCGCGATTACACGCCAGCTCGGCAATTTCCGGATTAGCCTGCTGATTGCGGGCACCGTATTGGGCGTGCCCGTGGCATGCACTCCGACAGTTCAGGTCGCTGCGCCCACAGAGCCGATCACGATAAACCTGAATGTCCGCATTGAACATGAGGTACGCGTGCGGGTTGATCGCGAACTCGATGATATTTTTTCTGAAGACAGCGATCTGTTCTGACAACTGCAGCTGCTGATCACACGTCTTTACTGGAGCCACAAATATGAATGCACGCCGACATTTGAAAATACTTGTGCAGCTGATACTGATGAGCTGTCTGCTTGCTGCAGGCAGCATCGCCAGCGCACAGACACTGGACCAGGCTAAAGCCGACGGCCTGATTGGCGAAAAAAGCGATGGTTATATCGGCTTTGTCGCCGAGCGCGTGTCCCCCGAACTGGTCTCGCTGGTTGAAAACGTCAATCGGCAACGGCGCGAACGTTACGAGCAGATCGCTCAACAGAACAACATCAGTGTCAATGAAGTCGCGCAACTGGCGTACGCGCGCGCGGTGCAGGCGACACGGCCCGGTCATTATGTCGAAGATGCGAATGGGCAATGGGTGAAAAAGCCATGAACAGCCGCTAGTCCTGCTGCGATTCAGCTGCCATGGACAGACCCGCCTGATACAGCGCATTCTTTTTCGCTCCGGTAATTTCAGACGCCAGAGCAGCCGCCTGCTTGAGCGGTAAGTCCCGCGCAAGTATTCCCAATATCCGCTGCGCATTCGCGTCCACGTCTGCAGCGGCAGGTGTGGGAGCGCCATGCACAATGACAACAAACTCGCCCTTGCGTTGATTGTCATCATTGGCCAGCCAGTCACACAGATTTGCCAGTGAATCACCGTGCACGGTCTCCCAGGTTTTGGTCAGCTCTCTGCAGATCACCGCCTGGCGATCACCCCCAAACGCGCCAGCCATATCGTTGATGGATGCCTGAATGCGGTGGGGCGACTCATAAAACACCAGTGTGCGAGCTTCGTCAGCCAGAGCACCAAAGTATTTTTGTCGCGCTCCAGACTTGGCCGGAGCAAACCCCTCAAATACAAATCGATCACTGGGTGCGCCTGCCACGCTCAATGCAGCAATCAGCGCGCTTGCCCCGGGAATCGGCACCACAGCGATACCGTGCTCCCGGCAGCGCATCACCAGCCCGTAACCAGGATCGGAAATCAGTGGCGTGCCAGCATCCGAGATCAGCGCTATAGACTGCCCTTCTACCAGTCTCTGCAACAGCGCAGCCTCCTGCCTTTCATTGCTGAAATCATGATAGGCGACCATGCGGGTGGAAACTCCCAGATGTTGCAACAGACGGCCACTATGGCGGGTGTCCTCAGCGGCAATCACATCCACGCCCTGCAGTACGTTTATCGCCCGCTGGCTTATGTCCTGCAGATTGCCTATGGGTGTCGCAACGACGTACAGTGTCGATTTGGCAACTGCCGAAGCATTTGCGTTTTCCATGGCAACTCCTGACTTTTGAGAAGGCGTTATGTCGCATCCAGCATCAGCGCCTGCTATGATTATTTACGCCAAGATATAACGCGTTATTCGAGACACTAGCGACTAAATTTTCTGAACGCCTATCATAGCAGCCCGCATTTATGACCGTCACTGTCCGCACACTTTTTCCCCATCGCCCTCTTCTGATCATCTCGCTCGGAATTCTGGCTGCCTGTGCATCAGCGCCGATCTCCGACAATACGCGGCCGGAACAGACTGTCACGGATACGTCCATGCCAGTAACAGTTGGAGAGCTGGACGTCATTCTGCAACAGGCAGCACAGACGGATGGACCAGAAGCACAGATCTTGTTAATGGAGGCTGCAGCCGACGCGCTCGACGAAGGTGACAGCGAAGTTGCAGCGCAATTACTGGAAGCCGTTGACACTCGACCGCTGTCCGGGCAACTGCAGGCTCGCCAGTTGCTGCTGCAAGCACGCCTGGCGCTTGCCAGAAACGATACAGCAATGGCTGCCCAGTTGCTTGAACAGCAGCAGGATGTCAGTCAACTGACAACTGACACGCGCATCGCCTTCATGCGCGGTCGAGCCGATCTCTACCTGGCTCTGAACCAGTACCTGGCAGCCGCCAGGGAGTTGACCCGTGTCGCGCCGATGCTGCCCGCTTCAGAACAGGGTGAGAACATCGACAGCATCTGGCAGATACTGTCAGCCGCACCCGAGGAAAGCCTCAACGCTCAGCGCAATATTATCGACTCCTACGAGCTGCGCGGCTGGATCGATCTGGTCACAGTCGTAAACGCGCGTGAGGACAATATTGAGGAACAGGTCGAAGCCGTCAATCGCTGGCAGGCGCGCTGGACCCAGCACCGCGCCGCCGGCCGCCTGCCTGAGTCCCTGGCCTATACAGTGCAGTTAATCCGTGACAAACCGCAGCGTATCGCTTTGATGGTACCTCTGGCCGAGGCTGCCGGCCAGGCGGTCGCGGAGGGCTTTCTGGCCGCCTATTACGAGGCTGTGGCCCAGCAGCAACAGGTCCCCGATGTCACTGTGATTGACACCAGTGGAGTCGTTGACGTGCTGCCTCTGTACCAGCAGGCAATTGAGGCCAACGTGGATCTGGTGGTCGGCCCGTTGCGTAAAGAGTCAGTGCGACAACTGCAGCAGCAGGCCTCGCTCCATATCCCGACACTGGCACTAAATTATGGTGATGAGGGTGTCATCAATCCCGCTGGCTTCTATCAGTTCGGGCTGGCACCCGAAGATGAAATCAGACAGATCGCCAGACTGGCCGCCATGGCCGGCCATCAATCAGCCGCCCTGCTCACCCCTTCAGGGTCCGAGTATCAGCGTTTCCGGGAGTTCTTTACGCTGCAGTGGCAACAACAGAATGGACGCGTGACAAGCTCTGCTACTTATGTTGGACCTGGCTCCTATTCAGACGCCGTAAGACAGCTCTTGAATATAGGTGCCAGCGAGGCGCGCGCAGAAAGATTGCTGAGTGTGTTGCCAAGACAGGACATGGAGTTCATCCCCCGCAGGCGCCAGGACACAGACTTCATTTTTTTGCAGGGCAACCCCAGCGAGGGTCGACAGCTAAAATCCACCCTTGGTTTTCATTTCGCTGGCGACCTTCCGGTCTTTGCGATGCCATCAATCTTCAATGGTGAGTTCAACGCCGTTGCCAACCGGGACCTCAATGATGTCATCTTTATCGATGCACCATGGATGCTGGGGACGGCTGACCCGGCCCATCGACAGGCTCAACAGACCTGGCCAGGTGCACCGGCGGCTGTGCAGCGACTGCGCGCCATGGGAGTTGATGCATTCAGACTGCACGCGCGCACCGGTCAGCTCGCCAATTTTCCGGAAACCCGCATTCAGGGCGTAACCGGAATGCTCCACATGAGAGCTGATGGCAGTATCGCGCGCGAGCTGGTCGTCGCACAATTTGACGACAACGTTCCGCAGATCATACCTGCCGAGCAACTAATGGAGTAAACGCCCGGAACAGCGCCAATCGATCATTATTGGAGGACATGGATGTCAGCCACAAGAAATAATGCCATTAAGCCTGCAGACCGCCGTCAGGCTGGACACCAACTGGAATCTCTCGCCGCCAGCTGGCTTGATCAGCAAGGCCTGCAACTCGTCCAACAGAATTTTTATTGCCGGGTTGGAGAAATCGACCTGATCATGATGGATGAGGACACAGTGGTGTTTGTCGAAGTCCGCTTCCGCAGCCGCACCAGCTTCGTTGATCCGATAAGCAGTATCAATAGAAAGAAGCAGCAACGTATCATTAAAACTGCCCTGTACTATCTACAACGAAATAAAATAAGCAATTCAGCAAGATGCAGGATCGATGTGCTGGGCATCTCGTCCGCCTCCGCCGGCAACTATCAGTTTGAATGGATTAAAAACGCAATCCAGACGTAAATTACTTCAAGAACCAATTTTCTTATTGCGCGAGACTCACCTTGAAAGCACATTCCGGTAGAATGCTCAGGATGGCCACCAGACTAAACATCAGAACCAGCGACGCCGGGTATTATCAATGAGTTTGCAGCTACGCATCCAACAGCACTTTCAACAGGGTACCGACAAACTGCGCGAAGCCCACGATATGCTGGCCAACCCGATAGCCGAGGCGGCCGAGGCGCTGGCAGGTGCATTACTGCAGGGTGGCCGCATACTGGCTTGCGGCAACGGCGGCGGCGCAGCACTGTCGCAGTATTTTGTACAGGCACTGGTCAGCCGGTTTATCCGCGAGCGACCGGGCCTGCCTGCCATCTGTCTGAGCGCCAACGCGACACAGTTGACCGGGCTGTACCAGAACCACGATTCAGCATCGGTTTACGCACAACAGATTCGGACTCTCTCGCAGCCACTGGATGTCCTGGTGATATTTGGTGGCGATGCCGAGGCAGCCAACCTGAGAGAGGCCATCACTGCAGCCAACGACCGGAGTTTGACCGTCATACTGCTGAGTGGTGAGCAGAGCGCTGGACTGGCCGAAGTGTTAAACTCTGAGTCGTACGAAATACGGGCACCGTCCAGACATTCACACCGGTGTTTCGAGATTCAGGTACTTATTTGCCATTGCCTTTGCGACTTGATCGATATTCAGATATTTGGAGATGAACTGTGAACCTTAAATATTTTGCATGCATGGGCCTGATACTGAGCATGATGTCCTGTACAACCATTCTGACGCAGACTACGGGGGACCAGGGGCTGCAGGAAGATCCTTATCTGCGGACAACCGGCACAATAGTTGAAGACGAATCAATTGAGACCAAGGTCGCTGTCAATATGCGATCCCAGGAACCACAGTTCCGTGACGCCAGCTTTGATGTCACAAGTCACAACGGTGTTGTGCTGCTGGTTGGCCAGGTGCAGTCGGAGGCGCTCAAGGAACAGGCTGCGCGAATTGCCGCCGATGCCAGCGTGCACGTTCGCAGAGTTCACAACGAACTGGAAGTAGCTGGCAGCCGCAGCCTGCTGGCGCGGGGTAATGATTCCTGGCTGGCTACCAAGGTCCGCACACAACTGGTAGCCAACGACGATGTGAATGCCAACCGCATTCGAGTTGTAGCCAATAACGGCACGATTTATCTGATGGGCATTGTTGATCGCTCGGAAGGAGAGCGCGCCGCCAGCCTCACGCGCAGTGTCGGTGGCGTTCAGCGCGTGGTGACGGTATTCGAATACCTGTAGGCAGCTAATCCAAAGGCTTACTTGACGACCCGCAGTGATGGGCGCTTACCCTCTGATTTGGGTGCGCCTGCGGGTTTGGCTTTGCCGGCTTTGCCAGAGTCATCCGATACTGGCGCATCAGGTGGCGGGGGCGATGGAACTTCGGTCTCGAATACCATCCCCTGTCCATTTTCCCTGGCATAAATACCCATTATCGCGCTAACGGGTACATACACTGGCGTCGGGATACCTGCAAAGCGGCCGTTAAAATCCACCGCCTCATTATTCATTTGCAGGGCATGAACCGCAGCGGGAGAAATATTCAGGACGATCTGGCCGTCTTTTACATACTCCTGCGGCACCTGCACATGCTCAGCGTAGGCGTTAACAACGATGTACGGCGTACATTCGTTTTCCAGTATCCATTCGTACAAGGCGCGTAACAGATACGGACGACTGGAAGTCATGGCCATAAACGGACCTATACCATCTCTTTTTCCTGATCCGACAAACTGCTTCGTATCGAATCCCGTGAGAACAGACGAGCGCGATACTCCAACAGTGGCTGGACAGCCTTGTGACTGCCAAGATCAACACCCAGTGACGGCAGCCGCCACAGAATAGGCGCGACACAGCAGTCCACGATGGTGAATTCGTCACTCATGAAGAAGGGTTTTTCTGAGAAGATTGGAGCGATGGAAATCAGGCTTTCACGCAGTTCTTTGCGCATTTTTTCCTGCTGCGCAGCAGTACCCTTGCCCGCTGACAGCTCATCCACCACTGCACACCAGTCGCGCTGGATGCGGTACATCCAGAGGCGGCTTTGGGCACGCGCAACTGGATAGACCGGGAACAGCGGCGGATGCGGAAAGCGTTCATCAAGATATTCCATCATGATGTTCGCCTCATACAGCACCAGATCCCGGTCTACCAGTGTGGGCAGGCTGTTGTACGGATTCAGGGAAGACAGGTCTTCAGGCGGGTTGGCTGGATCCACGCTGATTGTTTCAACGGTGACACCTTTCTCCGCCAGCACGATTCTAACCCGATGGCTGTATTGACTGTTGCCATCAGAATAAAAGGTCATGGAAGAGCGCTTAGCTACAACACCCATAAATTGCTTCCTCAAATAATACCGTCAGCCTGCACACGTGTGCATGGGCTTTTAGTGAATACGTCTCCAGTATTCACGGTTCAATAGCACAACCAAAATGAACAGCAATGCCAGGAATCCCAGTACATAGACACCGATGGTCTGACGCTGCAGACGCACTGGTTCGCCGATGTAATACAGGAAGTTCACCAGGTCATGTATCACGGTATCAAACTCTTCAGGCGTCAGCTCACCGGTTCCTTCGACATGAGCCAGTTCGCACAGATCGGGTGACTCCGCATTATTCGTGCAGATTACGTCACCTTGCAGGCTGTGAAGCACATTGGGCATACCAACGTTAGCAAACACCTTGTTGTTGACACCATAAACACGCGCCTCATCCTCGTAGAATGAGCGCATGTAGGTGTATAGCCACTCCGGGCTGCGCACGCGGGCGATCAGCGTCAGATCGGGTGGCGTTTTGCCAAACCAGTTGTTGCTGCGATCCGCAGGCATGGCGTTTTCCATCAGATCACCGATAGCTGCATCACCAAAAATCAGGTGGTCCATTACGAGATCATTGGGTACATTCAGATCAGTCGCAGTACGCTCATAACGCGCGTATTGCAGCGAATGACAGGAATGGCAGTAGTTCATGTAGGTTTTCCAGCCGTTCTGAAGCGATGCTTCATCACGCAGGTCAAGCTCGATCTCATCCAGCGGAACGCTGGATGATTCAGCACCGACTGCTTTCAGCGGCACCACAACAAGCAGGGCCAGCAATGCAAGCGTGATAATGAGCTGCTTGTTGCTGATCCAGCGCCCTGTGACACGCTGCGGCTCAGGGAACACCTGCTCTTTCTTCGTATACCAGGGCATCAGGAAGAAGAACAGGAAGTACAGCACAGTACAGAACTGAGCCAGGGCAATTCGCGCAGGACTTGTGCCCAGCGTACCGAGATAACCCAGAATCAGGAAGCTGGAGATGAAAATCAGTAGCGCTATTCGGCTGTACCAGCCCTTGTAGCGGATTGACTTCACCGGGCTCCGGTCCAGCCATGGCAGCACAAACAGAATGGCGATAGCACCAAACATTACGATCATGCCCCAGAACTTCGCATCAATGCCGAACAGAGGCACAGTAACTGCGCGCAGCATGGAGTAGAAAGGTGTGAAGTACCAGACTGGCGGCACGTGTTCAGGCGTAACCAGCGGGTTTGCTTCCTGGAAGTTTGGCGGCTCAAGGAAGTAGCCACCCATTTCCGGAGCAAAGAAGATGATCGCACAGAACACGAAGAAGAAGACGGTGATACCGACCAGATCGTGGACCGTGTAGTACGGGTGGAAAGGCACACCGTCAACAGGAATGCCGTTGGCATCCTTGTTTTTCTTGATCTCGATACCGTCAGGGTTGTTGGATCCCACTTCATGCAGTGCCAGCAGGTGCAGCACAACCAGCGCGATCAGAACAATCGGCAGTGCAACCACATGCAGCGCAAAGAACCGGTTCAGTGTCGCACCGGAAATCAGGAAGTCACCACGAACCCATACCAGCAGATCTTCACCAATGACCGGAATAGCGCCAACCAGGGATACAATCACGTTGGCACCCCAGTAGGACATCTGACCCCAGGGCAGAACGTAGCCCATAAAGCCTTCCATCATCAGAATCAGGTAGATGGCCATACCAAATACCCAGATCAGCTCTCGCGGCTTTTTATAGGAGCCGTACATCAAACCGCGGAACATGTGCAGATAGACCACAACAAAGAATGCGGATGCACCAGTGGAGTGGATATAGCGGATCAACCAGCCAAATTCCACATCACGCATGATGTATTCGACGGACGCGAATGCGCCTTCGGCACTGTTGGTATAGTGCATGGTCAGGAATATACCGGACACCAGCTGGATGACCAGCACGACCAGTGACAGTACACCAAAGAAATACCAGAAGTTGAAGTTCTTCGGCGCGTAGTACTTGCTCATGTGCTTTTCCCACGCGGTCATGATCGGCAGACGATCATTGGTCCAGTCGCGCAGGCCTACGAGTGAGGACACAATCCAGCCTTGTTTCTTCGTATCGCTCATTATGCACCCACCTCGTCTTCACCAATCACAAGAACAGTATCTGATTCGTAGTAGTAAGGCGGCACTTCCATATTACGGGATGCGGGAGAGCCACTGTAGACACGACCGGCCAGGTCAAACTTGGAGCCATGACATGGACAGTAGAAACCGCCCTTCCAGTTTTCTTCGAAGGGCTCCGCACGAATCGCCAGCCGGGGTGTTGGAGAGCAGAACAGGTGCGGGCACAGACCGATCAGCACCAGAATCTCTGGTTCGCGTGAACGGTATGCGTTCTGTGCATACTCGGGCTGCTCTGGCTGGGAAGAATCTGGATCCTGCAGATCATCAGCAATTGTCGGAAGCGCTTCCAGCGCCGCCTGCGTTCGACGGACTACGAATATAGGTCGTCCGCGCCATGCCGGGATAGGGCCAAGGATACCACCCTCTTCTATCTGGCTGATATCAACCCGAACCGGGGCGCCCGCTGCGCGCGCTTTGGCGCTGGGGTTCCAGGAACCGACGAAGGGCACTACCGCGCCTACGACACCGGCTGCGCCCACAACCGAGGTTGACCCCAATAAAAACCGTCTGCGGCCAGAATCAGTACCGTCTTCACTCACCGTGTATTCTCCTGAGCTTTGTCGTCTATCAAAAAAGAATCGAGACCGCAGCACGACTGTCATTAGCCGTGTCACGGACGAAATCTGCAAAATGCTGCTGCGCTGCGCTTGTCTGGGCTCGCCTTTGTTGTCAGATCGTGAGGCAATCTGTATTTATGAGTCGGAAGTGGCGCAAACCGGCAAACGGGCTGAATAGTAGTTAATTTGGCGACTTTTTTCAAGCGCCCGATCACCCAATACACAGTTAAGCAATTGAATAAAATACAGAAATTTATTTTCCACCAGGCGAAAAAAAAGCGCCTGTCGCAAGACAGAGCGCTTTTTTTGATTCGAACGCCTTCCAACTCGTGGTCGGCGAAGAAAGATACCGATTAACGCTTGGAGTACTGAGGACGCTTGCGCGCCTTGCGCAGACCCACTTTCTTACGCTCTACTGCACGCGCGTCTCGCGTTACAAAACCTGCTTTACGCAGCGGCGAACGGAACTCCTCGTCGTAGGCAATCAGTGCACGGGTCAGACCGTGGCGAATAGCACCCGCCTGGCCGAAGCTGCCACCACCATTGACAGTCACTTTGATGTCAAACTGGTTATCAAGCTCCAGCAGCTCCAGAGGCTGCTTGACAATCATTCGTGCCACTTCGCGACCGAAGAATGTGTCCAGTGAACGGTTGTTGACCGTGATCTCACCGCTTCCTTTGCTGATAAACACGCGCGCGGTTGCGGTTTTGCGTCTGCCGGTGCCGTAGTATTGAGTCGTTGCCATGGGGATTCCGTGAACCTCTTAAAATTCTTACAGTTGCAGAGCCTGCGGCTGCTGCGCCGCATGTGGATGCTCGTTACCGGCATACACTTTCAGCTTTTTAAACATTGCTCGACCCAGTGGAGTGCGGGGCAGCATGCCTTTAACGGCCAGCTTCAGCACTTTCTCGGGTGAACGGTCGATCAGCTTCTCGAAGCTGAAAGATTTCAGACCACCCGGGTAGCCGGTGTGGTGGTGGTACATCTTGTTGGCAGATTTTTTGCCCGTCACACTGACCTTCTCAGCGTTAACCACCACGACAAAGTCGCCGGTATCCACGTGAGGCGTGTATTCAGGCTTGTGTTTGCCGCGCAAACGGGTTGCGATCTCTGCCGCCAGACGACCCAGCGTCTGGCCTTCTGCATCTACCAGCAGCCAGTTGTGTTCAACATTTTGTGGTTTGGCACTAAAAGTCTTCATGTAACATCACCGAAAAGGGCATATTCTTCAGGGAGCGCGAATACTACCGAAGAGCCTATTAAACTTCAAGTATTTTATGGAGTATTTCTTTCCAACAGATCAGGGGCGATGTTCGCGGGCCAGATACTCCTCGGACTGCATCTCCAACAGGCGGCTGCGGGTGCGTTCAAATACAAAGGCCAGGTCCTGGCCGATATACAGATCACGCAAGGGCACTTCTGCCGAGATGATCAATTTTACATGGCGATCATACAGCTCATCGACCAGACTGACAAATCTTCTTGCCACATCATCGTTGCTTACCCCCATCTGCGGAACGTCCGCAAGCACCACCGCGTGGTAGATTTTGGCCAGCTCAATATAATCAAATGCGCTGCGGGCACCGGCACAGAGCCTGTCGAAACCAAACCAGATCACATCTTCAGCGACCCTGCGCGCGCGCACTGGTCGACCCAGAACATCAATATCAACATCGCTCAACACCTCTTCATGACCAGTGCAGAGCTTTTTGAAACCGTCATCCAGCGCTGTATCAGCCTTTTCCCCCAGCGGCGAGAAATAAAGACAGGCCTGTTTCAGGGCGCGCAGGCGATAATCAACCCCGCTATCCAGCTCTATGATCTGCGTGTGCCTGTGAAGCATCGCAATGGCAGGCAGAAACCGGTCGCGCTGCAGACCATTGGCATACAGACCGTCAGGGTGGATATTTGAAGTAGCCACCAGCACAACCCTGCGCTCAAACAGATGCTCCAGCAGCCGACCCAGAATCATGGCATCACCGATATCCGAGACAAAAAACTCATCGAAGCAAAGAACCCGGGTACTTTCCGCCAGATCGTCAGCCACCTGCTCAAGCGGGTTTTTCTGGTGCTTCAGCGCGGCAAGTCGGGCGTGTATCTGCTGCATGAAGCGGTGAAAATGCGTGCGTTGCTTGTCAGCAAACGGCAGGCTTTCGTAAAACAGATCCATGATGTAGGTTTTGCCGCGCCCTACGCCACCATAAAAATAGATACCCTTGACTGGTTCCTGTGATGCAGCCCTGAACCAGCGCATCGGGTTCACCCAGCGCCCCAAACCATTGGACTGCCCGCCCGCCAGCAATTGTTTATATAGCCGCTCCACCGCTTCAATGGCTGCAGCCTGTGCTGCGTCCGGCTGCAGCAGGCCCGATTTCAGGTCATTCTGATAGCGCTGCTGCGGCGACGCTGTTGGCGCAGAAATCCCCGACACTGGTACGCCGCTCATAGACTGTTCTCTCCTGACGTTAAGCCGGGCATTCTAAGCGAATGCCTGATAGTAGACAAAGGCGGCACAGAGGCAGGCAACACAGAACGATTGCATCGTGATAGAATCGCCATGACTGAACGAACAGCTTTATATTCAAAAAAGCAATATGTATATGTTTTTATATAGCTATACATGCTTTAAAAGTTTCATTATTGTATCGCCGTTAAGCGAAGGTGGATCCGTATGTTGTGGGTGACAGGCATCGTGTGTCTGGCAGTTGGTCTGGTAGCCGGACTGCTTGTTGGTAAAAAAGTACAGACTGGCAGCCCGACGCGAATTGCTGAACTAGAAGCACAGATTCAGGAATTGCAGCGCAGCCACGCCGATTATCGCGAGCACGTCAGCAGTCACTTCGATACAACGGCAGAACTCGTGCAACAGATGACAGAAAGTTATCGCGATGTGTATCAGCATCTGGCCACCGGCGCTCAACAGCTTTGCACCGAAGATGTTGCCAGCAAATTGCTGCCGGCAGGTGAGCAGACGATGTTTGTCAGCGATGCTGACCAGAACGATACACTGGAGCCGCCGAAGGATTATGCGCCCAAGAAATCGCCCGGCCCTGGCGCTCTGTCTGAGGAGTTCGGGCTGGACAGAAACACGTCTCGCGCAGAGGAGTGAATCGCAGCGGCCAGCAGGCCACGGCGACCTCCCCATCATCGTAAGCAAAGCACTCCAAATTCAATGAGCAAATATGCTGCCTCCTGGCCATGGCCGGGAGCCCGCGGCTTGCGGCAACCTAGAACCTGAACTTATGGCTGACTACAACCTGACACACCTCAAGCAACTGGAAGCCGAGAGCATCCATATCATTCGCGAAGTCGCAGCGGAATTCAGTAATCCGGTCATGCTTTACTCCATTGGCAAGGATTCCTCGGTCATGCTGCACCTGGCGCTCAAGGCGTTCTATCCTGGCAGACTGCCGTTCCCGTTGATGCATGTAGACACAACCTGGAAGTTCCGGGAGATGATCGAGTTTCGCGACAACCAGATGAAGAAGCTGGGTCTGGACCTGATCGTACACACCAACCAGGAAGGCGTTGCGGCGGGCATCGGACCGTTTACTCACGGCAGCGAAAAACACACCGATGTCATGAAAACACAGGCGCTGCGTCAGGCACTGGACAAACACAGGTTTGATGCCGCTTTTGGTGGCGGCCGCCGCGATGAAGAAAAGTCTCGCGCCAAAGAGCGCGTATTTTCCTTCCGCGACAAGAACCATCGCTGGGACCCCAAAAACCAGCGTCCGGAGCTCTGGAACACCTACAATGGCAAGGTCAACAAGGGTGAAAGCATTCGAGTTTTCCCGCTGTCAAACTGGACCGAGCTTGATATCTGGCAGTACATCTACCTGAACAACATCGACATCGTGCCTTTGTACTTCGCCAGGAAGCGGCCCATCGTCAACCTCGACGGTGTGGATATCATGGTCGATGACGACCGTATGCCAATTCCCGAAGGTCAGAAAATTCAGGAGAAAATGGTGCGGTTCCGGACCCTGGGCTGCTACCCGCTCACCGGTGCCGTTGAATCCAGGGCCACCACACTGCCCGAGATCATCCAGGAAATGCTGTTAACAACCAGCTCCGAACGCCAGGGCCGCTTGATCGACTCGGATCAGGCAGGTTCCATGGAAGAGAAAAAGCGCAAGGGGTATTTCTGATATGTCACACCAGTCCGAATTGATTAGCACTGATATCACTGCTTACCTTGCGCAACACGAGCGCAAGGAACTCCTGCGCCTGTTGACCTGCGGCAGCGTTGATGACGGCAAGAGCACCCTGATTGGTCGACTGCTGCACGACTCCAAGATGATCTATGAGGATCAGCTGGCCGCCATTCAGAAAGACAGTCTCAAAGTCGGCACGACCGGCGGCAAACTCGATCTGGCGCTGCTGGTCGATGGTCTGCAGGCAGAGCGTGAACAGGGCATCACCATCGATGTTGCCTATCGGTATTTTTCGACATCAAAACGAAAATTCATTATCGCCGACACGCCCGGTCACGAACAGTACACGCGCAACATGGCCACAGGTGCATCAACCTGCGATCTGGCAGTCATCCTGATCGACGCCCGCCATGGCGTTCAGGTTCAGACCCGGCGCCACAGTTTCATCACCTCGCTGCTGGGCATCAAGCACATCGTGGTGGCGGTGAACAAAATGGACCTGGTTGACTACAGCCAGGACGTTTTTGAAAAAATCCGCACCGACTATCTGAAGTTTTCCGAAAAACTGAAACCGGCCGAGTTTCACTTTATTCCGATGTCAGCACTGGATGGCGACAATGTCGTCAACCCCAGCGCCAACATGGCCTGGTACGAAGGCCCGACATTGATGAACCTGCTGGAGAACGTTCAGATCACCGAGAACCGGAACTATGAAGACTTTCGTTATCCGGTTCAGTATGTCAATCGCCCCAACCTTAACTTCAGAGGCTTCTGTGGCACAGTAGCGTCAGGTGTCGTTCGTAAGGGCGACGAGATCATAGTGCTGCCATCACGCAAGAAGAGTCGCATCAAATCGATTGTGACCTTTGAAGAAGAACTGGAGCTGGCACACTCTGATATGGCGATCACGCTGACCCTGGAGGACGAAATCGACGTCAGCCGCGGCGACATGATCGTGCATCGGGACAACATGCCTGCTGTGGCCGAGGAGTTTGATGCCACAGTGGTGTGGATGACCGAAGACGCTTTGCTGCCGGGCAAGATGTATGACTTTAAACTGGGTACAAAAACGGTCAGCGGCCGAGTCAATACCATCAAACACCAGATCGATGTCAACACACTGGAAGAGAATCCGGCCCCGGCGCTGGAACTGAACGAAATCGGTGTGTGTGATGTGTCGGTAGATCAGCCGGTTTGCATCGACAGTTATGATCGCAATCGCAATACCGGGTCATTTATCGTCATCGATCGCCTCACCAATGTCACGGTCGGCGCAGGCATGATCAACCTGGATGCTGCCGCCGCCAAACGCCGCAAGCGCAGCGGTATTACTCACGTAACCCGTGAAGAGCGTTCAGCCCGTTACGGCCAAAAACCGGCAACGGTCATGTTCATCGGTGTCTCCGGTGCCGGCAAGTCAACACTGGCTCATGGCCTGGAACGTCGCCTGTTCGACATGGGCAGGGTCAGTACGGTGCTGGACGGCAAAGCCATGCGGCTGGGTATCAGCAAAGACCTGCCACATGACGCCGAGGGGCGCGCTGAGAACCTGCGCCGCAGTGCGCATATCGCCCGCTTCATAAACGACTCGGGGCTGATCTGCTGTGCCGCTTTCGTCGCGCCAAACCCGGATTCACGTGAGCATGCGGTCAGTGTAATTGGCAAGGACAACTGCTACATCGTGTATCTGAATCCGCCCATCGAGGTCTGCCAGCAGCGTGACCCCAGCGGTATTTACGCGGCTGCAGAGACAACAGGTTCAGCCGACATACCTGGCATCTCCTTCCCTTACTCACCGCCTGAGAAGGTCGAGCTGGAACTGGACACCGCCAGCCTCAGCGTCGATGAGTGCCTTGATCAGGTGCTGGACATGATGCGCGACAAAGGTATCCTTAACGGTCGCTAGACCGGGTTATCGATGTCGATGAACTGATGGCTGAGGTCGAATTGCTGGGCGATCCATTCGCCCAGCGCCTGGACGCCGTAGCGTTCGGTGGCATGATGGCCTGCAGCAAAATAGTGGATACCGTGCTCACGTGCCATATGGACAGTTGGTTCGGAAATCTCGCCTGAAATGAAGGCGTCCGCACCGATCTCAACTGCCCTCTCGATATACGACTGGGCGGCGCCTGTACACCAGGCGATGCGCCGGATTGGGCGGCCCGCAACATCCTGCCCGGAGCTGCTCGATGAAGACTGAGGCGCGATGTGCAAGGGCTCACGCTGCAGGGCGTCGTGAATGCGCGCTCGCAACGACTCGCCAGTCATGGATGTATCGAGGTCGCTATACAGGCCCATCGGTTGCCTGTTGACCTTAGTCAATTCTCCACTGACCGGCAAACCCAGCACAGCAGCCAGTTGCGTGTTGTTGCCCAGTTCAGGATGTGCATCCAGCGGCAAATGGTAAGCCACCAGGTTGATGTCGTGTTCCAGCAGAAGGCGCACCCGCCGCTGTTTCAGACCCGTAATGACAGACGACTCGCCGCGCCAGAAATAACCATGGTGCACCAGCAGCAGATCTGCGCCCGCCGCAGCAGCCGCTTCGATCATTGCCTGACTGGCTGTAACACCCGAAACAACATGCCGAATCTGGTCTTTTCCCTCAACCTGCAGTCCGTTTGGGCAATAATCATTGAACTGGTCCGTCTTTAGCAGGGAGTCCAGTTCTTTGAGCAGGGTGCGGCGATCTATCGGCATAACGATTTACCTTCACTTAATGGGTTTTTATTCGCATAATGCGCAACCATATGAAAAGTTTTTTGCAGTTTATCAGTTGGCCCACATTCGTTGGTGTACTGCTGGCACTTGTGCTGCTGCAATACCAGCAAATTCGCCAATTGTCGGTTCGAATTGACGAACTGGCACTGCAGTCACAGGCACAGATTTCTCAGCCTGCTCCCGCCCAGTCGACGACATCTCACGCCAGTGCAGTCGCCAAAGCATCCCCATCGGTTGTCAGCATTCACTCTACAATTCGCGAGCAGATTCAACTTCCGCCTGTTGAGGAGTTGCCTGCGGCGCTACGTGATTTATTGCAGAATCTGCCATCGGAACGTCTCTGGGACAGCCTTGGCTCGGGCGTTGCCATCAGCGACCAGGGGCATATTCTCACAGCTTTGCATGTTATTGAAGGCGCCGAAGATATTGAGGTCCATTTCAACAATTCGCAGGGCATGAACATCACTGCCCGGGCTCGCCTGCTGGGTGCCGACGCTGACAGTGACCTTGCCCTTCTGCAGGTGGACAGCGCAGAACTGCCTCCTGCTGTGCCGATCGGTTCTTCGGACAACGTCAATGTGGGCGACACTGTCCTGACGATAGGATATCCGCGGCGCGACCTTATGAATCAGAAATCGGTATCCGCCGGCGTCGTCAGCGCCCTGGGTATCCCCAGGGACGGTCTTCCCATCGTGGAATATATACAGACTGATGCGGCTATGAATTATGGCAATTCCGGCGGCGCCCTGATCAATGCCAATGGTGAGCTGATTGGCATCAACTCCTTTATATATTCTCAGTCCGGCGGCTCTGACGGCATAGGCTTCGCGGTACCAATCAATAAAGCCATGATAGTGGTGGAGCAGCTGCGCCAGCAGGGCGTATTCACCCCAGGCTATCTTGGCGTGATTACCGGGGAGCTGCTGAATGACGAAACCAGCAATACCTTTTTCGGAACACCAGATATTGAGGGTTTGCTGATTGAGCAGGTTGATGCCAACAGCCCTGCAGAACAGGCCGGCATTCAGGCAGGGGACGTCATGACACACATCGATGGCCAGGCCATTGAAAGTGTCATCGGCGCAATCGAGCAGATCAACCGCAAACCGCCAGGTGAACAGGTTGTTCTCACGCTTTACCGCGCCGGTGGGACTGTTGAAACGACGGTAACGCTAGGCACTGGCACAGCTCAGTATCGTACCCGGCTCAATACACAGTAAATCCGTCGCGCGCAAAGACACCTGCTCCTGCTGCAGACGGCACCCTGCTTTTGTCCTATGACTGATCAGACGAATGTCGGCCCGGAATTCGCCAGGCTGCCGATAGCGCATGTGCCTGCAGGCGTTCGTTGATGGCCAGCGTTTCTGCCACCGGCGCCAGCGCTGCCGCACCGTGCGGAGAGCATTTCAGAATGGAGCTGCGTTTCTGAAAATCGTAAACACCCAGCGGTGAAAAGAATCGTGCGGTACCCGAGGTCGGCAGAACGTGACAGGGTCCGGCACAATAATCTCCTAACGCTTCCGGCGTGTGGCGCCCCATGAAAATGGCGCCAGCATGCCGCACACCCGGCAGCCACTGGTCCGGGTCCTCGACCGACAACTCCAGGTGCTCAGGTGCAATCTCGTTGCAGATTGCCAGCGCCGTTTCTTTGTCTGGTGCGTAGATCAATGCGCCTCGATTGCTCATGGAGGTTGCAATGATGTCACGCCGCTCCATCTTCGGCAGCAGCCGTGCAATACTGGCACTGACTGCATCGAGAAAATCTTTGTCCGTACTGATCAGGATGGACTGTGCCTGTTCATCGTGCTCGGCCTGAGAAAACAGGTCCATCGCGATCCAGTCGGGGTCGGTCTGACCATCACAGACCACCGTCAACTCCGATGGTCCGGCTATCATGTCGATACCCACCTCACCGAAGACCTGTTTTTTGGCAGCCGTCACAAAAACATTACCCGGCCCGGTGATCTTGTCGACTCTCGGTATGGTCTGCGTACCAAACGCCAGCGCTGCAATTGCCTGCGCACCGCCGATAGTAAACAGGCGATCAACACCGGCCACCGCCGCTGCCGCAAAAATCAGACGACCATCACCTCCCGCATCTGCACCATAGGCAGTAGGAACAACAGCAATCACCTCGTGCACACCCGCGACTTTGGCAGGGATGGCGTTCATCAGCACCGACGAGGGGTAATTCGCCTTGCCACCCGGCACATACAAACCCGCTCTATCCAGGGCGACGACGTGCTGACCGTATACCGAACCGTCCTCTTCTTCATATTGCCAGGATGGTTGCCGCTGCCGCTCGTGATAACGGCGGATGCGCTCTGCAGCCACCTGAAGTGCCTCTGCCTGTTCGGTGTCCAGTGCATCCAGTGCTGCCTGCATTTGTTCCCGGCTTACTTCCAGCTCTTTGACACTGTCGACAGCGCGCTGATCGAAACGACGGGTGTACTCAAGCACAGCCTCGTCACCACGTGTCCTGACCTGCAAAAGAATTTCAGCCACCGTATTACTGACTGTTCGGTCTTCGATCATGCGCCTATCAAGAAGTGCTGTCAGGATCTCGTGAAAATCAGCCTGACCCGCTTCCAGTCGGCGAACACTCAGCGATGTTGATTCAGTTGCATCACTCATGATTTTTCCCCTGCTTCCACCGCCGCGCGTAGCCGTTCCAGCAGATCAGAGACAGCTGCGTGCTTCATTTTCATGGCAGCCTTGTTCACTATCACCCGCGAGCTGATATTGGCGATCAGCTCCAGCGGCTCCAGGCCATTGGCTTTTAGCGTATTGCCACTATCCACAATATCAACGATCCAGTCTGCCAGGCCCATCGACGGAGCCAGCTCCAGAGCACCATTGAGTTTGATGATATCCGTCTGCAGCCCCTGGCCAGCAAAATAGCGGCGCGCAATGTTCACAAACTTGCTGGCTACACGCACTCGATCAGTCGGCGCCGACGCGCCAACCGGCGCTGCTGTCATGAGTCGACAACGCGAGATTTTCAGATCCAGCGGCTCGTAGAAGGCGCCTTCACCATGCTCCATCAGCAGGTCCTTGCCAACAACACCCAGGTCTGCACTGCCAAACTCCACATAGGTTGGAACATCAGAACCGCGCACGATCATGATATGTAAATCAGGACGATTGGTCTCGAACAGCAGCTTGCGACTGGTGGTGTGATCCTCCAGCATCTCTATTCCTGCAGCCGCCAGCAAGGGCAGGGTTTCCTGCAGTATTCGTCCTTTGGTCAAGGCCATGACCAGCGACTGGCCCTTGTTGTCTTTCATCATGCGTTCCTTATGGCAGGCGACGGATCCTGGCGCCCAGTAATTGCATTTTTTCTTCAATACATTCGTAACCGCGATCAATATGGTAGATCCTGTCTACCAGCGTTTCATTGTCTGCAACCAGTCCAGCGATGACCAGGCTGGCAGAGGCACGCAGATCCGTTGCCATGACGGGTGCGCCACGCAGCGATGGGACGCCAGTTATGGTGACAGTGTTGCCCTGGACCTGCATGGATGCTCCCATCCGGTTCATTTCATGCACGTGCATGAAGCGGTTTTCGAAAACAGTTTCGGTAATAATACCCACACCTGACGCGACAGCGTTCATCGCTGCAAACTGGGCCTGCATGTCGGTTGGAAAGGCCGGATGTGGAGCAGTACGCAGCGACACTGCTTTTGGACGTTTTCCATGCATGTCGAGCTCAATCCAGTCCTCGCCGACCTGGATCTGGGCGCCCGCTTCCTCCAGCTTCAATAACACCGCCTCCAGTGTGCCTGGCACCGTGTCCTTGACTCGCACACGGCCGCGTGTTGCGGCGGCGGCAATCAGATAGGTACCTGTTTCAATTCTGTCGGGCATGACGGAATAACTGCAACCATGCAGACGGGGTTTGCCATTGACCACGATGGTGTCAGTTCCGTGTCCCTTGATCTCGGCACCCATGGCAATCAGGCAATTGGCCAGGTCAACAACTTCAGGTTCCTTGGCGGCATTCTCAATGATCGTCTGTCCGTCGGCCAGGGTAGCCGCCATCAGCACGTTTTCTGTACCGGTGACGGTGACCAGATCGAAGAAAATTCTGGCCCCTTTCAGACGACCATCAACGGAAGCCTTGATATAACCATCTTCAACAACGATATTGGCACCCATTTTCTGCAGGGCCTGAATATGCAGGTTGACCGGCCGACTGCCGATGGCACAGCCGCCGGGCAAAGCGACCTCTGCCTGACCAAAGTGCGCCAGCATGGGCCCCAGGACCAGAATCGAAGCCCGCATGGTTTTGACAAGCGCATAGGGCGCGCTGAGTTTGCGCACCGTCGATGCATTAACTTCCACAGTCAGTGTCTCGTCAAGCATGGGCTCAATACCCATGCTGCCCAGCAGCTCCAGCATTGTGGTGATGTCGTACAAATGCGGCAGATTGCTGATTTTGACAGTCTCATCTGTCAACAGCGTCGCCGCCAGAATTGGCAATGCAGAGTTTTTGGCGCCCGCTGCACGGATTTCACCGCTAAGACTGACACCGCCCTGAATCAAGAGCTTGTCCATGAATGATCCCGTATAGAGGAAAGGGTTGACGTCAGGCGGCAGCGGCCTCGGCCGGTGTCATCAGCCGCATGGTCACCGCATGCACTGCGCCGCTTTGAATGTGTGGATTAAGATGCTGATACACCAGTTGCTGACGCTTGACAGCGCCGAGACCCGAGAATACGTCTCCCACCGCAATAACCTGGAACTTGCCTGCCCCGCCATCCACTTTGATCTGGCAGTCTGGCAGGGCAGCACTCAACAACTCTGAAATATCCTGTGCATCTAAACTCATTCGAAAACCTCTAACGGCGTAACCGGGATCGGGACCTTACTGCCACGCCTCAATAACTGCGTCGATATCATTATTGTTGCGCGCCATCAGCGCAGCAAACTGGGTGTGGTACTGCCTGCGCAGGTTGATCCCGCCGACAAACAGGTTGCGCAGTTTCCACTCACCCTGGTCATCTTTGAACAGTGCGTACTGCAGCTCTATCCGGGCTCCTTCGGAGTTGATCTGCATGCGCACATTGGTTGGTGCATTGGGATCTTCCGGTGGATTCTGCGGAGGCAGATAAGTGAGTTCCTGACCACCATATTCAACCAGGGCAGAACCGTAGAAACGCGTCAGGGTACTGCGCAGCTTCTCTCCGAAGGCAGTGAGCTGCGCGTCGGTTGCGTTTTCCGAGAACCGCGCCATCACGCCGCGGGCAACTTCACGAAAGTCCACAAACTTGCCGACTTCCTCTTCAATCCCCGCATAGTAGCGAGTCGGGTCGGATTCAAAATAGGGCCTTAGCTCTTCAACCCGCTGCAAAAGCTGGTTCACCGACTGCTCAGCAGCTTCAACCGCAGTTGGCTGATCGTCCTGGGCCAGTGCTGGCGACAGCGCTACCAGTGATACCGCAGTCAGCAGTGACATTAAATAATGACGCATGTTCGATTTCATCTCTGTTCTCCTTCCTGGCCCGTGCGGGCTGACGAGACGCGTGGCAACGGTCGTTTTCCACAGTGTTGCAGTGTACCTCAAATGAGAAAGACTATAAATTACTACTTGCAATGCAGGGTGTTACTCCGTCTAATGGGCGGCCCAGACAAAGCCTGCGTTCATCGTTTTTTGGTGTCATCAGCAGCTGGACAGTATGCATTTAACTGGAATTTCTATCCTGCAAACTCAACTATGCTCGTAAACATTCTGATAATCTGCCTGGGATTTGCCGGCCTGATATGGGGCGCTGACAAATTCGTCTTCGGCGCTTCAGCATTCGCACGCAATGTGGGCATACCACCACTGGTCATCGGCCTGACAATCGTCGCTTTCGGCACCTCCGCACCAGAAATCTTTTCTTCGGCTGCATCTGCGCTGGCAGGTGAGCCGGAACTGGCGATAGGCAACGCTATCGGCTCCAACATATTCAATCTGGGCATCGCGCTCGGAGTCGCACTTGTCATCAAGCCAATCACCCCACCAAAATCATTGGCCCGCAAAGAGCTGCCAGCACTGATTCTGGTCAGTGTTATCTGCGGCATACTGATGTTCAATGGCTATATCGGGCCTATTGATGCGCTTCTGCTGATTGCCGTGATGACGTTTTTCGTCTGGAAGTTATTCCGCAGCCATCGCTCAGGCGAGGTCGAAGCGATTGAAGAGGAAGAGATTCCAGACAATGTCAGCACCGGCAAAGCACTGGGATTCCTGCTGCTGGGACTGGCACTGCTGATTATCAGTGCCGAATACCTGGTCGACGCATCAATAGAAATCGCCGCCATTCTCGGTGTCACCTCCGGCATTATCGGCCTGACCCTGGTCGCCCTGGGCACCAGCCTTCCCGAGCTGGCCGCCACCGTCACCTGCGCACTGCGTGGGCACCACGAACTGGCTGTTGGCAATATCATTGGCTCCAACATTCTTAACATCCTGGTCGTGCTGCCATTCCCCGGACTGCTGGCCGCTGGTCACTTCGACAGCTCCCTGCTGACACGTGATTATGTTGCCATGATGGTTCTGACTGCCCTGCTGGTTGCACTGTGTTATCCGGCAATACGGGCCCGGCGCCAGCTGGGTCGCCTCAGCGGGCTGGCATTCATAATGCTTTACCTGGCATGGTTCGGCATAATGTATTATCAGATTCACTAGACTGGCGAGACTTCCATGGCCGACCCCCAATCACTGATCGACAGTGCCTTGCGCACTATTCGCATTGAACATGACGCGATCGCGGCACTGCTGCCGCGCATCGGCGAGGCATTCGCCCGCGCCTGCCAGATCATGCTTGACTGTGAGGGCCGCATTGTTGTCACCGGCATGGGCAAGTCCGGCCACATCGCTCGCAAGATTGCCGCCACCCTCTCCAGCACAGGGACACCAGCCATGTTTGTGCATCCCGCGGAGGCCAGCCACGGCGATCTCGGCATGATTACCGGCAAGGATGTGTTGCTGGCACTGTCGAATTCAGGCACCACCGAGGAGCTGGTCAACATCCTGCCTCTGATCAAACGCAAGGGTGTTCCCTTTATCAGCATGACCGGCAACCCGAATTCCAATATGGCCACGACTGCCACCGTTCACATCGATGCCAGCGTCGCAAAAGAAGCGTGCCCACTGGGTCAGGCGCCCACAGCCAGCACCACCGTCGCTCTGGTTCTTGGCGACGCACTGGCGATGGCACTGCTGGAGGCCAAAGGGTTTACCGAAGAAGATTTTGCATTTTCACACCCGGGCGGTCGTCTGGGTCGACGCCTGTTGCTCAAGGTCAGGGATATCATGCACAGTGGTGACAGTATTCCCAGGGTCAAGGCTGGCACCCTGCTGAAGGACGCGCTGTTTGAAATAAGCAGCAAAGGGCTGGGTATGACCACGGTGGTTGACGACAGTGGCAGGCTACAGGGGGTTTTTACCGATGGCGACCTGCGACGGACCCTGGATGCCGGCAAGGACATTACCCGCACCCTCATCACCGATGTCATGTCCGTGAACGGTAAAACCGTGTCCGTGGATGCCATGGCTACTGAAGCTGCCAGACTGATGGAAGAGAACCGAATCTATACACTGGTGGTGCTGGATGACAATCAACAGTTGAGTGGCATCATTCGCATGCACGACCTGCTGCAGGCCAACGTGGTCTAGGAGTACCGATGAAATTTCTGACCGACTCTGCCGATGCCACTCGCCGCGCAGCCAGCATATCGCTGCTGTTGCTTGATGTGGACGGCATCCTGACAAATGGCCAGCTCTACTTTGGCGATCAGGGCGAAATTTTTAAAGCATTCAATACGCTGGACGGCCATGGCATCAAGCTGTTGCAGGCCAATGGTATTCGTGTCGGCATCGTATCCGGCCGCCACTCGCAGGCCCTTTCGGCACGCGCCAGCGCTTTGGGCATTACCCTGATCAAAAGCGGACGCGAAGACAAGCTGACTGCCACCCGCGAGCTCTTGTCAGAGCACCCCTGTGACTTTGAACACATTGCCTTCATGGGTGACGACCTGCCCGACCTGTCGGTCATGATGCGCTGCGGGCTGGCAATTACTGTCCCCAATGCACATCCCAGCATTATTGAACGCGCGCACCTTTGCACAGACGGTGGTGGCGGCACCGGTGCAGTTCGCGAGGTGGCGGATTTCCTGCTACAGGCGGCAGGCAAGTATGACGCCATCATCGCTGCCTGCGAGAGCGGACAGGATTCCTGATGCGTGCGCTGCGATACCTGATAAATCGACTGATTTCATTGCGCCTGAAAGGCTGGCTGGTGGCGCTGGCCCCTGCCGTTCTGCTGGCATGGCTGATGACGGGAGATCTGGATGTCTCCAATCCTGACCAGAGCAGCTCTCAGGTGCAACTGCCGTCGGGCGAACAGTACGAGGGATTCGGCCGTGACATTCACAGCCGTGTCTACAATGACAGCGGCGAGCTGGAGTACACGATCGGAGCGGAAGCCCAACGCCTGTACACAGATGAGGTGACAGAGCTCGATTACCCCATGATCCGCATGTTTCAGCAGGGCCAGGAACGCTGGAATATATCCGCGGTATCAGGCAGAATTCGAGCCTCGTCGGGCGGCGATATTCAGGAACTGGAACTTCGGGACTCAGTTCAGGTGCGCCACCAGATGGGCGCCGATGATGCCATACAGGTGCAGACTGCCTGGCTGATAGTCGAACCGCAGGCCGAGCGGCTGTATACCGACGCGCAGGTACTGATCAACGGCAATCGCATCGAACAGCGTTCTGTGGGCCTGCGGGCCAATTTCTCACTGGATTCACTGGAATTTTTATCAGATGTCGAAGGACGTTTTACAGACATATCACCGTAAACAGGCACGCCAGTCGCGACTGCCTGCCGTGCTTTCCTGCGTGAAAGCACTGTCCTTTGGCGTGTGCCTCACACTGATGCTGCCTGCATTTTCAGCCATGGCACCCACCGACAGTGGTGAAGACATCCGATACCACTCTGATGGCGGCGGCAGTATCGAAACCGAAGGGAATGTCCGAACCACCACCCTGCGCGAGAACGTCCGCATTCAGCAGGGCATGGTGACGATCTTCGGCAACACAGCCAGTCTGATACAGAATACTCAAACCGGTGAGCTGATTCGCGTCACCGTGGCCGGGGAACCCGCGCGCTTCACGCGTGAAGCACCCCTGGCGTCGGAGACGATCACCGGTAGCAGTGACACCATCATCTATTACAACGAGCCAGGCGCCACTGCCGAGGCGCTGCTGTCCGTCGTGGAATTTGTGGGTGAAGCCAGCTTTACTCGCGGCGGCACGGCACTGGAGTGCTCGGAGATCAAACACATCATTGAAACAGCGGCAACGGATTCACCTGGCCCCTGCAGCGGTGTGTTTGCACCCGATGAAACCCCCGACGAAGACCCGGTGGACAACTGATGGATCTGCTTAGCGCCAGCCACCTGGCCAAATCCTATAAAGGTCGCCAGGTTGTCAGAGATGTTTCGCTGACCGTTAACAGCGGTCAGATTGTTGGCCTGCTTGGCCCCAATGGCGCGGGTAAAACCACCTGCTTCTACATGATCGTGGGCCTGGTAAATGCCGACAAAGGCCGGATCAGCATCAACGACCAGGACCTGACCGGGCTGCCCATTTTTGCCAGAGCACGCCTGGGACTGGGCTACCTCCCCCAGGACTCCTCCATCTTTCGCAACCTGACTGTGGCCGATAACATCATGGCCATTCTGGAAACCCGCAAGGAGCTGAGTGCCCGGCAGCGCGAAGAGAAGCTTGAAAGCCTGATTCAGGAGTTCCACATCAATCACATTCGCGATAACAAGGGCATGAGCCTGTCGGGCGGTGAGCGCCGCAGGACTGAAATTGCCCGGGCGCTGGCCACCGATCCACGTTTTATCCTTCTGGATGAGCCATTTGCCGGTGTTGACCCCATCTCGGTCAGTGACATCAAGTCCATTATTCAGCATCTGAAGGATCGTGGCATCGGTGTGCTGTTGACTGACCACAACGTTCGTGAAACGCTGGACATCTGTGAGAAAGCTTACATTGTCAGCGATGGCGGCATTATTGCCGAGGGTGATGCCCAACAGATACTTGCCAACCAGCGTGTGCGCGATGTGTACCTGGGCAAGAATTTCCAGATCTGATCAGCAAATGTCGTGACAAAATCTTGAAAATTCCACCCAATATCGGCATGATGTTTGCTTTAATTAACCGGTCCACATCCGGCCCAGTAATTCACGAGATCGACCCCGTTCTAGCGATGCGCCTGATGTCATGAAGATTTCGCTCCAACTCAAACTCGGTCAACAGTTGACCATGACCCCCCAGTTGCAACAGGCAATTCGCCTGCTGCAACTGTCGACGCTTGACCTTCAGAACGAGATTCACGAGGCGCTGGAATCAAATCCAATGCTGGAAGTGGATGAGTCTCATGACAGCGACAGCAGCGATAGTTACGAGAACAGCGATAACGCAGACAAAGCCAATGGCGCCGACGAAGCGACCGACTCGCGCACCTACGAGGAGCGCCAGAGCGCCTTTGATGAGGTCACAGCGGCCACACCTTCCAATACCGACAGCGATACTGGCGAGGCAGGCTGGGAGGAACACATTCCCGAGCAGCTGTCTGTGGATACCAACTGGGACGATATCTACCAGACCACCTACTCCACCGGCAGTCCGATGGCAGACACGGATGATTTCGAATCACGTGATTCCGCCTCCGAAACTCTGCAGGACCACCTGAACTGGCAATTGAACCTTACCAACATGTCGGATGCCGACCGACTGATTGGCATGGCGATCATTGATGCCATTGATGCCAACGGTCAACTGTCGCTTAGCGTTGAGGCCATTCACGAAGGCCTGATGAGTGATATCGAAGAGCTGGAAGAGGATGAGGTACTGGCCGTACTGCATCGCATTCAGCAGTTCGACCCGGTGGGTGTTGCCTACCGTGACCTGTCGGAATGCCTGTTGATCCAGTTGAACCAGGTCCCGTCCGAACTCGAGACCGACCCCGTGCGGCATGCCAAGGTTCTGGTACGGGACTACCTGGCCCTGCTCGGCAGTCGGGACTACGCCCAGATCATGCGGCTCACGCGATTAAAAGAGCCGGAGCTGCGTGATGCGATTGCCATCATCGAAAAACTCAATCCACGCCCGGGCGCCGATATTGCACCATCCAGCGCCACCTACGTTATCCCTGATGTGATTGTCAGCAAAGACGCCCGCAGTGGACGCTGGCGCGTTGAACTCAACCCGGAAACAGCCCCAAAGCTACGCATCAACCCGGACTATGCAGCGCTGGTAAAACGTTCCGATAACAGCTCCGACAACAACTATCTGCGCGACAATCTGCAAGAGGCACGCTGGTTCCTGAAGAGCCTGCAAAGTCGCAATGAGACACTGCTGAAAGTTGCCTCGCGCATCGTGGAGCATCAACAGGGCTTCCTGGAACAAGGTGAAGAGGCCATGAAACCCCTGGTTCTGCACGATATCGCCGAAGCAGTGGAGATGCACGAATCAACCATCTCCCGGGTAACCACACAAAAATACATGCACACGCCGCGGGGGATCTTCGAACTCAAATACTTCTTCTCCAGTCACGTCAGCACAGCCGGTGGCGGCGAGTGCTCATCCACCGCGATACGCGCGCTGATCAAAAAGCTGGTCGCTGGCGAAAACCCGCGCAAACCACTCAGCGATAGCAAAATCACCCAATTGCTGGAGGATCAGGGCATTAATGTTGCCCGCCGGACAATCGCCAAATATCGCGAATCTCTGTCCATCCCCCCCTCCAATGAACGCAAGCGGCTGGTCTGACTCCTTGCCAGTCCGCTCGGCGCACGTTGCCAGCGCCTGTCCAAGGCACTAGAATGGCGGCTCTGGAAAACAGGACACAGCAATGCAATTAAGCAGCATACTTACCCCGGAACGCACCCTGTGCAACCTGCCGGGTGTCAGTAAGAAACGATTTCTGACCACGATCAGCGAAACCATCGCAGAAACCACGCCCAAGCTGTCGGCTGATGCTATCTACACCGCATTGCTGGCACGTGAGCAATTGGGCAGCACCGGCATAGGCAATGGTATTGCCATTCCCCATTGTCGTGTATCCGAATGTACAACAATCACCGGCACCCTGGTAAAGCTGGATGAGGGTATTGATTTCGATGCCGTCGATTCACAACAGGTCGACCTGCTTTTTGTGCTGATCGTGCCGGCCGAGGAAACCGATGAGCACCTGCGCGTGCTGAGCGCACTTGCGCGCCTGTTCCATCAGGATGAATTCTGTCAGGCTCTGCGGGGCGCTCGCAGTAGCCAGGAGCTGTACGATATCGCCGTACGATTTGATCAGGAACAACAGGCTTAAGCCTGACAGTTGACCCAACGATTCATTGAAGCAGGCTGTGAGACGTCGTGAAACTCTTGATTATCAGTGGTCGCTCCGGCTCGGGAAAAAGTACCGCCCTCAACATGCTTGAGGATCACGGTTATTATTGCATCGACAACCTGCCTGCCAGCCTGTTACAGGCTTTTGTATCGCGCATTTGCCGCGACACGCCAGAACTGCCGCGCGTCGCTGTCAGTATAGACGCGCGCAATATCCCTGAAGACCTGAAGAACGTCCCGCAGATTCTGCAGGAGCTGCAGCTGTCGGCGCTCAATATCGAAATCATTTTCCTTGATGCCAACAGCCCGACACTGATCAAGCGATTCAGCGAAAGCCGCCGGCGTCACCCTCTTACCAGCAACACAGTTGGATTGCGCGAAGCCATCATTCAGGAACGCGAATTGCTGGAGCCCATTTCCGCCCTGGCCGGGCTGTCGATCGATACCAGCACGATGTCGGTGCATCAGTTGCGTGAAGTCGTTCGTTCACGAATTCTGGAAAAAAAGGACTCATCGCTTTCCGTGATGTTTGAATCCTTTGGCTTCAAGAATGGCGTGCCGATTGATGCAGACTTTGTGTTTGACGCCAGGTGTCTGCCCAATCCGTACTGGGACAGTCAGCTGCGGCCATTAAGCGGGCTGGATGCACCGGTTGCCGAATACCTGCGCAATGAGCCGGATGTGCAGGAACTTCTGCAAGACATTGAGGCATTTCTGGACCGTTGGCTGCCGCGCTTTGAAGCCAGCAATCGCAGCTACATGACTGTTGCAATCGGCTGCACGGGTGGGCAGCACCGCTCCGTATTTCTGTGCGAACAACTGAAGCTGGCGTTTGCCGACAAGATCAACAATCTGCAGGTTCTCCATCGAGAGCTGCGACGACGTCAGGACAACACCATCGCAACATGATCGAATCGACCATTACTATCTGTAACAAAGCGGGCCTGCATGCCCGCGCAGCCTCCAAACTGGTGGGCGTCGTAAACAAGTACCAGAGCAAGGTGCACATCGGCAACGACAAGCTTGTTGATGCACACAGCATTCTGTCATTGATGATGCTTGCTGCCAGCAAAGGCACCACATTGCGAATTGTGGTTGATGGCGACGACGAATCAGCAGCACTGGAAGACATCGTGGCGCTGGTAAACAACCGATTTGACGAAGGCGAGTGAGCAAAAGCGTGACAGACTATAAAGAATCCCCCTGGGGTGATGACAACGAGACAGAGAGCAAGACCCGCCGCAAGCAGCGCATGACCGAACTGCAGAAAATGGGTGCGGAACTGATGACCCTAAACAAGCGCCAGTTGGATCTGATTGACCTGCCCGAGAACCTGTTGTCAGCGATGCGCGAATACCAGCGCCTGCCTAACCGCCACGAAGCCAAGCGCCGACAGATGCAGTTCATTGGCAAACTGATGCGTGCTGCCGACCACGATGCTATCCGTGAGGCACTGGACAAACTGCGTGCGCCTGATCGTCAGGAAATGCGCCGGGCACAACAGATTGAAACCTGGGGCGAGCGTTTGCTGCAGGGAGACGATGAGACGGTCGAGGCATTTCTGGCAGAATGGCAGCATGCCGAACGCCAGCCGCTCAGGCAATTACTTAGAAATTGCACCGATGCTGGCGTCAAACCTTTATCCGCGTCCGAGGAAACTGACTCGGCAAAAGCCGCCATGGAAAACACCCAGGAGGCAGACAACTCATCTCCTGCTGTGGTCGCGGCACGCAAAGCCCGCCGCCGCCTTTTCGACTACCTGGGCCAGGTCATTGTCTGACATCTGGTGGCGATGCCAGAAAACTCCAGCGGTCTGCGTATTCCAGGATCAGGGCATCAACAGCCCCCGCTGGCGAGTGGCCCTCGCCCTCCGCGGCATATAACCAGGCTGCAGCCCTGTCACCGTGACGACGCTGCAACGCGGCAATCAGTTTGTAACTGTGCGCCGGCGCAACTATGTCATCACCAGGCCGTGCGACCGTCAGAACGGGCGGCAGCGAAGCCGGTGAATTCTCGCCAGTCAGTGCCTGGTGGTAGGAAGAATTGGCAAGCTGCCATTCTCTTGACTGCTCAACACCGGGGTCACCGTATTCCGCCACCCAGGACGGCGATCCTCCCAGCCGCAGAAAGGACGGCAGGTCGTGCAGCCCTGAATCCGCAACAACCGAACTAAAGACATCAGGCGCCTTTAACATGGCCATGGTGACCAGCAGCGCACCATGGCTGCGCCCCATAGCGGATACCTTGTTCCCCTGCGTCTGCAAAGCTGACGCTACATGGACAAACTCATCAACAGCCTGAGGCAGATCACCAGCAGGCCCCACGACGACGTAATGCCCCCCAGCCAGCAGCCACACATAACGTGCAATAGAGAACCCCAACTCAATTGGCGCACCGAACCCACCATAGGTTTCAACCAGCACATGATTATTGTCGTCAGGAATCAGCGAATCAGCATCTGTTTCTTTCTCAGGGGAAACCACAAAATACGGGACAGTACCATTCTCGCCTGCTGAATTGCCCATGTTGGACAATTCAAGCCTGACATCCAGATCAGCGGCAGGTGGCATATCCTGGCTCAGCAACTTCGTATTTCCCGTGCTCAGGTCCAGCAAGGTCGCCTGCGGCGGTATGGTCAGGCCGCTGTAGGCCAGCAATAACTGCTGGGGCTCTGTGGCACGCATTCGATCAAGTCGCACCGGTTCTGGCAATGCCACCTGCCCCACGATTACGCCATCCAGGCGCTGCTGGTAGAGCAACGATTGTCCATGGCGAAGGTATTCTACAAGCAAAACGTTGCCTACGACCTGCACGGAGGACAGTTGGGCGTCTTCGAGTGGCGCATCCCAGGACAGGGATCGCAGCGCGGTATCCGTCAGAGAGGCCGTGTAAATGACAGGATCACCAGACGGTCGACGCCCTTCACGGCGATAAAAAACAAACTCTTCGCCAATCGCGCCAGCAAACCATAAGCCGACAGCGTCGCCCTGCCAGAACCCGTCGCTTCGAACGGGCGTACCAGTGCTCCAGCGCGCCAGTTGGGTGCCGGAGCGATCGGCCAGCAGTGTCAGGCGATGGCGACCTTGTTGCGATTCAGCAACAATGACCCGCTCCGACTGCAGTACCGGTAGCAAAGCCTCTATAACCCAGCCTTCCTCAGGCTGATATACCGTCGCGCTGTTTGCTGAATCTGATGGCGCAGATCGCAGCTGATGATAATAAAGCGATTGAGCGTCGCTGCTCCAGACCCCGTCCTGACTGCCAGCCCAGACGGCAAGAACCGGGTTCTGACCGTTTGCGGTCAATGCCAGGCTGTCACCCGAATCGACAAAACCAACATGCCATGCGTCAGCCAGTTGCAACAGGACTGCCGACCCATTCGCATTCACCGATACCGAGCGCCAGCTGTCAGAGGTCACACCAGCGACTGACGGCAAAGTCTGTCCAGCAGCAGCCACATCAAATGAATTGCGGGATGCATCGCCGGGTGCCGGCAGCTCAGACCAGTAGAGTTCGTAATGGTCCTGCATACCAGGATTGAAATAATAGAAATAGCGTTGCCCGGCGACAGCCACTGCCTGAATGCGGGCATAGTCCCAGCTTTGGGCCATCAATCGCTGCCACTGCTCACGGCTGGACAGTCCGGACAGCATTTCAACGGTGCGTGCCTGCTGTGCCTGGCGCCAGGTCCGGCTTTGCCCGGTATCTGTCTCAAGCCACCGAAAGGGGTCGGCTGTCGGCTGCGCGCTGATGGATGCAGACAGGAGCACCATAACAAGCGTCATGATTAGCAGCACGATCGCGCCAGCGCCGAGATGACGGTACTTTGTCGGCACTCTCAGCAGAACATGCTCTGGTTGATGATGCCCGCACCCCATGCTGTGTCACCTTCAGTTTTTGAACAGCGCCAGCAGGGTCTCGCGCAACCAGCGATGTGACGGGTCGCTGTCCGACTGGCGGTGCCAGTAAAGGTGCAAATCCAGTGGCATGGTTTCGAAGGGAAGTTGGCGCAATGTCAGCTGGTATTGGGACGCCAGGTAGCGTGGGACCGTCAGTACCAGATCGGTGCCCCGCACCACTTCGGCAGCGACCCGGTAGTGCTGAACGCGGAGTTGGATGCGACGTTCAGCCTGGTGGCGCAGCAGGGCCATATCGACCTGCCCCAGTCCCCTGCGACGGCTCGACACATGAATATGGCTCATGCCAAGGTAAGCGTCCAGTGTCAGTGGCTGCTGTGACATGGGATGGTCGGGGCGCATGGCGCACACATAGTCGTCCTTGATCAAGGACTGATGTGACACCTGGGTATCTTCGATCAGGGGCACATCGACAGCAAAGTCCAGCTCGCCGCGTGACAACTGGCGTACCATCTCGTGACGCTTGGTATAGTAGCTCTGCAGTGACAGGTGTGGCGCATGCTGCTCGAAATGCGGAAACAGCCTGGGCAGAATGACCGCCTCGGCCAGGTCCGTCATGCTGAAATGATAGGTACGTTCCGCGGAATCCGGGATAAAGTCTTCACGCTCCAGAACACTCGCGTTCAACATACCCAGTGCAGCAGAAATGTTCTGGGCAATACTGTCTGCCACAGGCGTCGGCAACATGCCTTTCGAGGTGCGAACAAAAAGTTCGTCGTTGAACACTCGTCGCAGCCGCGACAGCGCATTGCTGACTGCCGGCTGGGTGATGGCCAGTGCCTTGGCAGCCTGAGTCAGGTTGCGCTCGGTATAGATCGTGTCAAACACCAGGAACAGATTTAGATCCAGCTTTTTCAGAGCACGGCCCCCTTTTTATTATCGCAGTCGCCAGTCCTTGTGCTGTTTCCAGACATGAGACCTGTGTGACTTGCCCTGCTTTATGTATTATTCTCATGAATGATACTTAAATTCCGCAATAATACAAATCAATAGTATGGATAAGTTTAAATGAGTCAGTTGTATCTGGTCCGCCATGGACAGGCGTCGTTCGGTGCCGACAATTATGATCAACTATCAAAGCTGGGCGAGCAGCAGGCGGTCTGGCTTGGTGATTATTTTCGCGAACTGGGTGTGACGTTTACCCGCGCCATCGCGGGCTCCATGAAGCGTCAGCAGCAGACAGCGCAGGGCATCCTGCTCGGCGCCGACCAGCCTCTTGGCATTGCCACCGACGCCGGCTTTAATGAGTTTGACTTCCATACCCTGGCCACAGTTTATTGCCACAGTGCTGGCATGGAAGTACCTTCGGTCAGCGACGGTGGACGTCTGTTTTTCCAGATGCTGCGCAAGGCCATGCATACCTGGTCGCGTGATGAATTGCATGCAAGTGACCATGACAACTCGCCACACTCACTGGAGCGCTGGCAACAATTCCATAATCGGGTGCACAACAGCATGCATTCCCTGACCGCCCTGGAATCGGGAGAAACTGTTCTGGTTGTCAGTTCTGGTGGCGCAATGGCCATGGCTGTATCACAGATTCTGGGCTGCGGAGTCGATACTATGATCGACCTTAACATGCAGACACGCAACACCGGCATACACCACTTTCATTTCAGTCAGCGCGGCTTTCAATTAACCACTTTCAACGCGCTGCCGCACCTGCAGAGACGCGACCGATTGCACGCGCTTACTTACACCTGAATGCAGGACCTCTGACAGCGAACTTAGACTTGAAGGCAATGCCCGACCGGAACTGGCACCATGAACAACAATAAAGCTTTGGCAAATTGGCTAAACACTCATATCGATGGCTGTGACGGCCAGTATCAACTGGAAAAGTTTGCAGCTGGACAATCCAATCCCAGTTTTCTGCTGCAGTGCGGGGGTCAGCAGTTTGTCCTCAGGCGCAAACCGCCTGGCGAACTTTTGGCATCGGCTCATGCAGTAGATCGCGAGTATCGCCTTATCAGTGCACTTCGGCACACTAAGGTGCCGGTACCCCAGGCCCTGGCACTGTGCACCGACGACAGCGTGATTGGCAGCATGTTTTATGTGATGAGTTACGAACCGGGTGACATATTGTGGGACCCGGCGTTGCCTGATGTTGAGGCGGCTTTGCGACCGGGCTATTACCACTCACTGATCGGCGCGCTCGCCACATTGCACGATGTCGACTATGAGGGTATCGGGCTGCAGGACTTTGGCCGGCCCGGCAACTATTTTGAGCGTCAGCTGACACGCTGGCACAAACAGTATCAGGCTTCGCAAACCACCGAACTGCCTGCCATGGATTCACTGATTGCCTGGCTGCAGCGCAACATGCCGCCTGATGACGGCGCCAGCAGCATCATTCATGGTGACTACCGGCTGGACAACGTCATGTTTCATAAGGGATCGCCGCAGATCCGAGCTGTCCTGGACTGGGAGCTGGCAACGCTGGGGCACCCAATGGCTGATCTTGCTTACTACCTGATGGCGCTTCGATTGCCGGGCGAAGGCGAGATTCGGGGCCTGCAGGGCAAGAATCTGAAGGAACTGAATATCCCTGAAGAAGCGGAGCTGATAGACCTGTACTGCCAACAGCGCCAGTTAGCCTCACCGCGACACTGGAACTTCTATATGGCATTCTGCTTCTTCAGACTGGCAGCAATTCTGCAGGGCGTCTACAAACGTGGCCTGGACGGCAATGCCTCCAGCGAGCGGGCGCTGCGCATGGGAAAGCTGGTGGCACCGCTGGCGGAAATGGGGCTGGCCTCCGTTGACTGACGAGTGCTACCATCGAAGCAATAATAAAAACTGAGGGTGTGTTATGCGCGACAAACACGCACGAGCCTATTGGCGGGCCAACGTCAGAATACTGGCGGGCCTGTTGTCTGTCTGGTTCTTTATCTCCTACGTCTGTGGCATCCTGCTGGCCGACACGCTGGATGCAATCCGGTTCGGCGGCTTCAAGCTAGGTTTCTGGATCGCACAGCAGGGATCCATCTACGTTTTTGTGGTGCTGATTATTGTTTATGTTGTGCTGATGGACCGGCTGGATGCGCGCTACCGAAGCGATAGCGAGAAAGGTGTATCCAGGGAGGATCAGTCATGACTGTGCAGCTGTGGACATACATTTTTGTTGCGCTCTCTTTCGGTTTATACATCGGCATTGCCGTCTGGTCGCGCGCCGCATCAACCAATGATTTTTACGTGGCTGGCGGTGGTGTTCACCCTCTCGCCAATGGCATGGCAACTGCGGCTGACTGGATGTCAGCAGCGTCATTCATCTCCATGGCAGGCCTGATCTCCTTCCTTGGACGCGACGGTGCGTTTTACCTGATGGGCTGGACTGGCGGTTATGTGCTGTTGGCGCTGCTGCTGGCTCCCTACCTGCGCAAGTTTGGCAAGTACACCGTGCCGGACTTCATCGGTGACCGCTATTACTCACGCAGCGCGCGCCTGGTGGCAATCTTCTGCGCCATTTCGGTGTCCTTTGTTTACGTCTGTGGTCAGATGCAAGGGGCAGGTATCGTTTTTTCCAGGTTCCTGGAAGTTGATATCACTACCGGTGTGATTATCGGCATGGCCATTGTGTTCTTCTATGCCGTTCTGGGTGGCATGAAAGGCATCACTTACACGCAGGTTGCACAGTACTGTGTGCTGATTTTTGCGTACATGGTACCGGCTATCTTCATCTCGCTGATGATGACGGGCAACCCCATTCCACAAATCGGGTTTGGTTCCGAACTTACCGCGGAGTATGGGGGCGGCTATCTGCTTGACCGCCTGGACAATTTGAGCCAGGACCTGGGCTTCGCGGTCTATACCGAAGGTCAGCGCGCGACACAGGACGTATTTTTCATCACCGCTGCCCTGATGTTCGGCACAGCCGGACTGCCGCACGTGATCATCCGGTTTTTCACTGTGCCAAGCGTCAGAGACGCGCGCAAATCAGCAGCCTATGCGCTCATCTTTATCGCCATTCTGTACACGACAGCACCAGCAGTTGCAGCATTCGCACGCACCAACTTGTTGAATACCGTCGACAATGCTGTATACGAAGAGCTGCCATCCTGGTTCAGCACCTGGGAAACAACCCAGCTGATCTCTTTTGACGACCGCAACGGGGATGGCCGGGTGCAGTACTCGGGCGATGCAGAAACCAACGAATTGCAGGTCAACCGGGACATCATGGTGCTCGCCAACCCCGAGATTGCCCAGCTGCCCAACTGGGTGATTGCGCTGGTAGCGGCTGGCGCGCTGGCAGCGGCGCTGTCAACGGCCGCCGGCCTGCTGCTGGTCATTTCCACGGCGGTTTCGCATGACCTGCTTAAACGCAGTCTGCTGCCGGGGATCAGTGAAAAGCAGGAACTGTTATTCGCCCGGCTTGCCATCTTTGTCGCCATCCTGATTGCGGGTTATTTCGGCATCAATCCGCCCGGGTTTGTTGCCGAGGTAGTTGCCTTCGCGTTTGGACTGGCAGCCGCGTCATTCTTCCCGGCGATAGTACTGGGCATATTCTACCGCCGAATGAACCGTGAAGGAGCAATCGCGGGCATGCTGGCAGGCTTTCTGTTCACCGCCGGTTACATCGTCGCCTTCAAATTTGTGGTACCCGAACTCAGCACGCCGGAGCACTGGTGGTTCGGAATATCACCAGAGGGCATTGGCACGCTGGGCACGCTGATCAATACCGTGGTGGCACTGACTGTCAGCCGCCTGTATCCAGCACCACCTCGCGACATTCAGAACATGGTGGAGGAAATTCGATTGCCGGGCGCAGTGCCGGCGGCAGTCAATCATCCGTAACATCGATTGTGGGCGCTGCGGGTCTGGCTTCGACCTGCTGCGCCAGGCGATCGCGCAATGCGTCGCCCAGAGAATGATAGGCCCTGGCGATCGGACCATCCGGCTGAGCTATTGTCACTGGTGTGCCAGAATCACCCTGTGATCGGATCAGTCTGTCCAGCGGCAGGGAGCCTATCAGCGGGATATCAAAGTCCTGCGCCAGGCGATCGCCGCCGCCCTCACCAAAAATCGCCTCAACATGCCCACAATTGGAACAGACATGCTGACTCATGTTCTCTACCACGCCCAGCAACGGCACCCTCACCTTACGAAACATCTCCATGCCTTTACGTGCGTCGGATAGCGCCACATCCTGAGGCGTGGTGACAATCACAGCACCGCTGATACGCGCGGTCTGCGTCAGGCTCAACTGTATGTCGCCGGTCCCGGGCGGAAGATCAATAATCAGGTAATCCAGTGCTGACCACTGGGTGTTGAGCAGCAACTGATTGAAGGCACCAACAATCATAGGCGCGCGCCAGACCATGGCAGTTTTCGCATCGACCAGAAAGCCAATTGAATTTGTCTCAATGCCGTGGGCTACCAGTGGCAGCATGATTTTCCCAGGTTTGACCTGCGGGCGTGTCCCGTCTGCAACACCCAGCATCAGCGGCAGGCTGGGACCGTAAATATCCGCATCCAGCAAACCGGTGCTATAGCCCTGTTGATGCAGCGCTACCGCCAGATTCACCGCTGTTGTAGATTTGCCTACGCCACCTTTGCCGGACGCAATGCAGATAATGTGTTTAATGGTTGCCAGCGGCTCCATGCGACCCTCCTGCTCAGACAGACACTGCCTGACTCAATTGCTGTAACTGCTCGAGGCGTGAGTTTAGCAGGCTGTTGCGCTTAGACACACTTGCAGTCTTGATATTGGCGCCAAAACCATGTTCTATTTGACGTCGTACATTAATAGAATCCGGTAACTCTGGTTGGACCATGACAACGCCTGGCAAATACACTGAACGAGTCGAGAACAGCCAAGCTGCCAATCGCAGCAATGGCTTGAGACACTGTCTGCGACACACGGTGGCATTTGTTATGGCTTCCGCGCTGCTGGGCAGCATCGCAGCCGCTGCCGAGGAAAACCCCGCCAACATGGGAAACGACCCTCTGACCAATGCCCAGCGATCCTTTGAGCACCCGGTCAAGTATGCAATCTATTCGCCAGCATGGCACCTCAGCACCAATGCTGGCCTGCGCATCGTTGCACAAAACCAGAGCGACGAAGCCATCGAATTGAAAAAGGTTGTGTTCACAGATGAGTCGGGGGAGGAGCCCCCCACGGAGCTGCTGTTGAACCTGACGGTACCCGCCCACGGCTGGGCCGAGACCCAGGTTGACTATCATGAGCTTCTGGCGGGAAATGACTGTGTGGAACGCACCATGGAGGATGACTGGAAGCTGGTGGAAATTTCCAACTACACGCTTAATCCGTCGGTGCGTGGTCTGATTATTGAAAACACCCGCTCATTTCGAATTTATCAGTGCGTACGCAGTGTTCGCGCACACTGGCACAACATCGACCAGGATATCAGCGGAGAAGGCCCGCAATGGTTGATGTACCACTTTGAACGGCTACCCATCGACTGATGTACCTGCGGATTACCTGCTCTGCTTAGTTGCTTAGCGCCTGCGCCTCTCTGACCAGACGATCCTTGCGCGATTCCAGCTCGGAGATAAGCGCCTTCTGCAGGGGCTCGGCGGTCTGCCCATTCGCATCCACATTGTCGTACTTGCTCTGCTCGGTTGCCAGCATCTGCAGCAGTTCCTCGGCGGCCGTAATCGCCTCACGCAATCGTGCATTGGCCTGTTCGCGCCGACTGATGCGGGCCTCGTACTCGGCCAGTTGCCGCTCCATGGCAGCAATACGCTCTTCCTCGGCCTGAGCCATGCGCGCCCGCTCGGCTGCCATTTGCTGTTGCTGCAGAGCTGCGGCCTGGCGAGCCCGCTCCTCGGCTCTTTGTTCTGCCTCTTCTCTGGCCGCTTCCGCCGCCTCTCGCTCGCGCTGAATAATTGCCAGCTGCTCGCGCAATTCGCGCTCACTGCGTTCAGCCTCAAGTCGCGCGCGCTCTGCCTGTTGAAATTGAACAGCCAATTCTCTGGCCTCGGCCTGAGCCGCCGCCTGCTGCTCCATGATTGCCTGCTGTTCGGCCTGCGACGCGCAGCCCGCCAACACCAATAAAGTCACGGCTCCGAGCAAGCGGCGCAGTGCGGCTGTGTTTGAGCTAATCATCTTAATACCCTTGTCTTCAATCACGATCAGGGACAGGCAAGCGGGCTTGCCGCATCAAATGGAACAATATCCGTACTTTACCACACCAACCAGAAGATTGAGCAGCGCTCAGGCCAGATTGGCTGTCGAGCACCAACTTACTCTATAATCGAATGCGTACCAGAGGCCCTCGAGCCAACTCATCGATACCGTGAACCATGCCCAGAACGTTTGTACGACATTTTCTTATCATACTCGGTCTGCTACTGGCATGTCTGTTGGCTCTGGGCATGCTCGCATTGAGCACATCTCCGAATGTGGCTGGTAACGGGGCGCTCAACGAGTCAGAACGTCGCGAAGTCGAGCAGCTGATTGCCGATTACAGCCCCGACCGCCTTAGCGGCAGTGGTGAGCAACAACTGACGCTGAATGCTCACGAGCTGACCATGCTCGGCAACGTCCTGCTTAACAGTGTTCCCGGACTGCAGCCAGCCGCAATGAAAGTGGCAATCAGTGGTGCAACGGCAGACGGCGAGATCAGCATCCCGCAAGCACTCGGCCCTTTCGGTACCGTATACCTCAACCTGAGCGCAAGTTTTGCGCAGCAGGGTGACAGCGTCCAGCTGACGTCGCTGCGGGCTGGCAGACTGCCAGTACCGCGCTATTTCACCAATGCCGCACAAGCCTGGCTTGCCAGCCGTCTGCAGGCGGCTGGTACACCCAGAGAGGAGCTGCTGGTACTGAGGCGTAATCTGGACAACACTTCGCTGGCCAATGACGAGCTGCAACTAAGACTGCAATGGAACGAACAGACCCTGGAACGTTTGCGCAGCCAGGCGCAGCAGTGGGCCATTTCCGCAGAAGATCGTGAACGAGTGCGTGCCTATTACGTGGAAATCGTCCGCATCGCGGAACAGCAGGCCGCCGACAACCGATTTGTATCCCTGCACCGTTTTCTGCCACCGCTGTTCGCGCTCGCGGTTCGGCGCAGCGACTCGGCGGACGACGCTATAGCTGAGAACCGGGCCTTATTACTGACCCTGTCCATGTTTGCCAATGAACTGCCAGTCAGTGATCTGCTCGGCCCCCAAACCGGCACGCAGCCAGGCCTCGACGCTCTCCGCAACACAGACCTGCGCACGATGATGTTCTACCGGCACGATCTCAGCCTGCACTTTACCACCGCTGCAGCAATCGCCGCCTCGGCCGGTGTCGATCTGGCAGACATACTGGGAACCGCCAAGGAAGTCTACGATTCGCGGCAGCGCAGCGGCTTCAGTTTCAGTGACCTGACAGCCAATCTGTCAGGAATGGCGCTGGGAGAAGCCGCCACACAGCTCGATAGCGCGCAGCAACTGCAGCGCCGGATGGCTACAGCGCAAGCCGAGACTGACTACATGCCCACCCCAAGCACCGATGCTGATGGAATGTCCGAAGAGGAATTTGCGCAACGCTTTGTAGATCGGAGCAGCGACGTTTACAATAGCAGGCTTTCCGATATCAATGAGCTAATAGCGGCCTTGCCGGTTTACACGGACTGATCATTCAGCATGACAAAATCAGACAAGCAGGGATTCATCACGGCAAACCTGCACGCCGACCGTAATGCCAAACCTGAACATGGTGTGCTGCACAAACCTGTACACACCTCGGTTGCATTCAGCTACGATGATGCGCGCGACCTGGCAGCGGTATTTCAGGGCAAAAAGTCAGGCTTTAATTACGGCCGACAACAGAACCCCACGGTGAATGCTCTGCAGGATCGCGTCACCCAGATGGAAGGTGGCATTGCCAGCACCGCATTTGCGACGGGAATGGCGGCTATTGGTTCGACACTGTTTGCCCTGCTTAAACAAGGCGATCACATCATTTCCAGCGCATTCCTGTTCGGCAACACCAACAGCCTTTTTAACTCGTTCAAAAAATTTGGCGTTGAAGTCAGTTTTGTCGATACAACCTCAGCCGAGGCTGTTGCGGCGGCGATTCAGCCCAACACCAGGCTTGTCTTTACGGAAACAATCGCCAACCCGGTAACCCAAGTCGCCGACCTTAAGGGTATTGGTGAACTGTGCAGTAAGCACAACATCATTTATATCGTCGACAACACGATGACCTCGCCGTGGCTTTTTAAGCCGGTCACTGTTGGGGCCAGTCTGATTGTTAACTCGCTCACCAAGTTTATAGGCGGTCACGGTAATGCACTGGGAGGTATGTTGACCGATACGGGTCTGTACGACTGGCAGACTTACCCGGGCATCGACGACACCTACAAAAAAGGTGACCCGACACTATGGGGAACAACTCAGATTCGCAAAAAAGGCCTGCGGGATTTTGGTGCCACGCTCGGACCGGAAGCTGCCCATCACCTGGCAGTCGGCTCAGAAACTTTGCCACTGCGCATTGAACGGGCGACCGATAATGCACTGAAACTGGCGCAGTTCTGTGAGCGGCACCCACGCATCAACAAAGTGTTCTATCCCGGACTGCCATCGCATCCGCAGCATGAGCGCACAAACGAACTGTTTCGCAAACCCGGCGCTCTCATGAGCATTGAGCTGGATGACAGCATTGACTGCTTCGACTTTCTCAACAAACTGAGCTGCGTGGTTGCTTCAAGCAACCTGGGCGACGTACGCACACTGGCGATTCCGGTTGCTCACACTATTTTTTACGAAATGGGTGCCGAGCGTCGTGCATCCATGGGTATCAGCGACAATCTGATCCGACTGTCTGTCGGTATCGAAGACATTGATGACCTAATTCAGAATTTTGACGAGGCACTGCGCTAGTGTCCTGACAACCGACAATCACTCTGAAACTATGCGAACTAATCAGACAGGACACTTAATGATTACACTTTGCCACCAGTCCGACATCGAGGAAGGCCGCGCCAAGGGATTTGATGTGAATGGCAAACAGCTGTTCGCGGTTAAAAAAGACGAGCAGCTTTTTCTGTATTACAACTACTGCCCGCATCTTGGCACCCCACTGGAATGGCTGGAGGATCAGTTTCTCGATCCGGATGGTGTCTTTATTCAATGCGCCACCCACGGCGCCCTGTTCCAGATCGAGAACGGTCAGTGTATTCAGGGCCCCTGCAAAGGCAAGTCGCTAAAACCAATCCCCTTTGAGTTGGGCAACGGCTTCATGATGGTTGAAGAATCGCAGGTCGCCCTGCTTGGTCGCCTCTGAGGTCGGCAGGCGCCCTTCAGCCAGATCGCAGGGCTTTGGCCAGACGCTCAACCGCACGCTCCATATCATTCAGTGACCGTGTATAGGCAAAGCGGACATAACGTCTGGCGCTGTGTTCGCCAAAATCCGTGCCTGGAGTCAGCGCCACGCCATGGTTCTCCAGCAGGTTCTGGCAAAAAGCTTCGCAGTCGTCAGAAAATCGATCAATTCCGGCATAGCAGTAAAACGCACCCTGTGGTTGCCACGGCAGGCTGAATCCAAGTTCGGGCAAAGCACTGGCCAGGAAGTCGCGCCGCTGCCGGAATGCTTCGCGCCGGGCCTCGTGTATATCTACGGATGCCGGATCAAACGCCGCCAGGGCTGCATGCTGCGAAGCTGTGCAGGCGGCAATGAACAGATTCTGAGCCAGCACATTGGCGGTGGCGGCAAAGCTCTGCGGCACGACCAGCCAACCAACACGCCAGCCTGTCATACCAAAATATTTTGAAAAACTGTTGATGACAAAATTCTGTTCACCAAAGGCCACAGCTGACGGCAGATCACCCATGGGCCGGCTCTTTTCCCGAGCGCAGGTGAAGTCCAGACCGTGGTAAATCTCATCAACCAGCAGGTGGACATTGCGCCGCTGCGCCCAGTCACTAAGCTCCTGCAAGGCTGCAGATTCAATGACAGCACCAGTTGGATTGGCTGGTGAGGCCAGCCACAGACCTTTGACACGATCCGTGTAGATGGAATCCAGCTGCTCGATTGAAGGCGCCGCCTGGCCAGGTGTTTCCGGCGCAAGCAGCACCGACTGACCGCCGACCAGCTGAACGTAATTCCGATTGCATGGATAGGCCGGATCCGGCATCAGCACATGATCACCAGGGTTGATAAGCAGATTGGACAGGAGTACCAGGGCGCCACTGGCACCGGGCGTTATAATGATACGAGACGGCTCAACATCCACTTCGTGATGCTCTGCGTAGAACCGGGCGATGCGCTCGCGCAGAACAGGCAGGCCTGATGCCGGCGTGTAACTGGTCCGGCCAGTCTGCAATGCCTGAACGCCCGCAGCGACGATGGGGTCGCTAGTCGTAAAGTCAGGCTCACCGACTTCAAGATGAATGATGTCGCGCCCCTGTGCTTCAAGTTGCATGGCCCGCTCGAGCACATCCATGACCCTGAACGGGTTCACTTTTTTGGCCCGATCGGTCGCCTGAAACGGCTGTTTTGTCATGCGTTTTTACCTGCATTGCAGTGGTCAAAATTCAGCGTCGCAACATAACATTTTTTGTAGCCTGAACGATAATAATCTGTTAGCTTACTGCGCTTGCTGAATCCGACACCGCCGTCAGGGACGCTCTGCCATTCAACAAGAGCAGGATGTGCGGGGATCAGGCAGTAATTCTGTTGGCAAGCGTGCAGGATCGCGCTACTGTTAAGAGTCAGATTTCGGTTACCGGCGACGGCACCGGAATTATGGAAAACCCGCAAGGGTACGAGGCCTGGTTAACCATGTCCAAGACACAAACGAGTATTGCAACTGACAGCGCTTCGGTTCTGAAAACGTTCACGCCCTACAAGATCAAGAAGGGCGAGGAGTACATGAACGAGGCCCAGAAAGAACATTTCAAGGCCATACTTCGCAGCTGGCGCAATCAGCTCATGGAAGAAGTGGATCGCACAGTGCATCACCTGCAGGACGACGCGGCGAACTATCCGGACCCGGCAGATCGGGCCACTCAGGAAGAAGAGTTCAGTCTCGAGCTGCGCACGCGCGATCGCGAGCGCAAGCTGATCAAGAAAATCGACTCTACTATCGAAAAGATTGCCCAGGATGATTACGGATATTGTGAGTCCTGTGGCATAGAGATCGGTATTCGCAGACTCGAAGCCCGCCCTACGGCCGACAAATGCATCGACTGCAAAACACTCGATGAGATCCGCGAAAAGCAGTGGGGAGCCTGAACACGGCTACACAGGCCGTTTCGCTCCCTCACCAAGTGGCGCTCTCCACTTTGGCTCCCTGCTGGCAGCTCTTGCCAGCTATCTTGATGCGCGTGCGCACCGCGGCCAATGGCTGGTGCGCATGGAAGACCTTGATCCTGCCCGCGAGCCACCCGGCGCCGCTGATCAGATTCTCAGGACACTTGAAGCGTTCGGACTGCACTGGGATGGCCAGATAGTCTATCAGAGCCAGCGACAGGCGGCCTATTTTGAGGCCCTCGAGCAACTGCAGCACCAGAGTCTTACATTCCCCTGTACCTGCTCTCGCAAACGCATCAAAGCCATCGGCGGCGTATACGATGGCAAATGTCGCCAGCGCCAAAGCCCGCCTCGACATGACTTTGCCACGCGCCTGAAAGTGACCGACGAAATGGTATGCGTAGCTGATCAGATTCAGGGCGACTTTGCACAGAACCTGCTGCACCACTGTGGCGACTTCATTCTGCAGCGTCGCGACGGGTTGATTGCCTATCAGCTGGCTGTGGTTGTAGACGATGCCTGGCAACAGGTAACTGATATTGTGCGTGGTTACGACCTGCTTGATTCAACGCCACGCCAGGTGTTTCTGCAGCGGCTATTGGGCTACCCTGCGCCGGAGTACGCCCATATTCCCGTCGCCGCCAATGATCTCGGGCAGAAGCTCAGCAAGCAGCACTTTGCCCGACCGTTGCTGGCCAGTGAGTCTCAACAAGTCATTTACAAAGCACTTGAATTTCTCGGCCAGCTGCCGCCTCCCGAGCTCGCCAGCGAGACCACATCGATTCAGATTGACTGGGCCATCGAGCATTGGGATATACATAGCGTACCCAAGTTGGCTAATATCCCGGTTTCACCCATGTTGAGCTGAATGCCGAACCAGAATCGGAAACCTCATGTATCTGCCACCTACAACACTGATTGTCATGCTGTTCACCTACCTGCTGTTTCTGGTCAGTGTGGAATGGGCCATGCAGATGGACGGTGCGTGGTATCGCCCTTTTGTGCTGTGCTTTCTGGTAATAGCCGCTGGTGCCTGGGCGTATCGGGAACAGAATTCCGATGAGCTTTGAACTCAGTACATTATTCGCGCTGGGTATTGGCTATCTGGCCATTCTGTTTGGTATAGCATTCATAACAGAAAAAGGCTGGATACCCGAGCGCGTGGTGCGCCATCCCATCGTGTATGTTCTGTCGCTCGGCGTCTTTGCCAGTGTGTGGTCCTATTATGCCTCCACGGGCAATGCCTTCAGGGACGGTTTCGGCTATCTGGCGCCGTTCATCGGTATCTCTCTGGCCTTCCTTCTGTCGCCGCTGATTCTGCGCCCCATTCTGAATCTGACAAAGACCTATCAGCTTAGCTCACTGGCGGATCTGCTGGCGTTTCGTTATCGCAGCCCCTGGGCCGGCACACTGACAACCGTTATCATGCTGATCGGAGTCATGCCACTGCTCGCCCTGCAGATTCAGGCGGTAGCCAACACCGTAGGACTTTTATCCCCTGAAGCGACGCAGACTACACTGGCGCTGACTTTCTGTCTGCTGATCACCCTGTTTGCGATATTTTTTGGCACCGGCAAGGGCTCCGGCCGGGAGCGTCATGACGGCCTTGTCATGACTATTGCGTTTGAGTCCCTGGTCAAATTGCTGGCCGTATTGCTGGTCGGCTGGTTTGCCGTTCATGAGGGATTTGGGGGCTTCGTCGCCATGGAGGAGTGGCTGCAGGGCCAGCCGGAACTGCTGCGGCGCCTGAAAGAGCCTGCGCCGCCCGGCACGTTTCAGGTTCAGATGCTGATATTTTTTACCGCTGCTGTGGCAACGCCACACATGTTTTACATCACCTTTCACGAGAACAATCACCCCAGAGCACTGAATGTTGCCAGCTGGGGGTTGCCCTTGTACTTTCTGTTGCTGAGCCTGCCGGTGCTGCCCATCCTTTGGGCCGGTCTGAATTCGGGCAGCCTGACACCCATGGAGTACTACCCGGTTACGCTGGGTGTTGACTACGGCTCGCCCCTGATGACGCTGATCGGCTTCCTGGGCGGACTGTCAGCAGCCAGTGGTCTGATTATTGTCATTACCCTCGCCCTGTCGACGATGTGCCTGAACCACCTGATACTGCCCATCTGGCAGCCCCGGGCAAACCAGGATATCTATCGGTGGTTGCTGTGGAAGCGCCGAGCCCTGATTGCCGCACTGATATGGGGTGGCTTCCTGTTTTACTACATTCCCTCGGACAGCCAGAGCATTCGTGCCGTCAGCAACATTGGCCTGGTCGGCAGCCTGCAGTTTCTGCCGGCAGTGATTGCGCTGCTTTACTGGCCGCGTGGCAACAAAAAAGGTTTCATGGCCGGTGTGGCGGCAGGCACGATAATCTGGGTCACCTTGCTGGTATTGCCGGTAGCGACCGGATTTAATCTGGTGGTACTGGATGGCATGAACACGCGCGTCATCATTGCCCTGTCACTGATCTGCAACATCATCCTGTTCATCACCGTGTCACTGATGACACGCAGTTCGACAGAAGAAAAAGTGTCCGCAGACATCTGCTCGGTCGACAACCTGCGGCGCCAGCGCCGGGCGCGGGTCAGCGCCGGATCGGCCGATGAATTCATTTCCCAGCTCACCAAACCGCTGGGTGAGCGGACCGCGACTCGAGAGGTCATGCAGGCACTTCGCGACCTCAACATGGATAAAAAAGACAAACGCCCCAAGTCGCTGCGTTTACTGCGCGGCCGCCTGGAGGCAAACCTGTCGGGCCTGCTAGGCCCCGCCATTGCGCATGATCTGATTGATCGATTCCTGCCCTATACGGCCAACAGCGAACCGGGCGCATCCGACGTTGCGGCGATTGAGAATCGAATTGAGGCCTACCGCAGCAATCTGTCGGGCATGGCGGCCGACCTGGACAACCTGCGACGCTACCATCGCCAGATCCTTATGGACCTGCCGCTGGGCGTCTGCTCACTGGGACCGGAAGACCAGATCATTATGTGGAACCACGCCATGGAGAGCCTCACAGGCATCACCCCGGACGAGGCCGCCGGCCTGCAGCTGGGAGAAATCGGCGAACCCTGGTTTTCGCTGCTCAATCAGTTTAAAACTGGCGACAACACGCATCAGCATAAAGCCACCGTCAACATCCACGGCAGTAAACGCTATGTCAGCCTGCACAAGGCTGTCATCGAAAAGTCAGCCAGCCCCAGGATACGTCAGGATGGCGTCATCATTCTGCTGGAAGATCTGACGGAAACCGAATTACTCGAAGAAGAACTCGCACACAGTGAACGACTGGCTTCCATCGGTCGCCTGGCTGCGGGCGTGGCGCATGAGATCGGCAACCCCATTACCGGCATTGCCTGCCTGGCCCAGAATGTCCGTGATGAAACACAGAATGATGAGATACGGAACATGGCCCGCCAGATTATCGAACAGACAGATCGCACATCGCGCATTGTCCAGTCGCTGGTGAACTTCGCCCACAGCGGCAGTCACAATAAATCTGATCAGCGTAAAGAACGGGTATCGGTATCGGAATGCATAGATGAGGCTATTACGCTGGTATCCCTGAACAAGAAGGGCAAGTACATGAACTTCGATGTACGTTGCGATGAGCCGGCGTTCATTCTGGGAGACTCACAGCAGCTGCTGCAGGTGCTCGTCAATCTTATCAATAACGCAAGGGACGCCAGCCCGGAGCAAAGCACAATCACTGTCACCTGCGAGCGTATAGCGGCCTCGGTGCAAATAAGCGTCAGCGATGAAGGTACTGGTATCCCGGAGTCTATCAAGGACCGCATTTTTGAGCCCTTCTTCACAACCAAGGAGCCAGGACAAGGAACCGGGCTGGGCCTGTCGCTGGTTTACAGCCTGGTTGAAAACCTCGGCGGACATATTGATATAATGAATGCTTCGGCGCGCTTGGATAACCCCGGCGCTAAGGTAATTCTGAGTTTTCCCTGTTATGATGCGCAACACGCTCCGAACTCCTGAGTACTAAAGAGCGCCGCCAACCGAGTATGACGATGACAGCAAAGCACAAGGTTCTGGTAGTAGAAGACGAACAGGTGATTCGCACCGCATTGCGCCGTCTGCTGGAGCGTCACGATTATCAGGTCAGTGAGGCTGGCTCAGTCAAAGACGCCCTTGATCTCCTGGCAGAGCAGACATTTGATATTGTGGTCAGTGACCTGCGCCTGCCCGGTGCGCCCGGCACTGATCTTATCAAGGCTACCAGCACGCCAGTCCTGATCATGACCAGCTACTCCAGCCTGCGTTCTGCGATCGATTCAATGAAACTGGGTGCAGTGGACTACATCCCAAAGCCATTCGAGCATGAAGAAATGCTGCAGGCAGTCGCCCGCATCATCAAAGATCACGGTACCAGAGCTCCCGAGACACCTGCCAGGGCGCCGGCTCAGGAGGTCTCGGAACCACCCGTGCCAGGCATGATCGGCAGCTGCCCGCAGATGATGGAACTTTTCAGACGTATTCGCAAAGTTGCCATGACCAGCTCAACTGTGCTGATCAACGGCGAATCAGGCACCGGCAAGGAACTCGTTGCTCAGGCAATACACAAACTCAGCGATCGCACGGATTCCGAAATGATCTCGGTCAACTGCGCCGCCATCCCGGAAAACCTTATCGAGTCTGAGCTGTTTGGTCATGAAAAAGGGGCGTTCACGGGCGCCACCGCCAACCGCACCGGTCTGGTTGAGGCCGCCAATGGCAGCACATTGTTCCTGGACGAGATAGGTGAACTGCCGCTGGACGCGCAGGCCCGACTGCTGCGGGTACTGCAGGAGAGTGAGATCCGCAAAGTGGGCTCTGTGCAGTCGCGCAAGGTTGATGTGCGGCTGGTGGCAGCCACCCACCGAGATCTTAAGCAGCTGGTTATTGACGGGGATTTCCGTGAGGACCTGTATTACCGGATCAACGTCATGACACTGATCCTGCCACCGCTCAGAGAGCGTGGCAACGATATCCTGGAACTCGCCGACGCCATCCTCGGCCGCACCTGCAGGCGCCTGAAGTCGCCGCTGCTGACTTTCACCCGTGACGCGACCCAGGCGATTGCCGACTACTCCTGGCCAGGTAACGTCCGAGAGCTGGAGAACGCCATTGAGCGTGCAGTTGTACTGGCCGAAACCGATGAAATAGGTGCCGAGCTGCTGGCAATCGACCTGAACAGCAAAAAAGCCATTCGGCCGATGACCGAGCGCACTCAACATACGGCCAGCGACGAAGATGATTCTGCAGAGGAACTCTCTCTGGAGGACTATTTCCAGAAATTCGTCCTTGAGCACCAGGACCAGATGAATGAAACACAGCTCGCAAAAAAGCTGGGGATCAGCCGCAAGTGTCTTTGGGAGCGCCGCCAGCGCTTTGGCCTTCCGCGCAAGAAAAAACAAGCCTGAGATTGTGTTACCGATACTCAACTACCCATTTGAGTGTGAAAAGGGGTAACAGTTTTCCTGACATTCACCGTCACCAAATAGTCACAAAAATCATAAATAGCTGATAAACAAAGATATTTAATTGTTGGCACACTACGTGCACTATTACGCGCAATAACAATAAAAAGACACAATAAAAATAAATCACCAAAAATAATAAAAATTTGCATCGCTTATGGTGCCAAATAATAAAAATAATCTGACAGGCAGGTAATGAGTCAGGTATTGCTGATCACTACCGACACTGTGGCTGGACAGAAAAGAACTGTCACCAACAACAAAAGGCATCCAAAAGTTGCCTGTAAACAAGAACAAAAAGAAATAACAATAAAAATAATCAAATACCTTCCTTGCGGGGGGGTCGAGTCACCCCCCAGAGCATTTCACCCTGCACTCCTCCTTCACTTCAGTGTATTATTGGCCTTTGTTACAGATCCTGTATTAGTGCATCATGCGTGCTTTACAGTCCATAAGGGCTGATCGGGGTCATACAGTGAACGGACACAGATGCCTAGATGTTTAAAAAGCTAACCCGCCTTTTGACAGGTCGCCCGTGGCGAGACACGGGAATCACGGATGGTGCCAACAGTGCCGACAATGCCACTGGCCAACACGACCAGAGTCGCAAAACCAGGCGTCTGGAGCATCCTTCATCAGAGAAGCCGGGCCGACAGAAGGCCGCATCCCGTCACGGCAAACCCAGCGCTAAAACAGTAGCAGAGACTTCACCGGCGAAATTGCTGGGAATGGATCTGCATGACGTCGACATCATTGCCCGCGAAGACCACCATATTTCACGCAAGGACATATCAGCCAACGCACTCAAGGTGCTTTATCGCCTCAACGACGCCGGCTATCCGGCCTTTCTGGTTGGTGGTGGCGTACGCGACCTGTTGCTGGGTGGCCACCCCAAGGATTTTGACATCTCGACCAATGCGACCCCTGAACAGGTCAAAGATCTGTTCCGCAACTCCCGCGTGGTCGGCAGACGCTTCAAGATTGCCCATGTCCGTTTTGGCAGGGAGATTATTGAGGTCACCACCTTCCGGGCACACCACGAGATTGAAACTGAGGTTCAAGACGATCAGCCGCGCAAACATATCCGCGACCTGGATTCGGCACACACCACCGGCGGCATGATTCTACGCGATAACGTTTATGGCTCTATCAACGAAGACGCCATGCGACGCGACTTTACCGTCAACGCGCTGTACTACACCACCAAGGGTTTTTTGCTGCTGGATTTTGTTAAAGGTCTTGCCGATATTGATGCGCGCCTGATTCGTATGATCGGTGATCCGGAAACCCGCTATCGCGAAGATCCCGTGCGCATTCTGCGTGCGATACGTCTGGCCGCCAAGCTGGACTTTCAGATCGAAGCTGCCACCGAAGCACCTCTCAAAAAGCTGGCGGGCTTGTTAAAACTTATATCCCCTGCCCGTCTGTTTGATGAGACAGTCAAACTGTTCACGACTGGCAAGGCGGAGGCAACATTTGCGCTGCTGCGTCACTATGGCGTCGCCGACTACCTGTTCAAACCGGTCATGCCCTATCTCAAGGATGCGGACTCCATCGACAGCAAACTGATCTGCCTGGCGCTGCGAAACACAGATCAGAGACTGGCGGACGGCAAGTCAGTTACTCCAGCTTTCCTGTATTCGGCGCTGCTGTGGCCCGCGCTCAAGGATGCGCTGGCGGACACGGATGGCAATCGACCACCGGCCATGCCGGTGATTCAACGCGAAGCTTCGGAAGTTATCAGTCGGCAGCTGGCCTACACCTCAATTCCCAAGCGCTTCACTGCCATGATGCGAGAAATCTGGGAGCTGCAATGGCGTCTGCAGCCCCGAAGCCGGCGCAATGTGGAGAGTGTAATTGCTCACCCTCGATTCAGGGCTGCCTACGATTTCCTGCTGCTGCGAGAAGCGTCCGGTGAAAATCTTGGGGGGATTGGTGACTGGTGGACACAATTTCAGGATGGCGATCATGCCCGGCAGGAGAGCATGATCGGAGATCTGCAGCCGGCGCGGTCGCCAAAACGGCGACGCCGTAAACCCCGTAAACCCGCGGAGCCCAGCAACTGATGTACTATTTGCCTCGCTATATCGCAGTGGAAGGCCCGATCGGCGTCGGCAAAACCAGTCTTGCCAAACGACTGGCCGAATCGTTCAACTACGACATAGTGCTGGAGAAGCCCGAAGACAATCCTTTCCTGGAGCGTTTTTATCGCAATCCCAAACAGCACGCGCTGGCCACCCAGTTGTTCTTCCTGTTCCAGCGCTCGCAGCAGTTACAGGGACTGAAACAGAATGACCTGTTTGAACCTGTCAGGGTGGCCGATTTTCTGATCGAGAAAGACATGCTGTTCGCACAGCAGAACCTCGACCCGGATGAATTCCAACTCTATCAAACCGTCTATCAGCACCTGACGATTGATGCGCCAGTACCGGATCTGGTGATTTATCTGCAGGCACCCACGCCGGTATTGCTGGCGCGCATCCAGAAACGCGGCATTGCAGCCGAACAGGCCATCGAGGCTGATTATCTGGAGCGGCTCAACAATGCTTACACTACATTCTTTCACTACTATGACCGCTCTCCCCTGCTGATCGTCAATTGCAGTGACCTGGACCTGGTCGGTCGCGATGACGACTATGAACAACTGGTCAACCAGATCAAATCAGGGCTGCGTGGTGTACACTATTTCAACCCCAAGCCCACCTTGCTGTGACTACAGCGTCAGGCTAAGCTCATCATCAACAAGGGGGAAGCATGAGTACACAGTCCGGTCGCCAGCACGTGACGCTGGCCACTCTTAACAAGATTCACAAGGCCGGTGACAAATTCGCCTGCCTGACCGCCTACGACGCGTTGTTCGCCTCTCTGGTCAATGAGGCCGGAGTAGAGGTCATTCTGGTGGGCGACTCTCTTGGCATGGTTCTGCAGGGACATGACAGCACGCTGCCCGTCACCATGAGCGACATGATCTACCATGTCGAATGTGTGAAACGTGGCAACAGCCGCTCCTTCCTGATGGCCGACATGCCATTCATGAGCTACTCCTCCGAAATCGAGACACTGGAAAATGCAGCTGCCCTGATGAGGGCTGGCGCAGAAATGGTCAAACTTGAAGGGGGCGCCTGGCTGACCAGCTCAACCCGGCTGTTGGCCGAGCGTGGCATTCCGGTCTGTGTCCATATGGGACTGACACCGCAATCCATCAATCTGTTTGGCGGTTATCTGGTCCAGGGGCGAGACCCGGCGCAGGCCGACAAGATGGTTGAGGAAGCACTGCAATTGCAGCAGGCCGGTGCCAGCATCCTCCTGCTGGAGTGTGTGCCGACAGTAGTGGCCAAACGCATTACCGACGCGCTGGACATTCCCGTGATCGGCATCGGCGCCGGACCACACACAACCGGACAGGTGCTGGTATTGCATGACCTGCTGGGTATCTCACCCATCAAGCCCAAGTTCGTGAAGAACTTTCTGGCTGACTCTGACAGTAGCATTCCGGCAGCACTGAAGGCATATGCCGAAGCAGTAAAGAGCGGCCAGTTTCCTGCACCGGAACATTGTTTCGACTGATGCTGCGCGCAGCTCCTTTACACTGCCCCTGAGCATCAACAGAAAAGGAACACGGCCAATCCAGGCGGACCACGAACATTATGCAAATCTGTTACCTCATTCGCGACTTGCGCGACACACTCAAACCATTTCGTCAGCAGGGCAAGACCATTGCGGTGGTGCCAACCATGGGCAACCTGCACGCAGGCCATATCAAACTGGTGACTACGGCTCGCGCAATAGCAGATATCGTTGTTGCCACCATCTTCGTCAATCCCATGCAGTTTGGCCAGAGCGAAGACCTGGACAAGTACCCGCGCACTCCAGATGCTGATATCGAAAAGCTCACCGCTGCCGGCTGTGACTACCTGTTCACGCCGCCGGTCTCCGAGATTTATCCCAGGGGTCTGAACAATCACACGCTTGTCCATACGCCGGACATCGTTGAGCGTCACTGTGGTGCGAGTCGCCCGGGGCATTTTGACGGGGTCGCAACAGTGGTAAGCAAACTGTTCAACATCGTGCAGCCTGACCATGCTGTATTTGGATTAAAGGACTACCAGCAGTTCCAGGTGATTCGTAAAATGGTCGAAGACCTGTGTTTTGATATCACACTGACTGGCGTCAGCACCGAGCGTGAGCAAAGCGGCCTGGCCTTGAGCTCGCGCAACTCCTACCTGAGTGAGGCCGAAAAGACACAGGCACTGGCACTTGGTCAGGTGCTGCGTCAGACTGCCGGTGAGATTCATTCAGGACAGCGCGACTACCGCGCGCTGGAATCAGATGCATTGCAGGCCCTTTTGGAGTCGGGCCTGAAGCCTGACTATTTTGCAATATGCACTCAGGATGACCTGCAACCAGCTGCTCCCGGGGCGGTGGCTGACCGCCCGCTGGTCATCCTGGCCGCTGCCTTCGCCGGGTCGACCCGGCTGATTGATAACATTGAAGTCGACACCAACAATAAACAGTGAGACCCAATACGTCGACATGTAAGGAGAATCGCATGGCTGAAGACAAACTCTATCCTGTGGATCCCGCCAGAGACCGACACAGTCTGATCGACTTTGAGCAGTATCAGAAGCTCTATCAACAATCGATCAGCCAGCCGGAGACGTTCTGGGCCGAGCAGGCAGAACAGTTCCTGTCTTTCTTTAAACCCTGGTCAGCCGTGTACCAGGGTGAATTCGCCAAAGCGGATGTCCGCTGGTTTGCAGATGCAAAATTGAATGTCTGCTGGAACTGTATTGACCGACATCTGCCGGAGCGAGCCGATCAAACTGCCATCATCTGGGAAGGTGACGAACCGGATACCAGCACACGAATCACTTATGCAGAAATGCATGAGGCAGTCTGCAGATTTGCCAATGTGCTAAAAGCCCGTGGCGTCAAAAAAGGCGACCGTGTCTGTATCTACATGCCAATGATTCCTGAGGCAGCCTATGCCATGCTGGCCTGTGCACGCATTGGTGCAATTCACTCTGTGGTCTTTGGCGGATTCTCGCCAGACTCTATTCGCGATCGTATCCAGGACAGCGACTGCCGCACCGTCATCACAGCCAACCAGGGCGTTCGTGGCGGCAAGAAGATTCCCCTGAAACAGAACGTGGACAAAGCACTTGCGCACTGCCCCGACGTGCACAGCGTGATTGTTGTTAAACATACCGACGCCCAGTGCGACTGGAGTGCCGGGCGCGACGTCTGGTACCACGAAGCGGTTGCCGAAGCGGACACTGACTGCCCTGCAGAACCCATGGATGCAGAAGATCCACTGTTTATCCTCTACACCTCAGGCTCCACCGGCAAACCCAAGGGCGTGCTGCACACCACCGCCGGCTATCTGCTGCAGGCAGCCATGACACACCGCTACATCTTTGATTACCGGGAAGGCGAGGTCTACTGGTGCAGTGCTGATGTTGGCTGGGTGACCGGACACAGCTATATTGTGTATGGCCCTCTCTGTAATGGCGCCACGACACTTATTTTCGAGGGTGTTCCCACCTACCCTGATGCCAGCCGCTTCTGGCAGGTCATAGACAAACATCAGGTGAATATTTTTTATACCGCGCCTACGGCCCTGCGTGCGCTGATGGGTCAGGGTGACGAACTGGTAAAACGCAGCTCTCGAGCTTCGCTGCGCCTGCTCGGTTCGGTTGGCGAACCGATCAACCCCGAAGCCTGGGAGTGGTATTACGAGGTAGTCGGTGAACAGCGTTGCCCAATCGTCGACACTTGGTGGCAAACGGAAACCGGCTCATCCATGATCAGTCCGATCGCTGGTGTCACAGACCTGAAGCCCGGATCGGCTACCCTGCCGTTTTTTGGGGTCAAGCCCGCGCTGCTGGATGCTGATGGCAAAGAAGTGACCGGTGCCGGCAAAGGCAACCTGGTCATAACCCAGAGTTGGCCGGCACAGATAAGGACGGTTTACGGTGATCACCAGCGCTGCGTGGATACCTATTTCACTGCCTATCCGGGTTATTACTTTACCGGTGACAGTGCGCGCCGGGACGAGGATGGGTATTACTGGATCATCGGGCGGGTGGACGATGTCATCAATGTGTCTGGTCACCGTCTGGGGACGGCAGAACTGGAAAGCGCACTGGTACTGCATCCCAAAGTGGCCGAAGCCGCGGTTGTCGGTTATCCGCATGATATAAAGGGCAATGCAGTGTATGCCTATGTCACACTGATGTCCGGTATCGAAGAATCTGACGCACTGCGCCGCGAACTCATCCAGTTTGTCGCTGATGAAATTGGTGCGTTTGCAAAACCGGAAATCATACAGTTCGCCCCGGGTCTGCCAAAAACCCGCTCCGGCAAAATCATGCGCCGAATTCTGCGCAAGATCGCTGCCAACGAGACCTCACAGCTGGGCGATACCACAACACTTGCCGATCCCTCTGTGGTCGACAATCTGATCGAAAACCGAGTCAACAGGTAAGCATATGCAGGACATCGTTATTGTAGCGGCGGGACGCACCGCCATCGGAAATTTTCAGGGCAGCCTGGCGGACATTCCCGCCGCCCAGCTTGGCGCCGAAGTCATCAAGCAGCTGATGGTCAAGTCCAACATTAAACCAGAGCTGATCGATGAAGTGATCATGGGCCACGTACTGACCGCCGGCTGTGGTCAGAACACCGCACGTCAGGCCAGCATCAATGCCGGACTGGGCGTGGAAACCCCGGCCATGACGGTGAACAAAGTCTGTGGCTCCGGCCTGAAAGCCGTGCACCTGGCTGCCCAGGCCATTGCGCTGGGCGATGCCGGTATGATTGTGGCGGGTGGCATGGAAAACATGAGCCAGTCGCCTCATGTAATGCCTGGCTCACGGCAAGGCCAGAAAATGGGGCACTGGCAGGCCATCGACACCATGCTGCACGACGGCCTGTGGGATGCGTTTAACCACTACCACATGGGCATCACTGCCGAGAACCTGGTCGACAAGTATCAGATCAGCCGAGAGGACCAGGACGCGTTTGCGCTGGCCTCACAGCAGAAAGCCGCCGCTGCCATGCAGCATGGCTATTTTGACCGGGAAATCCTGCCCATCGAAGTACCACAGCGCAAAGCCAGCCCCATCATCGTGAATCAGGATCAGGGCCCTAGAGCCGACACCACCATCGAGCGCCTGGCGCGGTTGTCCCCTGCCTTCAAAAAAGATGGCACCGTGACTGCCGGCAATGCCTCAGGATTAAATGATGGCGCCGCCGCGGTAATTGTCTGCAGCCGCGATACCGCAGAAAAACACGGGCTGGAGCCCCTGGCGCGCATCAAAGCCTGGGCGAATGCAGGTGTCGATCCGGCCATCATGGGCATCGGACCCGTCTCTGCCACCCGGCGCTGTCTGGAAAAGGCCGGCTGGACGCTGGACCAGCTGGACCTGATCGAAGCCAATGAAGCTTTTGCCGCACAGTCACTCGCCATTGGCAAAGAACTGCAATGGGATATGGACAAAGTCAACGTGAATGGTGGCGCCATCGCACTCGGCCACCCGATTGGTGCGTCGGGATGTCGCGTGCTGGTCACCCTGATACACGAGATGATGCGTCGGGATGTTCAGCGCGGCCTGGCAACACTGTGCATCGGTGGTGGTCAGGGCGTCGCTATCGCTGTGGAACGCTGAAGATCGCTAATCGCCTGGTGTTGACTGAGATAGACCTGACCACTTAAGGACTGCAGAAAGTGCGTGGTCTCCAGTGCATCCATCACCGGGCCCTTGACCTCAGACAGATGAAGTTTGATGCCATTATCGGCCAGGCGGCGGTTGATGGCCTCAAGCGACTCCAGCGCACTCAGGTCAATCTCATTGACCGCACTGCACATCAGAACGACATGCTGCAGCGCGGGTCTCTCCGCCACTTCACGGTATATCAGGTCTTCCAGATAGCGCGAGTTGGCGAAATAAAGACTCTCATCTACGCGCAGCGACAGGATAGTGTCATAGGTGATGACCTCATGTCGTTCAACATTGCGATAATGCTCTGTCCCGGGCACCTGTCCCACGATGGCAACATGCGGGCGTGAACTTTTGTACATGTGAACCAGCACGGACACGATAATACCGGCGGCCACGCCGGCCTCAACACCTTCCAGCCAGGTCAGCAGAATGGTACTGCAGACGGCCAGAAAATCGGCACGCGAATACTGCCATGCCTTTTTTACAATACTGAAATCAACCAGAGACAGCACAGCGGCAATAATGGTTGCCGACAGTGTGGCTTTGGGCAACCACGCCAGCAAAGGCATCAGGAAAAAGGTTGCCAGTCCCATCAGTATTGCGGCGAGCAGGCCGGCAGCCGGCGTCGCGGCGCCCGCATCAAAATTTACCACCGAGCGTGCGAAACCGCCCGCCACCGGAAACCCACCGGCGAACGAGGCCGCCATATTTGACGCCCCCAGACCGATGAGCTCCTGATCCGGATCAATCCTCTCGCGACGCCTGGCGGCCAGTCCCTGGGCTACGGAAACTGATTCCACAAAACCCAGAATGGCAATCAGGGCCGCAGAACCCGCCAGCGCCAGCCACAGCCCAAAGTCCATCACTGGCAGTGCCAGTGCCGGCAGCCCTGCGGGTACATCACCAACCAGTGTCAGCCCCCTGTTGCCAAGATCCAGCGACCACGCTGCAACGGCTGTTGCAACCACGGCCACAATCGGGCTGAGTCGCGACAGTATGACGGCCAGACGCTGATTGAGACCAAACCGAACCAGCAATGCCGCGAGGTAACGTTTTGTCCACAGCAGATATGCCAGCGTACCCACACCGACTGTAATCGTTGGCCAGTTTAAGCTGCCAGCCGCCGATTGAAATCCTGCCACAAGCGATGGGACCAGCTGCAACAGAGTCTGTCCACCTGCCTGTATGCCAAGAATGCCCGGCAATTGCCCCAATGCAATAATGACACCTGACGCCGTTATGAACCCCGCGATAACTGGATGCGATAAAAAATTGGCCAGAAAGCCCAGTCGCAATAGACCCAGCAGTACCAGAAACAGGCCCGCCATCATAGCCAGCAGCGTTGACGCCGCAATTACCTGAGCAGCATCAGCAAGCTCCAGCCTGGCTACCGCTGCGGCTGTCATCAGCGACACTACGGCAACGGGTCCTACAGATAGCGCCCGACTGGTGCCGAAAACCGCGTATACCATCAACGGGAAAATACTCGCATACAGACCCATCTCTGGCGGCAAGCCAGCCAGCAGGGCGTAAGCAAGTGATTGAGGAACCAGCATGACCGTAACGATGACGGCAGCCAGCAGATCATCAGTGAACTGGGCCGCGCGGTACTGGCGGCCCCAGTTCAGAATGGGCAGGTAACGGTTCAACCCTGGCTTTGTTGCGCCAGCCAGCCCGCGACCCCTCTAAGGTCATAGCCAGCTTCCGCACCATGAGAGACTACAGCTTCCGGGGCCATGCCTTTAAGGCCTGATGCCAATCCCCAGAGCTGGATGGAACGTGTACCACTGCGACAGTAAGCCAGTACCGGACGCGGTGCGTTGTCCAGAGCTTCGGAAAAAGCCGCCACATCTTCAAGGCTAAGCTCCCCGGATACAACCGGGATATAGCGAAACTGCATGCCATGATCCTCTGCGACAGCCTGGATCTCGGCGCGCAACGGCTGACCGGCCGCTTCACCGTCGGGGCGATTGCAGATGATGGTCTTGAAGCCGGCTGCGGCCATCATGTCGACATCATCTGCTGTCAATTGCTCCGCGACCGCGAATTCGTCAGTCACCTGTTTTGCCTTCATATACTTTACTCCATGTTCTTCATAAATTTACGCCCTTGGGCAATCACACCACATCGGGCTTAACAAGCCACTCCCTGCCTTTCAACATGCCGTTCCAGTAGAGCCAGGGCAGAAAGTCCTTTTTCAGCAGCCACGCCAGGCGTGTCGGCTGCTTGCCCTGCAGCAGCCAGGTCGGCATGCTGGGCAGCAGCTTTCCACCGTAACCAAACTCTGCCAGCACTATTTTGCCGCGCTCAACGGTGAGCGGACACGAGCCGTAGCCATTGTAGTTTGCATGACCCTGCAGCACGCCCATATCAGACAGAACATTGCAGGCCACAATTGGTGCCTGCTTGCGGGCCGCCGCTGCCGTTTTGGCATTGGGCGCGCTGATGACATCACCCAGCGACCAGATATTAGTGTAGCGCTTGTGACGCAGGGTTTGCTGATCCACATCAACCCAGCCGGCACTGTCTGCCAGCGGGCTGCTGCGAATGAAATCCGGCGCCTGCTGTGGTGGGCAGACGTGAATCATATCAAATTCTGTCTCGACAGTTTCCTTGTTTCCGTCACTATCGCTTTTCACGAACCAGGCTTTACGGGCTTCGCCGTCGATCTTCACCAGGTTGTGACTGAACTTTAATTCTGCCTGATAGCGTTTGACGTACTCCATCAGGGCAGGCACGTAGTCGGAAACGCCAAAAAGCGCACCGCCGGCATTGTAAAACTCAATATCGATGTTTTTAAGGACACCCTGGCGCAACCAGTAATCTGCAGACAGATACATGGCTTTCTGGGGAGCTCCAGCGCACTTGATGGGCATGGGCGGCTGGGTAAACAGCGCGCGGCCGGATTTCAGACCCTGCACCAGCTTCCAGGTATAAGGCGCCAGGTCATATCTGTAGTTGGAGGTTACCCCATTCAGACCCAGTGTATCGGTCAGGCCTTCGACCCCTTCCCAGTTCAGTTTCAGACCCGGAGCAACAATCAGGCGCTCATAGGTCAACTGGCTGTTATCATCAAGCCTCACAATATTATTGTCAGGCTCAAACTCGGTAACCGCAGCTTTTATCCAGTTGGCACCATCGGGGATCAGTGAGGCCGTCGTTCGTTCAGTCTGGGCTGCATCAAAAATACCGCCACCGACCATAGTCCAGCCGGGCTGATAGTAATGCTTCTCGGATTTATCAACCAGCGCGATGCTCAGACCAGTCTTGCGCTTGAGCAGACTGGCAGCCACAGAAATTCCTCCGGCGCCGGCACCGACAATCACGATATCGAAATGTGTTCTGGTAGTCATGGCATCATCCCCGCTGTTCACATGGAAACAGTGGTTATCATGACGCCTGGGCCTGCAGCGGTCAATCGCCGCCGTTAGTGTTGATGACTACTCAGGCGGCCTTCTGTTTGCTGCCGCTTACAGCCATGTCTGCTCGTGGGCGCAGCGCAGATACTGCGGCCTCACGTGCCCAGAATACCAGCTTGAGATTGCCCTGCATGTCCTCGGTCAGCGCTGAGCAGTTTTCTACCCAGTCGCCATCATTGCAGTACAGAACTCCGTCCAGCTCGGTGATTTCAGGGTGATGAATATGGCCGCAGACGATGCCGTCAAGCCCGCGCCTGCGGGCATGCGCGCATCCTGTCTGGCGATAGCGCACAATTGCCTCGCCGGCGCCACTTATACGCTGTTTGATATAGCCAGCCAGTGACCAGTAATCGCGGCCACGCCAGACCCGGTAACGGTTGTACCAGCGGTTGATGAACATCAGCATTCGGTAGGCTTTGTCGCCCAGCCAGGCATGCCAGGGTCCGAAACAGACTTCCTGATCAAACTGATCACCGTGCAGCACCAGCATTTTGCGGCCATCTGCCAGCGTGTGAATGTATTCGCGGTGAATCTCGACATCGCCAAGTGCCATGCCGTCATATTTCTGCGCTGGCTCATCGTGATTGCCCGGCAGGTAAATGACCTGAGTTCCCTCTGAGGAAAGACTGATAAGCTTATGCAGCAGACGATTGTGGCTGTCAGGCCACATGAACTGGCGTTGCATGGCCCACATGTCGATGATATCGCCAATCAGATACAGACGATCGATACGAGTGTGCTTGAGAAAATCCAGCAGAAATTCTGCCTTGCAGTCCTGGTCACCGAGGTGAATGTCGGACAGGAACACTGTGCGGTAATGTTTGCGTTTTTCCATCAGAACAACTCCAGTTGCCATCTTGATGGAAGCACAGCTTAACAACCGGACATAACAGAACCGTAAACAAGCAGTGACGGTTTAGTGACAAATAAAAGGCCCGACAGAGCGTGTCTGTCGGGCCAAAGGAGAGAACTGTACCTATACACCTTCCTTTACGTGCCGAAAGCCAAGACTGTCCCATGTAAAACTATTGCGAACCGCCAGCGAGGCTTTGTCATTGGTTACGGTTAGTATGACGAATCGGTTCAGTCTTTTATTCCATTAATGCCACCGACTTTATAAGCGCCCATATTTCGGTACCGACATTAAGCCCCAGTCGCTCTGCAGACCAAGCCGTTACCTCTATCTGAAGAGCCTGGCCGTCTGCCAATTGGGCCGTCAGCAATTGCTGCTGATCGGCGATCGGCGTGCTTGCCACGATAGTGGCTCTCAGCTGGTTACGAATACTGATTCGACCGGGGTCGTCCAAAGCCACGCTGACATCTCGCGCCAGCACACGAACCCTCGCCTCTCCGGAGCGAGCGGATCCTGCTCTGACCAGAAGGGAGATCTTAGCGGTCTTGAAGGTCCGCAGGCCGGAGGCATCCGCTTCATCAAGAGTTCCCCGCAGGATACTCGCCGGGCCCTCATCAGCGAACAGTGGCGACGCCGGATCAGCCATCGCCTGTTCAATTGCCAGGGTCCTGGTAACACGTCCCTGATCCATAAAGACAACACGGTCCGCCAGGCGCTGCACTTCATCGGGTGAGTGCGTCACGAGAATGACTGGGACTTCGCTGTCACGGGTCACATCCAGCAGAAAGGGCAGAATATCGCGCTTGCTCTGGGTATCCAGCGCTGCCAGAGGTTCATCCAGCAGTAACAGATCAGGGCTGGTCAGCAGCGCGCGACCCAGTGACACCCGTTGTCGCTGCCCTCCGGACAGCTGATCAATGCGCCGACCCAGCAGTGGTCCCAGCTCCAGGCGACTGAAAACCTGCTCCGGGTGCTGGCGACGATGTTCTGGTTTGGTCCGTTTGTAGCCATAAAGCAGATTGTCGGAAACATCCAGGTGGGGCAACAAGCTGTGCTCCTGAAACACCAGCCCGAGGCGGCGCTGCTCGGTGGGTTTGAATATTCTTCCCTGTTGCCAGACAGACTCCCCCCACAGGACCTCCGCTCCCCGCACACGATCGAGCCCTGCAATGACTCGCAGCAGACTGGTTTTGCCGCAGCCAGAGCGACCAAACAGCGCAGTGACTCCAGTCATTTCAATCTGCTCCGCAACCTTCAGCAGAAACTGCTCACGCCGCCACTCGACATTGATACTCAGATGCATGGCGATACTCCGTGAGTCACGCCAGGAGTTGACGCATCCGTCATGTTCAGCCAAAAGTTATTCATCAGAATCGGACCGTCCGGAATCGACGATTGAAGGCATAAACAACAAACAGCACAACAAACGCAAATATCAGCAACATGGCCGACAATCTGTGTGCTGCCGCGTAGTTCATGGATTCGGCATGATCATAGATCAATACCGACAATACGCGCGTCTCCCCCGGTATACTGCCGCCGAGCATCAGAATGACACCGAACTCGCCGATGGTGTGAGCAAAGGTCAGCGTGGCTGCGACAATAAAACCACCACGCGTTAGCGGCAGAATCACACTGAAAAACCGGTCTACCGGGCCTGCGCCCAGCGATGACGCTACCTCTGCTGGCCTGCGGCCCAATGTGGAAAAGGCCTCTTGCAGCGGCTGCACGGCAAATGGCATGGAATAGATGACAGAGGCAAGCAGAATTCCTTCAAAACTGAAAGCCAGATGATTCAGACCCATCTGTTCCAGCGTGGCGCCAATCGGGCCTCGCGGCCCGAGCACTATCAACAGATAGAAGCCAAGCACAGTCGGTGGCAATACCAATGGCAATGCCACCACCGACTGCACCAGCGTGCGCAGCCATGAGCGCCCGCTGGCCAGCCACCAGGCTATCGGTGTCGCCAGCAATAACAGTATTAGTGTGGTATACAGGCACAGCCGCAGCGTAAGCTCAATGGCCTGCCAGTCTTCGGGGCTCAGTCCCAACACCTGAACTCAGCTCCCTGCTGCCATGCCGGCGACCGGCATCTGGAACCCCGCCCGCAAGAGAATATCTGCCGCGTCCGTCTGACGCATAAACTCGATAAAGCGCCGCGCCGCACCGTTATCCTGACCGCGCGCGGTCACCACCATCGACTGGGCAAGTGGCTCATGCAGCGAGTCATCGATCAAGGCATAGGGGCGTTCCACCAGGCCATCCAGCATGGCCAGCGACAAGGCAGTGATCGCAACGTCCGCCGCCCCTGAAGCAGACATCTGAGCCACCTGTGAGATATTCTCCCCATACACTACCCGATTCTCTATCTGCGCCCAGACACCCACTGCCTCCAGAGCCTCTCTGGCGCGCTGGCCATAGGGCGCAATGGCCGGCTGGGCAATGGCAATGCGCCGGAATCTGTCCTGAGTGAGATCAGTCAGCGCCAGACCTGTAACATCATGATTGGCGCTCCAAAACACCAGACGGCCCAGCGCATAAATCACTGGCTCGGAGGTGCCGGGCGCCTGTTCAAAAAGTGCCCCTGGATAGGCAGTATCTGCTGACAGAAACGCATCAAAAGGGGCGCCATTCAAAATCTGCGCGGTCAAACGCCCGGAGGCGCCATATATGATCGTGATCGAATCTTCTGAATTGGCCTCCATAAAGGCTTCAGCAATCCGGTCGAGAGTCGGGCGCAGGGAGGAGGCCGCAGCGACCGTCGCTGACTCCGCCCAGCTCAATGCCATCGGAAACCCTGTCAGAACAACAAACAGCACCAGTCGCGCTCGAGCAGCTGCCAGTGTTGAAAAAGTCATAAATATTCCAGTCCTGAAATGCGGCAAGTTTTATTCAATCTTCCTGCACGGTAAGAATTATATTTGACGCCTTGATCAGAGCACAGATTGGCTTCCCCTCCTCCAGCTCCATGGCCTGAAGGCTTTCCGAGGTAATGATGGCCGCCAGTGTATTGCCGCCATCGAGGCGAATCACAACTTCGGCATTCACAGCCCCAGGGGTTATTCTCTGCACAGTTCCGCACAGACGGTTGCGGGCAGAGGTTCTGCCCGTGCTGTCTGCATCGGCCAGAATAATCCAGGACGCCTTGATCAGCGCCTGCACCTCGCGGCCTTCAGCCAACCCCAGGTCCAGTACGCTTTCTTCTGTACAGATCGCAATCAACTGATCATCGCCACCCAGCCGGATCGACACCTCGGCGTTAACAGCACCATGCGTAACCCCGACAATCCTGCCACTGAGCACGTTGCGCGCACTGGTTTTTGTTGTCAGCCGTCTTAGCATGCGCAAGGAGTCATCCAAATCAAATTCCCCGTTCTTCCCCATGGTCACGCTTTCAACAAAGGCCTGCTGCAGATTGCGCAACAGCTTAAGATCACGCACCAAATGCCTGCCTTCGTCGGTCAGTTCCGTCCCGCCGCCGCCGCGACCACCATGCTGGGCGCTAACCAGACTGCAGCCCGCCAGATTGTTCATGGCATCGACGGCATCCCAGGCCGCCTTGTAGGTAATGCCTACCTGTCGCGCAGCTGCGCTGATCGAACCACAATCACCAATTGCCTCCAGCAGGGCCAGCCGCCGCGGCGAAATTTCCCCCGCGGCCGTGGTCAGTACCCAGGGCGCGACGAAGTCGCCGCGCTCATGCGGGACACTCGTCTCGTGATCAGCTTTCTTCATAAATCGAAATATAGTTTAGTATATAGCTTGATGCAAGCAGGTGTTTGTCAGCGTTCCTTAGCATTTGTTGTCAGAGTTTTCGTTTGACTGATAGACTGTTCATCCAATAATCAAAAGGGAAAGTTCGATGCTGCGTTCTGTCAATCTGGAAGATTACATGGTCGACAAGCCGATCACGGTGGCACCTGAGGCACCACTGATCGAGGCAGTCGATCTGATCACCAAAAACCGGGTATCCGGTCTGTGTGTTGTTAACGAGACGGGTCAATTGCTGGGTATTTTGTCAGAGCTGGACTGCCTGAGAGGGATTCTTGGAGCCAGTTATGACCAGGGCTCGATCGGTCAGGTGCAGGACTATATGGTGTCGGCCAACATTAACTCCGCCAGACCCGGTGACCACATCATCGATATCGCCACCGACATGCTGTCAAAAGGGCAGCGTCGACGCCCGGTCGTCAATGACAACGGACAACTGGTCGGACAGATTACCTGCCGTCAGATACTGGCTGCGGTTCGGCAGTTGTCAGCAGGCAACTGAACCGGATCACGCGAGTCTGCAATTCCCGGTGCGGCTAACCCGGCTGGGAATTGTAAACTGCGCGGCGCCTTTGCTGCCGAGCGGAATGTATGTCGTGGCGAATGCGTTGAAAGCTCATCCAGGTCCCAGTCAGACATAACAGGGTCACGCCTGCCAGCAGAATAATCACCAGGATATCCCACAGCGGCCTGTCCTTCATGAACGCGAAGTCCAGGCGATGCAAACCCACTCTCAACCAGCGCGAAGTGCGACTGGTGTCGGTCATTACCCGCACGCTGGCGGACTCTGGCCCGATGTAAATGGCAGTGTTATCGGAATCAATCAGTTGCGCGCGCCAGACCGGCAACTCAATCGGGCTCTTGTGGGCGTAGTAATACGCGTCTTCCTCAGTCAGCAGCGTCAGTGACTCCAGCGGCACTCCGGCAGCTGCAATACGCTGTCGAATAACACTTGCGGTCAGCGGCTCAGCGGGTCGTGCCGTGGCGTCAATTCGAAGTGACTGCTCACCATCAGCGGTACCCACGAATGCATGCAGATCTCCTGCAAAAACACCTGACTGCAAGGCAACCATATCTTGCGGTAGCTCGCCCTGTTGCTGCGCCTGCGCTGCTGATCTGAGCAGATTGCGAACCTGCTGCCAGGACGCATCTCCCATAAAGTCCTGGCGGTAGGAGCTTCCGCCACCTGCAAGTGCGCCCCAGGGATTCATGGTCAGCAGCCCGCTGAACACCCAGGTGAGAGTCAGAATGCCAAATACCAGTCCCAGCATGTGATGCCAGTACCAGAGCCCCCTGTACGGGGATATCTGGCTTCTTGAATGAGCTCCAGCGTCACGTCTGGCGCGTCGGGTTCGCAGGCGGGCGATACCGACGTAGAGTCCGGTTGCGGTCAGAAAGGTACCCGCAATCGACGTCCAGATGACAATCCCGGACCACAAGGCGCCGTTCTGACGCAGCACAATCGGGTACAGCCAGTGAGGTATCACGCCAAGCCAGGCCAGCACTCTCTCGCGCCGGGTGGTTTTCTGAAACACCTCGCCAGTGCCGCCGTTAATATAGATCTCGGTACCAGCGCTATCGCCCATCAACACGTGGTTAACCGGCCGGTTGCGACGCGCAGACTGGATAATCCACTGGTCCATCTCCAGCTCACCCTGCAAGCTCGGGTTGGCATCCTGAAGGTTGTTTCCTTCCGCCCAGAGACGCGCAACCTGCATGAGCTCGGCATCACCTAGCGGTGTAATGGGCTGGCCCGTGCGGAGATTGACAACGGCAGCCGGCGTCCGCATCACCGGATCATCCAGTAACATCTCAATGCGGAAAGCTGGTGCCACACTGCTATCCACCGCCGCCAGAGCAGACAAGTCGCAGCACTCCTGCAGGTCCAGGGGAGCCAGACCCTGCAGGCGCTGCGCCCGGGTCTGCTCCGGGAAGGCCTGGTACATCATCACGAAACCTGACAGGCACCACAGGCTCATTAACAAGCCTACGGCAACTGCCAGGTAACGGTGTGTGATCAGGATATATCGCATGATCAGAAGTTATAGCTGTAGTTCAGGTGCACTGTACGCGGAGGTGCCAGGCGTTGCCACAGGAAACGCTCGGATGGGTTGGAGCCGGCCAGTTCTGCTGAGCCCAGACTGCTGGCATAGTCCTCATTCAGCAGATTTTCGAGTCGCAGGGTCAGGCGGTGCTGTTGGTCCCTGTCAAGATACAGGTGAGCGCCCATGTCGAGCACGTGGTTGTCACCATAGTACTGCAGCCCAAAACCATTCACATTGGACGATTTCCGACCAATGTATTTGAAGGCGACGTTGACACCAAAACGACCACTGGGAGCGCTGTAGGCCAAAGCACCCTTGTAGCTGCGCGGTGGACGATCCTGTATCTGCTGCCCGGTGCTGCGTACTTCCTCCTGACTGAAGGTGTAGCTCAGGTCGTAGGACAATGTGCTGGTCAGCTCACCATTCAACAACAGCTCGGCGCCGCGAACTTCAACTTCCTCGCCAATATTAATGAAGGTGTTGTCAAACCCGGGGCCGGGACGGTTGGGCATGTCTGCCGGGATGGGCGCGCGCGTGATCAGATTGTCCACCGATCGATCCCACATGGATACCTGCCAGCCTATTTCACGCTCTGCCAGGGTGAGCAAACCACCCACTGACGCGTTGATGGCAAAACTATCCTCAGGTGCCAGGTTGGGGTTGCCATGCGTACAGCCACTGCCACTGGGACAATGGATACGATACAGGTTCTCGGCACTCGGCAACATAAAGGACGTCCCTGTCATCCCCTTAACATAAAGGGTGTCCGTAAACTCGTACACACCGGTCACATTCCAGGTGTTGGAGCTGTTGCCGCCAGTCTCGTCGCGCCGGAAACCGGCAGAAAAACGTGCCCGGTCGCTCAGGTCATCGGTACTGCGCAGCTGAGTGAATACCGCATGAACATCTTCGCGCTGGCGAGCGATCAGCAGGTAGTCATCCTGACCGGTATAGGTCTGGAAGTCGTAGCCCACATGGTACTCCAGAAAACCTTCGGGTTTGAAAACAGCCGCAGCATTGACGCCCTTGTCCTCGTACCCCCAGTAGTCCGAGGGGTTGCCGGGCGTGTAATAGTCAGTATCCCAGCTGTGGTAATAGCTTTTCAGGAAAAACTGCGCTGTCTCGGAGGGCAGCCAGTCAAGTTTGGCACTGATGATGTTTTCAGTCCGGTCATTGATACTGACATTGCTCACATTCGGGTAGTCGATACGACCTTCAGTATGAATGCCGGTCACTGACAGGCTCAGATCGGGCGTGAAGTCGTAGCCGTACTTTACACCGGCACTGTCAACTTTGTAGCCGCGCTTGCGATAACGCGAGGTGGGCTGGTAGTTGTCGTAGATTTCATAACCATCGCTTTCATCGCGCGATGCCCAGCCAACAAACTTGTGGTCACCGATGGCGCCACGACCATAGCCGTTAACGCGCATCAGGCCATCGCTGCCCGCACCCACGCTGATCTGTCCCTCCGGGGTTTCGGAAAAACCACGTGTCACGACATTGATCACACCCGCGATTGCCTGGGTGCCATACATCAGGCCGTGACTGCCCTTCAGCACTTCAGTGCGCTCGATCATGCTGGACGGAAGTGTGTCGGCCGGACTGGTTGAGTTGTACAGACGGTTGTTGATCCGCACGCCATCGACCGTCCAGAGAATGTCGCTGGACCGCGACCCCTGCATTGCCACGTTCACATAGCTGAATGCGCCAGCCTGCGTGGTCAGTAACAGGCCTGGCACCAGCATTTCCAATGCCTGGGCAACATCCACAAAACCGTGATTACGGATCTGCTGCTCCGTGACAATCTCCAGATCAGCACCATAGCGCGCCAGTTCCAGCGGCAGGGTGTTCTCGATACTGCGCTCGGTGATCAGCATCTCCTGAACCTGCAGCCCATCACTGTTCTGGGCCTGCGCGCTCAGACCAGGCAGCATTACGGCGCTCGTTATTGCGGCTCCGCAGAACACCTGGTTAATGGTTTTGTGCAGCCTTGCAATGGGGAGAACGGTATGGTCTGTGATGAGTCTGATTTGCATGGAAACTTCCCTGATAGTCCTTAGTAAAGCGATCGCCGGACTATACGCGCGTGCGGGGCCGCAGGCACGCAGCAGGGAGTTGTGAAACTGTTTATTAACCAGCGTTAACAAATATCGTTAACGCTGAAAAATTATTTGAATATAAAAACTTACTGCAGAAACTGAGCTGGCACCGTACTCAGGTCAATACCCCACAGGACTGGCACACCAAAGTAAACCATCAGCGTGATCAGCACGGTTGCAATCAGATTAAGCAGGAAGCCCACCTTCATCATTTCCACAATGCGGAGTTTTTCTGTGGCAAAAATAATGGCATTGGGCGGCGTACCCACTGGCAGCATAAAGGCACAGTTAGCGGCCATTGCGCAGGGAATCATCAGTGCAAACGGGTGCACATTAAGTGCCAGCGCGAGACTGGCAACAACCGGCAGGATCATCGTAGCGGTTGCGGTATTGGAGGTGATTTCCGTCAGGAACAGAATCAGCAGTGCTGCTGTGGCAATCATGACGATCAGGTGTACACCGTCAAGCACGGTCAGTTGACTGCCCATCCAGTCTGAAAGGCCAGTTGAGCGGAAACCAGCCGCGATGGCCAGACCGCCACCGAACAACAGCAGAATACCCCAAGGTATCTCCCGACTGTCCTTCCACATCAGGACCCGGGAGCCAGCTTCAGAGCGCGACGGAATGACAAACAGCAGCACTGCTGCCATGACGGCAATCATGCCATCCCGGATTTCCGGGACCAGATCAGCCCAGATAAAGCCTCGACTGATCCACATAAAGGCGGCAAAAGCGAAAACAGCAGCCACGGCTTTTTCTTCAAAAGAAATAATGCCCAGCGCATCACGCTCCTGCTGAATCAATTGCCGTCCACCTGGCAGCGACTTGATATGCATGCGAAACGCAACCCGCCCCAGATAAACCCAGGTTATTACCAGCAGAACGATGACCATGGGCACACCGATAAGCATCCAGCCTGCAAAGCTGATCTCGACGCCAAACAGCTCACGCGCCTGTGCGGCGAGAATGATATTGGGCGGCGTGCCAATCAATGTACCCAGCCCGCCAATTGTGCCGGCGTAACCCACACCAAAGATGAGGGATTTCTCAAATACCGGAATATCTTCTTCGCCAGGCTTGCCGCGCAATGTATGGGCGACCTGGGCCGTAATCGCCAGCGCCATCGGCACCATCATCATCACCGACGCCGTGTTGGATACCCACATGGATAGAAACGCTGTGGCCAGCATGAAGCCCAGCAGAATACGCTGCGTACTGGTGCCAACGTAGGCGATGATAGCCAGCGCCATCCGTTTGTGCAGATTCCACTTTTCCATGGCGGTGGCTATAAAAAAACCGCCAAGAAAAAGAAAAATAATGTCGTCGCCATAAGCAGAGGTCACTGTGGCATTGTCGACGGCACCAGTAACGGGCAGCAGCAGAATCGGCAGTAATGAGGTTGCGGGTATTGGTATGGCCTCAGTGATCCACCACGTTGCGATCCACAGTGTCACGCCCAGCACGGCCTTGGCCTCGTAACTCAAACCCTCTGGCGCGAAAAACAGCATGACCAGCAGAAACAGTATAGGCCCCAGCAGCAGCCCGACCAATTGCGAGCGGGAATATGCCCGCGGTGTGGCGGCTTCTGGCGGTTTCCCCTGCAAGGCACCCTTGGTCTGGTGGTGGGACGCCCAAAGGCGTTGCCAAAGCGCGCTGATCGGGTTGCTCATAGCGGTAGGTGACCTCAATGTCTTTTCATTATTGAGCGCCAAGCCTAAATAGAGCATCACTAAATGTAAAGGCAGTTACGTCAGTGCATAAAAAAACAGGCTTTTCGGTATGAGCCGAAAAGCCTGGTAGTGGTAGGCGGGGAGAATTCCACAAATAACACAAGGGATATCAAGTTGAACAAAAAGAACCGATTGCAGGACCAACCTTGGCATTCGCTTCTGATGCGTACTTTAGCGATGTGGTGTGACAGTATGATGAAGCGAGCTCTGAAAAAACTCAGCTGTTGCCGGTCCTGACCAGCCTCACAGTAGCCTGATCGCCAATCTCGATGTCACCGCGTACGCGGTAGTCGATCAGGGCCGCCTGCATTTGCGCGTAAATCCAGCGGCCCAGTTCGTCGTTGGGTGCCGTGATTAAGACAAATGCCTGAGTTTCATAAACAGTGCGTGCCAGCTGTTGCAACTGGTCGACCATAGATTCATTACGGGCATAAAGAGCGCGTCCATCAAGAGTGTGAACGCTGTGGGTCCGCTCCCTCTCGGCCGCCAGATTATTGTGGGCAGCGACGATTCCTTCATAGTCCGGATCGACCTGCGCGGCGCGGCGCAGATAGGTCTCGGCGTTGTCGAACTGCCCCTGCCGCGAGGACAGCTCGGCGAGTTGCAAATAACGACGGACAATATCCTGCATACCTTCAAGCGCAACGTTATTACCCGGATCCAGCGCCAGAGCGCGACTGAAGTAGCGATAGGCGCTATCCTCTGGCGGCGTCAGCAGTCTGTCGGCTCGCAAGGCTCGCATGCCGCTGTACAGAATATCAGAGACCATCCGACGGTGGCGTTCTTCTTCATCAAGCAGTGATGTAACTGTACTCTGGTCCTCAGCTGGTGGTTCGACAACTGGTTCTTCCACCGGCGTGGCTGGCTGAGGTTGCTGCACGGTGCAGGCAGCCAGGCCAGTCAAAAAAACCAGACCAGCCAGACCTTGTCTTGCAAATTTGCCCATTGAGCGTGGGCCAGCTTGCGACAGGAAACTAAAGGGCATGTAATACATGATGACTTCACAGAGGGGATTTGATTGCTGAATTAAACTATGTCACTAAACGCGAAAAACCGCAATGTGTCGCCAATCGCGAGGGTCTTGCCCGCGGGCACTACAGCGAGCCCATCAGCGGCATGAATCGAGCTCAAAACCCCGGAGCTCTGATCAGCAAGCGGCCCTGCCCACACCTGTCCATCGTTCTCCCGGCACCTCACCCGCAGATACTCCTCACGTTCGCTGGCAACCGGGCGCTCGAAATCGGCACGGACTGGCCAGGATGTTGCCAGCGGTCTTGCAGCCCCCATCCATGCCAATAATGCTGGTCGCACCAGCAGAACAAAAGTCACAAAGGCAGACACCGGATTGCCAGGCAACCCAAAAAACAGCGTGCGCTGCAGATGACCAAAGGCAAAAGGTTTGCCGGGTTTCAGTGCCAGCTTCCAGATATCCAGACCGCCTTCCGTCTGCAGCGCGCTGCGCACGTGATCCTCTTCACCGGCAGAGACACCACCGGTGCTGATGATACAGTCGCAGGACTGCGCCAGCTCGCGTAGCACACTCTGAGTCTCCGCCAGCGTGTCAGCCACATGCCTGACCTCAATCGGCACGATACCCAGTCCGCTTAACAAGGCCTGTAAGGTCACCGCATTGCTGTTGTAGATCTGTCCAGGCGCCAGGCTCTGACCAGGCGCAACCAGTTCATCACCTGTCGTCAGGATGGCCACTCTGGGCAGACTACCGACCGTAAGCTGCGAAACCCCGGTTGACGCCAGCATCCCAAGATCGGCTGCCTGCAGACGGTAGCCACTGGGGAACAGCTGGCTGCCTTTCTGTATATCCGTGCCACGGCGCCTGACATTGGCCCCGGCCGCTGGAGTCTCCAGAACACGGACGGAGTATGCGCCGCTGCCAGAGTCAACCGTCTCACAATTTTCCTGCATGACTACGGCATCTGCACCTTGCGGCACGGGAGCACCGGTAAAAATACGGGCGGCACTGCCCGGCTCCAGCGGCTTCGGTGAGCTGCCGGCGGTAATACGTTGACTGACCGGAAGCACGGGCTCGCCGGCCAGTTCGCTGACATTAATGGCGTAACCGTCCATGGCACTATTGTCCCAGGGAGGAACGTCAACCGCTGCGATGACTTCCTCTGCGAGGATGCGACCCAGCGCCTCAGATAAGGGGAGTGTCTCGGATGTGCAGCGATTGCGAACCACCTGCAGAAGATGCTCTCTGGCCTGTTCGACGGGCTTCAGTGTTGTAGCTGATCTGTGCTGGCTGGGCTGGACCATTACGCGGGCTGCCCTTTGTACCAGGACTTGACCAGCTTTTGCAGACTTCCCTGCCATGGCCTCTGCTTGATACCAAAGGTTTCGAAAATTTTCTTGGTGGCCAGCGTGTTATTGGCGATATGTGGCACTTCTACACGAACCAAATTGATATTGAGATGGTCCAGCAGCGCGTAAACGCGTTCATCATGTTGTGCGGCAAACTTGACCAGATGCTGCACAAACTCGCTCTCGCGAAGTGGTTCCAGCGCCGCATAATGATATACACCCCACACATCAGCGTGACAGTCCACCTGCAGAGCAATCGCAAGAATTACGCGAGCCAGATCCTCAACAGGTGTCGGTGACAGTTTGCGCCGCATGACCCGGACGTTGCCGTCACCGTCACGCAATTCATTCAGCCAGCGCCGCAGGTCCTGATCCTGACCGGGACCAAACAGCCAGCCAGAACGAATGATGATGTGCTGCTTGAGGTTTTTCTGGACTGCCTGCTCACCCGCAAACGCCGCTGCGCCGTAAACGCTCACCGGCCCCGGGGTATCCTGCTCATTATAGGCAAGTTTCTTGTCACCACCGAACACCTGCGCAGTGGACAGATGGATCATGGGGATGTGCAGATGGTCACAAACCTGCGACAACAGGTCCGCCAGCTGGTGGTTCTGTTTATCTGTTTCGTCGGGAGCTGATTCAGCCAGCTGAAGAGCATCCTGGCGACCTGCAGCATAAGCTGTCAGATTGATTACCTGACCTGCCCCGGCATGGGTGACGACCCGCGCAGCGCCGACCGGGTCGTCTACATTGACACTATGTTGTTCCGCCGCTACCCATTGAACCTGGCGTTCATCAAACAGCCGGCACAATTCCTGTCCGATGCCGCTACTCGCCCCGAGAATTAAGACCTTCACCGACTGAACTCACTCTCCGCCCAAAGGATCAAAAAGGAATGTCGTCGTCAAAATTATCGAAGTCTGCTGGTCGCGAACCGCCCGATGCAGCCTGACCGCCACTGCGTTGCGCCGGGCCACCGTGGGACGGCGCGTCCTGGTTCATGTCCTGGCCAAACCGGTCGTCACTGCCACTGGATGCACCGCGCGAATCCAGCATCTGCATCTCATTGGCAACGATTTCAGTTGCATAACGGGTAATGCCGTCCTGCTCCCATGAGCGGGTGCGCAGACTGCCCTCGATATAAAGCTTGCTGCCCTTGCGGACGTATTCATTGACGATTTCAGCCAGACGGTTGAAGAACACAATACGATGCCATTCCGTCCTTTCCTGCTGCTGCCCGGTATTTTTATCCTTCCAGGTTTCGCTGGTTGCCAGGGTCACATTGGTAACCGCGCCACCGCTTGGCATATAGCGGGTTTCGGGATCCTTGCCTACATTACCTACCAGAATTACTTTATTGATGCCGCGACTTGCCACCTTTGCTAATCCTCCCGTGCCCCTGGCGTCTTCTGCCGGTCTTTTATCAGACTGAAGATAAATTCGTTACGTTCCGAATAAGCATAGCATGATTCCCACGGCTGCGCCGACAGCAGATTTACCGCCAGCGCCCTTTGCGCTAAGACAGGGATTTGACCATAATGGGCTGTTGTATTGCCATTGGAGCTGCAGGATCAGCATGGATAAAATTACCATCCGGGGGGCGCGCACCCACAACCTGAAGAACGTCAGTCTGAGTATCCCCAGGGACAAGCTGGTGGTGATCACCGGGCTGTCAGGGTCTGGAAAATCCTCGCTGGCGTTCGACACGCTTTATGCCGAGGGTCAGCGCCGCTATGTGGAATCGCTGTCCACTTATGCCCGGCAGTTTCTGTCCATGATGGACAAACCGGACATCGACCATATTGAAGGTCTGTCTCCAGCCATATCCATTGAGCAGAAATCGACGTCTCATAATCCACGCTCGACTGTCGGCACCATTACCGAGATCTACGACTATCTGCGTCTCCTGTTTGCGCGCGCCGGCGAACCTTTCTGTCCCGAACACCACCAGAAACTTCAGGCGCAAACCGTCAGTCAGATGGTCGACCAGCTACTGGCCCTGCCCGAGGGCAGCAAGATCATGGTCCTGGCGCCTGTGATCCGGGAACGCAAAGGCGAGCACCTGCACGTCTTTAAAGAACTGCAGAGCAGCGGTTTCATCAGGGCCCGCATTGACGGCACCGTCACCGAACTGGACTATCCGCCAACGCTGGAAAAAAACAAAAAACACACTATAGAAGCGGTCATAGACCGGCTAAAGATTCGCAGTGATATTCAACAGCGACTGGCCGAGAGCCTGGAAACAGCCATACAGCTGAGCGACGGTACAGTGACCGTTGCGTTCATGGACGAGGAACGCGACGAATTGATGTTCTCGGCACGTTTTGCCTGCCCGGTGTGTGGGCACAGCATAAGCGAACTGGAACCTCGCATGTTCTCGTTCAACAATCCGGCGGGAGCCTGCGGCAGCTGTGATGGTCTGGGTGTCAAACAGTTCTTTGACCCGCAGCGCATCATCACAGACACCTCTTTATCGCTGGCAGAAGGGGCGATTCGCGGCTGGGACAGGCGCAATTTCTACTATTTCCAGATGCTCACCTCACTGGCGGAACACTATAGGTTTGCAGTAGACACGCCATTCTCTGAGCTGAGTGACTCAAATCAGAGTCTGATCCTGTACGGCAGCAAGGGCAAACAGATCGACTTCAAGTTCGCCAATGACCGTGGCGACACCATGGTCCGTCGCCACGCCTTTGAAGGCATCCTGCCCAATATGGAGCGGCGCTACCGGGAAACAGAATCACAGACTGTGCGCGACGATCTGGCGCGTTTTCTCAGCTCCCAGGCCTGCCCGGACTGTGGGGGAACACGACTTTGTTCTGATGCCCGGCATGTCTACATCGAGGGCACTACACTGCCGGAAATCACGCAGATGACCATCGCCCAGGCCAGAGAGTATTTCGGCGCCCTCAAGTTATCCGGGGCACGTGCCACTATTGCCGACAAGATCCTGAAAGAACTTGAACTGCGACTGCAGTTCCTGATCGATGTGGGACTGAATTACCTGACGCTCAGTCGCAGCGCGGACACTCTGTCTGGTGGCGAAGCCCAGCGTATTCGCCTGGCCAGCCAGATTGGCGCAGGCCTCGTGGGCGTGATGTATATTCTGGATGAACCATCCATCGGACTGCACCAGCGCGACAACGACAGACTGCTCAACACACTCTTTCATCTGCGTGACATCGGCAATACGGTCATCGTGGTCGAACACGACGAAGACGCCATTCGCAGCGCTGATCATTTGATTGATATCGGACCTGGCGCCGGGGTTCACGGTGGGGAAATAGTGGCACAAGGCACTATCGACGATATTATTGCCGAGCCCCGATCTTTGACTGGCCAGTACCTTTCCAATAAACGCCGTATAGAGATACCTGCCAGTCGGCATGCGCCCAAAAAAGGCAAAATGTTGAGTCTGATCGGCGCCAGCGGCAACAACCTCAAACAGGTCAACCTGGAGATACCGCTGGGGCTGTTCACCTGTGTAACCGGTGTTTCAGGCTCGGGCAAATCAACACTGATCAACAACACACTTTACCCCGTTGCCGCAACGCAGCTGAATGGTGCGACCACACTTTCGCCTTCTGAGTTCAAGCAGATTCGTGGCCTGGAACTTCTGGACAAGGTGGTTGATATCGACCAGAGTCCGATTGGTCGAACACCCCGATCCAACCCGGCGACCTACACTGGCATTTTTACGCCGGTTCGTGAACTGTTCGCCGGCACACAGGAAGCCCGCTCACGGGGTTACACACCCGGACGATTCAGTTTCAACGTCAAAGGTGGGCGCTGTGAAGCCTGCCAGGGCGATGGGGTTGTCAAAGTGGAGATGCACTTTCTGCCCGATGTCTACGTAGCGTGTGACATCTGTCACGGCAAGCGTTACAACCGCGAGACGCTGGAAGTGAGATACAAGGGCAGGAACATTGCCGAAGTATTGGACATGACCATCGAAGACGCCCGCGAGTTTTTTGACCCGGTACCGGTCGTTGCCCGCAAACTGCAGACCCTGATGGATGTTGGCCTGTCCTACATCCGGCTGGGCCAGGCAGCAACCACGCTGTCAGGCGGCGAAGCGCAGCGCGTCAAACTGGCCCGCGAGTTGTCCAAACGTGATACAGGTCAGACCCTCTACATTCTGGACGAACCCACAACCGGTCTGCACTTTGAGGATATCCAGCAATTGCTGACAGTACTTCACCGACTGCGCGACCAGGGCAATACCATTGTGGTGATAGAACACAACCTTGATGTGATCAAGACCGCTGACTGGATTGTTGATCTGGGCCCGGAAGGCGGCAGCGGCGGTGGAGAGATCATCGCCGAAGGCACGCCCGAAGCGGTAGCGGCCTGCGAATACTCTCACACCGGACAGTATCTGCGACGCCTGTTGTCCTGACAGCAGACAGACTGCAGGCCTGACAGGCTGAAATGGCTGTGCTGGCGGCGTGCAGCGGGTAGAATGACTTTACTTGAAACAACAATCAAAAACCTCGAGGAAGCAAAGTGATGAGAATATTGAATGGTTGCTTGCTGGCCTGTCTGATGGTGTTTTGCTCGGGCACGCAGGCGCAGGTCAAGATTACCCCGAACGTGGTATACGGACACAAGGACGGCATGGCATTGATTTATGACGTCTTTCAGCCCGAGCAGAACGCCAACGGAGCGGCCATTGTGTACATGGTCAGTGGTGGCTGGTTTTCGCGCTGGACGGAGCCGCAGAACCGACTGAACTCTTTTGCATCCATGCTGGACGAGGGCTACACCGTGATTGCAGTGCATCACGGTAGCGCGCCACGCTACAAGGTGCCGGAGGCACGCGCCGATGTGTCCCGCGCCCTGCGCCATATCCGCCTGCACGCTGAAGAATATGGCTTTGATCCTGAGCGCATTGGCGTAACAGGCGGCAGTGCTGGCGGGCACCTGTCCCTGATGCTGGGCCTGGATGCCGATGCAGGCATGACAGATAGCGACGATCCGATCATGCGGGCCGGCAATGGCGTGGCCGCCGTTGTCGCGTACTTCCCGCCAGTGGACCTGCGGAGCATGACCGGCCCCAACGATCGCTTCCCGGCGCTGGATTTTCCCCAGGAACAGGCAGCCGGCATTTCACCGCTACTGCACGCGGACGAAAATGATCCACCCGTATTGCTTATCCATGGTGATGCGGACGAACTGGTGAATATCAGCCACAGCGAGAGAATGTATTCAGCCCTGCAGGAAGCTGGAGTCGTCAGCGAGTTTATTACCATCGAAGGCGGTGCACACGGCTTTCGGGGAGATGATGCGCAGGAAGCCGCAATGGCTCGCCTGGAATGGTTCAATCAGCATCTACTGGATTAATAATTAATCGGCTGGCTTCCCATTGGGATCCAACGGGAGGCCAGCCGATTATTGGCAGCGTTACTCAGCCGCCATGGGCGAAGGCTCGCGCACATCGCTCAGTGCGTTTGATTATTTGATTCGTCATTGATTCCGGCATTTTTGCCTCCCGCCTTTGGCAGGAGGCAAAACCGGGGATTGCCTTCTCCGTTGAACCACTGCATAGTTCCTAACGTAATCACGCAGTTGTGGCATGAACCGAGACTCAAAGGATGCAAGAGCTGAATAATAACCAGCCCAACCCGCTGAACAATTCACGTCGCTCAGACCCCATTCGACAGATCCGCACCAAACGTATAGGCCAGGGCATCATGGTTATGCTGCTGGCAATCATCACCCTCTCCTTGGTCAACTTCCTGGACAGTCAACCCGTTGTTGTAACAGCGCTGCTGTTTACTGTCATATTTCTGTTACTTGCCCTGCTGCTTTTACGTAATGGCTATCCGCAGGCGGCTGCCGCATTGACCGTAGTAGTCATGTTTGTCTGTGTGGCACAGGCCATGTGGGGAGGTGCAGGTTTGCGTTCATCTGCCTTGATGGGTTACCCGGCAATTTTATTGTTCGCAATGATCATGATTGGCAAACGGACGTTTTACATGGCCCTGATCGCCATGCTGGTGTACATGCCAATTCTGCTATACGCCACCCAAAACGGCTGGCGAACCGGCCTGGAAGACGCCACTGCCTATCGCTGGCTGGGCGACTACGGAGTTATTCTGATTGCCGCGGCCTTCATTATTCGCGTGCTGGCTTCAGACCTGCTGGCGCTGTTGGCCGCGCTGCATGTGCAAATGGACGATGTCACTCAGTCAAAACTGCGGGCCGAGCACATGGCCAATCACGACAATCTGACCGGGCTGCCAAACCGACGGATGGCCGAGCAATACTTTCAGGAGCTCTTGCAGCACGCCCAGCAAGAAGCGGCGGGTGTGGGTCTGGTCTTTGTTGATGTCGACAACTTCAAGACCTTCAACGATTCACATGGCCACGACCTGGGCGACGAGCTGCTCCGCCATTTGGGCCAGACCATCAGCTCGCAGCTGCGCAAATCCGACCGGCTGGTCCGCATCGCCGGCGACGAATTCCTTATCCTGCTATCCGATATTTCCAAAAGCGCGGATGTCGAGATTATTCTGGAAAAGGTCCGCCGCGCAGTCGCCAATCCCGTCACCATCCGCAGCGAGACACTGATCCCTGCGCTGTCCATGGGCATAGCGCTGGCGCCGGATCACGGCCATGATTTCAAGGAACTGGTGACCAAGGCCGACCACGCCATGTATCAGGCCAAGGCCGCCGGCCGGAATCAGTACCAGTTTTTCCGCCCCACCTGATACATACCTTTAACATTTATGGGCAAGGCAAGCAGACTGCTGCGGGCCGTGACAACAAGCACATCACGGTCAGGTCCGCCAAAGGTCATATTGGCCGGCGCCAGCGGAAAAATCAGCGTCTCCAGCAGCTCGCCAGCCGGACTGTACACTGAGATGTTGTTGCCGCCCATTAGGTTGGTGGCGCCCACATGATTACCGGGCTCGCCTGGAGTGGTTCAATCAGCACCTGCTGGAGTGATCAATACTCAGCTCCTCCCATTCAGGATGGGAGGAGCTGATCTACGGTAGTGTCACTCGGCCGCCACGGTCGCGGCGCGCTGCAACAGAAACGCCCGAATGCCTTCCACCTGAGCTTCACCTATGTCAGCCGAGAAATTCGGCATGCCACGGCTTTCCAGCGTGCCTTCCAGCACGATGCCATGGAAAGCTTCACTGCTCAGCAGCATCGGGCTGTAACGCAGATCAGGAATCGGGCCAGCGCTCAGGGCCATTGGGCCATGACAGACAGAGCAGTAAGCGCCGTACATGGCTGCGCCCAGCTCTGCATTGCCCTCACTGCTGATTCCTTCCAGATTTAACGGCACACGCTGGGTCGTTGCCATTTCCGGCACCTGGCCCTCAGCACCCAGTTTGAACGCCATCAGGCGACCATTACGCTCTCGCGGATAATTGCCAGACAGCAGCCCCATGGTCAATGGCATCGCACCGCCCTGACCAGCCAGCGCCAGCACATACTGTTCGCCATCAAGTTCATAAGTGACGGCACCGCCGAGAATGGCATCACCAACGGGATAGGACCACAGGCGTTCACCATTGTCCGTGCGATAGGCATGGAAGAGCCCATCTGCGGAGCCCTGGAAGACCAGGCCGCCACCAGTCGACAACAGTCCACTGTTACCATAGACGGGATATTCGACGCGCCAGCGCTCCTGTTGTGTAACAGGATCCCAGGCCAACAGGGCGGATGCCGGTAGCTGCTGCGCTCGCTGCGCATCTTCAGGGTTTGCGGGTGGCGCATTGACACCACCAACACCGAGGTTCCAGCCTACTTCCTGCTCTTCGAAGTCACCGGGGTTCGAGTAGACATAGGAAGTGTTCTGGCTCGGAATGAACACCAGACCGGTATCAGGGTCGTAGGACATCGGGTACCAGTTGTGTCCACCCAGCGGACCGGGAATTACCACGGCAGGGTCGCGCTCGTAGCGCACGATTTCCGCTTCTATCGGACGTCCGGTCACCGGATCCAGGCCGCTGGCCCAGTTAATCTCAACGTAATTGTTACCGGAGATGAATTCACCAGTGGTGCGGTCGATCACGTAGAAGAAACCGTTTTTGGGTGCCTGCATGATGACCTGGCGCATGCGTCCATCAATTTCGATATCCGCGAGGATCATGTGCTGCGTTGCTGTGTAGTCCCAGGATTCAGCAGGGGTAGTCTGGAAATGCCAGGCGTACTCACCGGTATCAGCATGCAGCGCCACAATCGAAGACAGGAACAGATTGTCCCCCTCCCCATTGGAGCGGATATGGTGATTCCAGGGACTGCCGTTACCGACGCCGATATACAGCAGGTTCAGCTCCGGATCATAGGCCATGGAATCCCAGACTGTACCGCCGCCCCCGATTCGCCACCATTCGCCTGCCCAGGTTTCGGCGGCCATTTCCATGGCGTCGCTTTCGAAGCCCTCCTCCGGATTACCGGGCACCGTGTAGAAGCGCCATACCATATCGCCAGTTTCTGCGTCGTATGCGGATACGTAGCCACGAACACCCAGCTCACCACCCCCATTGCCAATCACAACCTTGCCATCGACGACTCGAGGCGCGCCAGTGATTGTGTAGCGACCCTCGGGATCGACGGTCATCGTTGACCAGACTTCGGCACCGGTCTCGCGATCCAGCGCAATCAGGCGGCCATCAAGGGCACCCAGAAATACCATGTCACCCCAGGCTGCCAGGCCCCGATTGACAACATCACAGCAGGCATCAGCCGCCTTCGCACCAGGTACCTCGGGATCATAACGCCAGATTTCCTCACCGGTGCGCGCATCAACAGCAAACGCCTTGCTCCAGGCAGAGGTGAAATAAACTACGCCATCAATGATCAGTGGTGTGGCTTCCTGGCCGCGATCCGTGTCCAGTTCAAAGTCCCAGGCCAGGCCCAGCTGTTCGACATTGCTGCGGTTAATGGTGTCCAGCGGGCTATGACGCTGCTCCGAGTAGGTTCGCCCATGGCTAAGCCAGTCAGCAGTGTTGCTCCCCGCATTGATGATACGGCTGGCATCTACCGGCCGCAGATCCTCAGGACGATCGGCCGCCATCTGGTCAACGGATGCACTGCCTGTGGTTTCGTTCAGGGTTTCTACCGGGGGAGTCGTCTCCTCGCTAGAACATGCTGCCAGCAGCATGCCCGACATGATCATGGCCAGCGCCAGTTTATTGCGCAAAAAAGGTGTCGACGCCGGTGGGTTGGGGGTTTGCATACCTGAAATCTCCGCTGCTTATTTTTGTGCTTTGATTTCGGAGCATAAACAGGGGGGCACGGCAAGGCAAGAGCAGGCGCTCGATAAATGACTTTTGACGTGCCCCAAACCCGTGGTGAAGGGTCAGCTCGTGATGGTCAGCGCGCGACTGCCTGCACATTGACCGTCAGCGAAACCTCGGACTCACCCGCCTCAGCTGATGGTGTTGCCATCTCACGAGAGCCGGTGTCCATGGCCCGCATCATCACCGGTGCCGCGTATGACATGCCGGTCTCGATGGTTAACGAGGCGATCTCTACCTCTGGACGGCCCAGTGCTGCCGCCGCGCGTTCCGCATTGGTACGGGCCCTGGCGATGGCGGTCTCCATCAGTGAATCGCGCACCTCATCCGCCCGTTCAGTGCTCAGGCGGTAGGACAACTGACTCATGACAAAACCCATATCCTGCAGCTCACCCGCCAGCGACAGCAAGGTCTGAGGGTCTTTGCTCTCCAGTGTGATGCTCTGGGAACCACGCCAGACCGGATCTGCGCGCCCACCCTGAGGCTGGCGATTGATCTGATAAACACTGTAGTGGCCCGTCGCAGCATCTACTCCAGTCACGGCGCGCGCCACGATCAGCCCCTCACGCATCTGCTCATTGATGGCATTCTGGACAACACTCGCATCGCGGTCCTCTACTTCCACGCGCAGATCGGCAACAATCTCGTCCTGGACCACGTTGATCCGCTCTGTGACTGACAGATTGATCAGCGTATGGCCTTCCGGCAGTTGCGGTAATACTGATTGCTGTGCATTCGCTGACAATGCCAGCAGCGTGAGTGCAGCACTCATTACCGTGAATCGTATCCCATTGCGAAAACTCATATGAATCTCCTTTCATCTGTCGCAGTTTTAGAATGTCGCCTTTGGCAGGCCCTGCCAGGTAAACATGCCCAACAATATTGGCTGTTGACTAACTCTTCGTCATCCATGAGAGTGAACTTATACTCACGCTTGCAATCAACCAGTTAGAACTCAGCCATGAGCAGTCATCGTGAGCAAAGTACCGATATGAGCATATCAGAACCTGGAATCAGTTTTGTTACTGAAAGTGCTATTCTCCTGCAGTTCGCTGAACCTTCGCTGAACAGCGTTGATGTCGAGCTGCAGGCCAGAATCTGTCACCTCGCCAGCACCCTGCAGGCACACCTGCAGATTGGTCCCTTATTGACCGATGCGGTACCGGGGCCAGGCAGTCTTTTGCTGGCCCTGCGAGACGGGCATGCGGCGCGCCGTGTGCTGCGCGAAGCTGAGCAGCTGTGGCAACACCTTGAATTCAATGCCAGTGCCGGTCAACGACATGATATTCCGGTGCATTACGGTGGCGACGATGGCCCTGACCTGCTGGCGGTGGCCGAGATCACCGGCCTGTCCCCACGCGAAGTTATTCACCGCCACTGTTCGTTGGACTATTTTGTCTTGTGCCTGGGTTTCATGCCGGGTTTCCCATATCTAGGCGGCATGGATCCGGCTCTCGCCACACCTCGCAAGGACAATCCGGCAACCCGCGTATTGCCCGGCGCCGTTGGCATAGGTGGTGCCACAACCGGCATTTACCCCTCTGCGAGTCCCGGCGGCTGGCATATCATCGGACGCACCTCCATCAAACTCTTCGAGCCCGACAAGCAGCTGCCCAGCCTGCTGCAGCCAGGCGACTGGGTTCGATTTGTCGCCGTCAATGAGGAGCTGCCAGCATGATAGAGGTCATCACCACAGCGCCACTTTTGACCGTACAGGATCAGGGCCGATTCGGCATGCGCCATCTCGGTGTACCTCGCTGCGGCATGATGGATGCACCCGCCCTGTTGCGGGCCAACCTGCTACTGGAGAATGACCCGCTGGCCGCAGGTCTGGAAATTTCGGCTGGGCCCGTGGTTCTGCAAAGCGATCGGGACCAGCATATTGTTCTGTCTGGCGCAGATATGTCCGCTCAGCTATTGCATACCGATATGCAGACAGTCGTGCAAAATTATTTGCCGCCAGGCTTCATTATTCGCTGGCCGGCAGGAACACGACTGCTACTCGACCGCCCTCAGATTCCCGGACAACGCGCCATTCTCGCCATTGCCGGAGGCATTGATGTTGCCCCCACATTAAACTCCCGCAGCACCGACCTGAATAATCAGCTGGGCGGTTATCAGGGGCGCGCCCTGCGGGCGGGAGATCGATTGCCTATTGGCGAAGCGACTACTCAACAATACTCTACCAGCGGCATTAGGCAGCCAGCCATCACCTTGTCATTGCGCGCCATACGCGGGCTGGACTACGAGCATTTCGATCCCCACAGTCAGAATGCTTTATGGCAGTTTCCATGGCGAGTGCAGGCCAACAGCAACCGCACCGGGCTCCGTTTGTCAGGCCCCACCCTGAGATATCAGGGAGACACCCTGCGACTGTCAGCCGGAGTGCTGCCCGGACTGTTGCAGGTGCCAGGCAATGGCCAGCCGATTCTGCTGGGCTGCGACGCCCAGACAACCGGAGGCTACCCGGTCATTGCCAGCGTCATCGAGGTCGACTTCCACCAGCTTGCCTATGCGACACCTGGCACGCTTCTTTACTTCAGGGAAGTAAGCGTTGCTGAAGCTCAGGGTCTGCACAGCGCCGGGCAGCATGAGCTGCAGATACTCAGGCAACAGATACAGTACCGGAAGCAGGCAAGATGAAGGCGACGCAGGTAGACCTGAATGCAGACCTGGGTGAAGGCGCCCCGAATGACAGAGAGCTGCTGCAGCTGGTCAGTTCTGCCAATATCAGTTGTGGCGCTCACGCTGGCGACGCTGACAGTATTCGAACCGCGCTGCAACACGCCGTGGCGTTTGGTGTTGCCGTTGGCGCCCACCCCTCATATCCGGACCGGGAACACATGGGCAGGCACTCGCTGGATATGCCGACCAGTGAGCTGCGCGACAGCATCTGGCAACAATTGACATATCTGTGCGACATGGCTTCATCAGAAGGTGCACGCGTCTGTCACGTCAAAGCACATGGCGCACTTTACAATGACATGGCCACTGATCAGGCACTGGCTGAAAAGTTCTGTGGCTGGATCAGGGAGTTCGACACGAAGCTGACGATAGTGGGCCTGGCGGGCAGTACATTGCTGCAGTCAGCCAGACATTTTGGCATCAGAACCCGTGCGGAGGCGTTTGTGGATCGGCGCTACCAGGCAGACGGCACCCTGGTGCCACGCTCGCAGCCTGACGCCGTCATTCATGATGCAGATGCCGCTATTAAGCAGACCCTGTCAATCATAAAACAGGGTTACCTGATGACTGTAACGGGGCAGCGGCTTGCAGTGAATGCCGAAACCTTTTGTGTGCACGGCGACACACCAGCAGCACTGCTGTTCGCCAGCCGACTTGTCACAAGTTTGCGAGAGGAAGGTATCAGGATTGCCAGCTGAACAGATAACTGCCAGACTCATCCTGTTCCAGCATCAACGCCAGCCACTCAGGTAATGTGATTGACTGATTACCAATCGGCGACAGGCGAAGCTGAACCTCGGAAACCTGTCCATTGTTTATCTTAACAGCAACGTCCAGTGCCACTTCGCCAACGTCAATGTGATCCCGCGTTCCCTGCCCCAGCACCGTGATACCAGCCTGCGACCAGAGCCCACGCGCGTGGGCTACCGCAGACCCGGCCTGTAATGAAACCGGCTCAACAAGTTGCAGCGCCAGGTGACCTAACAATCGCACGTTTTCTTCCCGCCACAGGACGGCGGCTGGCATGTCCGCGGAGGCCTCGCTCAGTAGCACAGCGCCGTTTGCCTGCAGGCAGGCGCGGGCGTCTACGGACTGGAGCTGGCCGGCTATCGGGCGGGCACGCGACTGCACATCTGCACACAATTGACCCTGGATGAGTCGGGATGGAAGCCATTGCCATTGCAGCTCGCCGATATCCAGCACGACCTGCGGCTGCCGGAGCATTGCTCGATCCACTGTTCCCCGCCACACTGTGCCGTCAACACTGAACAATTGTACGCCAGCACCCATGGCCGGCCGCACCAGCAAAGTCGCCGGTGCAAGCAGTACAATCCATACCAGCGTTACTGGAACCACCAGCCAGAGTACGCGAGTGCGGGTCACGTCAACGGCCTCGCACTGTGACATTTACCGACAGACCCGTGGCAGCTGATGGCACAATGGTCATGCTCTCGACACGGTTACGACCACCCGCCTCGACCGCTGAAAGCCACTGCAGCAAATTGTTCATGGGCACCTGTTCCATGCGAATGGTGGCCGACTGACCGTCAATCGCGGGTTCCAGTGTGCTTACCCGCAGGCCGGTTGCGCTTGCCGCGTCATCAAGAAACTGCGGCAGACTTACCATCGCTGTGCCAAGCTGACGCTCATCGCGCAACTCGATCAACTCCTGCGCAAGACTCTGTACAGCAAGTACCTGCTGGCGCGCCTCTGTGAGCCGTCTTTCTGACAGCTCTCTGGCCGCATTCAGCGGCTGGACGATGGCAGCCCAAAGCAGGTACACCAGCAGCGACGCACCACATGCCAGCAGCCACAATTGCTCACGTCCGGTAAATTGCTGCCAGCGCTGTATCAACTTGCCCTGCAATGCTCTCAGTTCCATGGCGCTACCCCGCTGACAAGCAGATTGGCCTGTTGCCGACTGCCGGCCTGACTGATATTGCGCGCCTGCGCTGACAGCCCTGCATTCCCGAGTGCCTCGCTAAAGGCGAGTAGCTGCGCATTGCTCTGCGCAGTCAAGGCCAGTTGTAACTCCTGGCGCGCCGCCAGGAAGTTCACACGGTGTACGCGCACATCGCCGTGCTGCAACAGCACCGGCGCGATCTGATCCAGCAGTGGCAGCACCGATGCGCTGGCACCAGAGCCGCGAAGTTGTGCCAACTGGCTGCGCAGCTGCTGCTCAGCATCTACCAGTACACCCTGCGGCACGGCAGTCCGGTAAACCTGCTCCACCTGCTGCTGTATGCGGCGATAATCAGCGTTATTGATCTGTAGTTCTATAAAGCTGGACAACAGAAAAATCAGCAAGGCTGCCGCCGCTGCAATGACAGGAATCCGCACCGGTCGCCACAGTTTTTGCCAGCGTACCGGCGCCGCGAACAGTCCCTGACGCAGTTCGATGGCGCCCGGCCTCTCAAACGTCAATGCATCCCAGGGCTCGTTAACAATGGATACTCTCGTGCGGGCTTCGCCCCGAATGCTCTCCGGCAGCATACTGACGATATCGTCAGCTTCGGACTGTGAACTCGCAAACACGTGCAACGCCGGGCTGGCTCCAGCAACGGCTTCGCGCTGGACTCGCTCTGCCACCAGCGGCAGCATGCTGACATCAACGGATAGCCCGAGACCGCTGAGCTGTGTCGGCAGCCAACTGTCATCCGCGCCGTCCGTGACCAGTATTTTCCAGTCATCGTTATCGCCATCTATCAACTGACCGGTAACAAAACAGCGTGACACTTCAAGGCCCGCTGATTCCAGGGCTTCTATCTGTTCTGCAAACCACTGCCGGTCGACATAGGCCAGCGTAACTGTCTCCGGCTCAACAGCACCTATGGCAATATGCAGGGATTGAATATCACCGGCAATGTCTGACTCCAGTTCGAACGGAACGAGTCGACTGAGATGTTTGCGCTCCTCCGGTCTGTAGGGCAGGCGTCGCATGACCAGCTGTGGCCCGTCCAGCATCAGCCAGACCTGAGTACCAGAGTGCTGTTTACACAGCGTTTGCAGTGATCCTGTCTGGGAAGCAGCCAGCCAACCGGCGCGTCGGTCATATCGCCGCCAGCGATAATGACCCGGAGTCGATTCCGGCCTGATTATCAATACACTCATTTCTTAATTCACCAGTGTTTCAAACGGATTTTCGTGAAAAGAGTTGTGATAACGCGCCAGCGTCGACACGCCACTCTCATCACGATGAATCATCGAGGTCAGATAACGGGAAACCTCACCGATTGTGACCTGTATGTAGGCCAGAAAATATTCGCTGCTGACGCTGTATGTGGGCACTTGACCCGCAGTGTTCCCTGACTGTCCGGGATCAGACGGCAGGCCAGACTGCTGCGCGGACTGCAAAAACTCAGTGACAGACGCAAAGGCCTGCTGATCCCGCAGCTCCATAAACGTTTCCACAGCGGCCTGATCAGCAACAGTCAGGGTGTTTTCGTCATTGACGCCTGACATCACTGATGCCGGTGCCGTGTTGATATTGATGGATGTCGCAACTGGCAGGGCAACAACACGTGGCCGCAATGCCTTCAGAAGCTGCGGCGTGACGTGTCGCACCAGCGCCAGCTCACTCACATCATGCATGAGTTGATTCGCAGACTGTGCGACCGTGCCGGCGCCTGTGTAGTAAAGTGACTCGGCGCCTGACAGGCCACTGACGCGGTCATCCTCGTCGACCCAGTCTACAATAGCCTCGGTGATCGCGACCGCCTGCGCTTCAGTGACAGCCATTTCGGGCAGGCTCTGCAACATGCGTATAAAGTGCCGCTGCGCAGCACTGAAACGAACTGAACTCAATGCGCCCAGATCGTCAAAATTTTCTGTTTTGTATGCCAGATTGTTGATATTGAACCGCCCCTGCGCGTCCTCGATAAATACACGCAGAAACCCATCGTCGGTTGGCATGGGGGGCAACATCGCAGCCCAGCTCTCACCAAGGTGATCAACCGGCTCTGCAGGCCTGTCGCCTGCCCTCTGCGTGTCCATGAGCAACACCTGCGCAGCCAGGGTTTCAGCTCCCTGCAGATAGGTATCAAATCGTTGCTGCATTAATCTTGCCTCCGCCAGCGATGCGCTACGTACGAAGGACTCAGCAAATTGCGTCGCCAGCACGGCAACCATGGCAGTCACCAGCATGGCCAGAATGAGTGCGCTGCCAGTCTGCTGACGATGCTGGCTTGCAGCTTTTGAAAGCTGATCGCTCACGTTGATGTTCCGCCCGCTGAAAATGCCATCGGCAACACAAACACCCGGCGCACCTCACCCAGACCCGAAACCTGCAAACTGACCTCGATGGCCGCCGGTAAGCGGCGTTGTCGCTTCAGAATTTCGTTTTCCCCGGCAGCAGCAGAAGCGAGCGGCCAACCCGATATCCAGCCCGCGTCATCGATTGATGAGCCCTGGGTAGTGCCGCCAACCGGCAGGAACCGCCAGGAGACCTGCTCTACAGCCTGCAACAGTGGCATGGACTGCATTGGGGGTGTGCCCAGCGCCTGATTGCTTTCCTGCCACGAATCACGGTACAGCGTGCCGTCAGGTGACAGGCGGTAGAGCACCCGTTGCAGCTCCGATCGCGGAGACGCCAGTGAGTTGTGCCAGGCGTGTCTGCTGAACCAGATCATGGCACCCTGTCGACCACTGAGTGCTTCCAGAGAAAACGCATTATGTGGCACTGCCAGCATTACAACCCGCTCATCTGTGTCACCAAGCACAGACTGCAGCGGATCAACCCCGGTGGCCGGCATCGGTAATGGGCGATTGGCAATGTGCTCGATATCGCCGTTCAATAATTGCCAGAACCGTTCGATCTGCTCTATTTCCTGCATGAGTTGATCGCCGCGTTCACGGGCTTCAATCGCGCTGTCCAGAAACTGATAGGACACTGCAGCGATCATGACCGTGATTGACATCGCGATCAGCAGTTCGACCAGCGTAAATCCACGTTCAGTCCTGACCATCGGCATCTCCCCCGAGCGCTGATGGGCCAATCGCCTGTGCAGCTGACAAATAACTGGTCAGACTGGCCAGTGTGTCGGCGGGCCTCTCCTTGGCTGCTACATCAAGCCGGTGGCGCAGCAGACCCGGCACAGGTGTCTCTTCCACCGACAATTGCCATGACCATCGACGCCCGGCAAGTTCAGTTTCGCCCTCCCGGAACGCCGCAGTCGTCATCATTCCCGCCGCCGCATCCAGCTGTAAATGTGACATCTGATTCTTAGCAACCCAGCTGGCAATAGTCTGCTGGCGAAACCGGTCGGTCGCATCCAGTTGTGCGCCCAACTGGAACATCAGCGCCGGCAGCGCTATTCCGACGACAAGCAATGCCACCATCACCTCAATCAGGGTAAAGCCAAGCTGTTCCGATCGCTGATTGTGCATCATGCGCTCACCATTGCGGGCTCATCAACTGCAGTATCCGAACCAGCGGGCTGTGGAAATTTTTCGCTACCACTGTGTTTCGATGACCCCTGATTCCTGAGTGGCGACACGAGCAAGCTGTGTTTCTCCACTCGCCGTTTGCACAGACAGTTGCAGGCTGAATGGCGTCGTTTCGCCAGTCGGATACATGACCAGCACCGGCTCATTTAACTCATCGCGAGATTGCAGCGCACGACGGGCCAGATCAACAGGCTGTTCTTCAACCCACAGCTCGAGCTGCAGGGATTGCGGCAACTCAGCCTGTAATTCCATGTCGTCATCAATCTGCCACTGACCGTTACGCCAACGGGACCACACGAGCTGCCAGCCTTCATCAGCCAAATCTTCAGGAGCCCTCAAATGCATTCCTATCGGTTGCGCCATGACAACAGCCCGATTTGAAGCAATGCCAAGCAGCTGGCTCACATCCTCTGCGATGTCCAGAGCCAGACCGTCAGCGTCTGAATCCCGCCCCAGGGAGAACGCCACCGTGCTGACCAGCAGCGCAGCGATTGCCATCACCACCAGGAGCTCGACCAGGCTGAAACCACGGGCCGCGCCAGCGCTCATCGGATTACTGTTCCTGATTCTGCCAGTTGCCATAATCAGCGTTCTGTCCCTCACCACCACGCGTTCCGTCGGCACCAAAGGTAAAAATGTCGTACTGACCGTTCTGACCAGGACTCAGATAGCGATAGGGATTCCCCCACGGATCGACAGGCAGTGCTTCCAGGTAGCCATCCTGCTTCCAGTTTGCCGGCACCGGCTCCAGCGTCGGACGGTCTACCAGTGCCTGCAGCCCCTGCTCACTGCTGGGATAGGCATAGTTATCCAGGCGATACATACGCAACGCAGTTTCGATGGCGCTGAAATCGGCGAACACTTTCTGCACTCGTGCCTCATCGGCACGGCCGAGAACATTGGGCGCAATAATGCTGATAAGCAGGCCCATGATGACCAGCACTACCAGTATCTCGATGAGACTGAAGCCTTGTTGCTTACTGATAGCTTTGGCTTCTGGCAGAGCCAGAGCTGAGCAGTTTGTGCTGTTAACGGCAGCGGTTTTAACCAACATAGAATCACCCATCGTCTGAACTCGTTATATCAATGTGTTGATATCAAAAATTGGCAGCAGAACTGCCAGCATGATCAATGTCACCAGACCGCCCATCAGCACAATGGTCAGCGGTTCCATCAATGCCATCATGGTGCTGAGCCTGATGCTCAATTCCCGTTCCTGGTTTTCGGCTGCATAGGCCAGCTGACGCCCCAGGCTGCCATTCGCCTCTCCATTGGCGGCCATCTGCTCAAGGAGTGGAGGAAAGGCCGCGCATTGACGCAGGCTCTTGCTGAAGCTGCCACCCTCCTGGACTGCAGTCGCCACGGTGCGTGCCGCGGCGCGCATGACCTCGTTATTGAGAACCTGTGCCGCAATGCGGACTGATTCCAGCAATGGCACTCCGGAGCCAAGAAGTATCGCCAGCGTAGAAGCGAAACGTGCACTTTCCAGCTGCCGCAGGTTTTCACCAACACCTGGCACCTTGAGTAAAAACCCATGCCAGCGCAGGCGGTTTTCGACAGCCTGCAGCCACCAGCGAAACAGCACCCCGCATAATGCAATGGCGCACAGCAACAGCAGGGCCCATGGTGAGCCCATAAACTCACTTACGTTGATCAAAGCCTGTGTCAGATCAGGCAGGTCGCGTCCCGATGTGTCAAACATGGTAACCAGTCGCGGCACCACAAAGGTCATCAGCAAGGCCACTACCAGCAGACTGACCGACAGTAATGCCAGAGGGTAGATCATGGCGGTGCTGAGTTTCTGACGCGCCTGCTGGCCTGTTTCTGTGTACTCTGCCAGGCGCTCCAGAACCGGACCCAAGTAACCCGCGGATTCACCTGCCCGCACCATGGCGCAATACATTCGGTCAAACGCCGCCGGGTGTTCTGACATTGCCTGTGCCAGCGAATGGCCTTCGACAACCCGCGACCTGACCTGAGACAGTATGCCTTTCACCTTAATCTGCCGTGACTGCCGGGCGCTGATCTGCAGTGCCTCGTCCAGCGGCATGCCTGATTGCACCAGCGACGCCAGTTGTCTGGTAATTAATGAAAGCTGGGCGACTGACAGGCGTCGCGGTCGCCACCAGAGGGACTGACCGCCACTGGCGTCATTGGCTGCACTGGTCACAGTGACCGTCATGGGTTTCATGCCCTGGCTGCGCAGCCGTGCACGCGCCTGACGCTCGCTGTCAGCCTCCAGCACACCACTCACCGGCTTGCTGTCGGCGCCGAGTGCTTTGTAGCGGAACGAAGCCATGACCTAGATCCCCGTGCCCATGGCAGTCACCCGCAGCACTTCTTCCAGACTGGTTTCGCCAGCCAGTATTCGCTGCATGCCGTGCTCGGACAAGGCAGGACTGGTCGCCCTTACATGGGCTTCCAGGGCTGGCTCTCCAGCCTGGTCGTGAATCAGTCGACGCATGATTGCGTCCACTTCCAGTACCTCGTAAAGGCCGGTTCGGCCTCGGTAACCAGTGTCGTTGCACTGATCACAGCCGGCGGCACGCCATATCTGTGTTCCCTCAGCAAATCCGAAACGCTGCTGTTCAGTAGCATCGGTAGCAACCGGTTGTTTGCAGTCCTTACATAAACGTCGAACAAGACGCTGCGCCAGCACCAGTTGCAGACTGGACGCCAGCAGAAAGGGCTCAATGCCCATATCCTGCAGTCTGGTGACCGCACCCACCGCCGTGTTTGTATGCAGTGTCGACAACACCAGATGTCCGGTCAATGATGCCTGCACGGCAATCGCCGCAGTTTCCTGGTCACGGATTTCACCCACCATCACCACGTCGGGATCCTGCCGCAGAATGGCACGCAATCCCCGTGCAAAACTCATATCGACTTTGGTGTTGACCTGCGTCTGACCGATGCCGGGCAGCACGTATTCGACCGGATCTTCAATCGTCAGGATATTGCGCTCACGACTGTTGATATGCTGCAGACCTGCGTAAAGCGTTGTGGTTTTACCGGAGCCCGTTGGTCCGGTGACCAGAATGATACCGTGGGGTTTAGCCAGAGCACTGGCAAACAGCGCATGAATGGGTGCCGGCATCTGCAGCTGCTCCAGCTTTAGCTGGCCGGCAGCCTGATCCAGCAGGCGAAGCACGACGCGCTCTCCAAACGCAGATGGAATGGTGGACAGGCGAATATCCACTGCGTGACCCGCCAGCCTGACGCTGATGCGTCCATCCTGAGGCAGTCGCTTTTCGGCGATGTCCAGGCGCGCCATTACCTTGAGACGTGAGACCAGCACGGGTCCCAGCTCAGAGCGCGGCGCCAGCACATCGCGCAGGACACCATCCACGCGAAAGCGGATTGCGACGCGCTGCTCGAAGGGTTCGATATGTACATCTGACGCCTGCTCGCGAACAGCCTGGGAAAGCACGGCGTTGATCAATCTGATCACCGGGGCATTGTCGGCATCAGACAGCAGATCGCTGTTGCCCGGGATATCATCAACCAGGGCCGTCAGATCGATATCACCGCCCAGCTCATCGGCCGCGCGCTGGGCGTCATCTGCCCCACTTTGATAAAGCGTGGTCAGCCGCTGCTGAAATTCGTTTGCTGATATCACGACCGGCGTGAAACCATGACCCATGATGCGACGCAGTTCCAGCAGCACATTCAGCGCAGGTTCACCCCGACAGATCACTTCTCCGTCGTCAAGCAGTACGCCTTTGCCATTGGCAAAATCATAGGGCAGAACATAGTGCTGGTTCACGGCTGATCTTCCTGCGCCCCGGCTTCAGGGGCGTCCAGCAGAGTCTCCCAGGCAGGCAGCAGTGGCATTTGTGAGTCGCCGAAAATACCACCATGGACAGGCTGCTGCAGAAGCTGTTGATTACGGATGTGTTCGTACTTTTCGGCGGTGGCACCGCGCAGGGCGTTGTCATCGCGCAGGATCGTCGGCCTTATGAACACCAGCAGATTGGTCTTCTGTACCGAACTGGAGGTGGAACGGAACAGTCGGCCCAGGCCTGGTACGCTGCCCAGTACCGGCACCCGACTTTCACTCTGAACCACATTGTCGCGGATCAGGCCGCCCAGCACGACGGTCTCACCATCTGCTACCGTGACGCGAGTTTCAATTTTGCGTTCGTTGGTGATCAGGTCCACCGCACCTGCTTTCTGGGAAATACTGGAGATTTCCTGAGCGATGTCCAGCGCTACTTTGTCACCACGATTGACGTGTGGCGTCACTCGCAGGGTTGTACCTACATTCTGCCGGGTAATGGTCTGAAATGGATTCTGAACGTTGCCGCTATTGCCCGTGCTGGTGTAGGAGCCGGTGATGAACGGCACACTCTCGCCAACAGTAATCAGTGCTTCGGTGTTATCCGTGGTCAGTATGTTTGGCGTAGACAGAATGTTGGCGCCGGAATTGGCCTGTAACAGATCTATCAGCGCCAGCAGGTCGGTGCTGCCACCGAGGCGACCGATACCAATGGTCTGGCCGGCTGCGCTGGCCAGACCGGCCGCCAGGTTTTGCAGGCCTTCCTCGCGATCTTCATTGAGTGCGCCATCGGCAATAAGTCCAAGTCGCTGCAGATTCGCTCCGGGCTCGAAACTGCCGGCAAACGCGCCACTTTCGTCCCTGAACAGCCACTGGATTCCGAGGTTCTGCCCCACATCATCATTGATCTCGACAATAATGGCCTCGACCAGAACCTGGGCGCGCTGGATGTCCAGTCGCTGCACAACATCCATCAGCGAATCGATGATGTCCATGTCTGCAGTAATGATGACCGCGTTATTGTCAGGGTCAGCTTCAACACTGGCTCGGCGCGCCCCATCGGCCGCTGCACCCTCGGTGACACCCTGCCCCGGCGCCGCACCACCCAGTTGAAAGGTGTTGCGTATGACTGAGGTCAGCACCTCAGCGACTCGCTCGGCGCTTGCGTATTCCAGATAGACAACACGAGTGTTGCCGGTCTGCTCACGCGGTTTATCAAGCAGGGTAATGAGTTCCCGGATGGTGTCCCGCTGTCGTTTGCCACCTGTCACCAGCACTGAGTTCGTGCGTGTATCCGCATTGATCTGCAGCCGCGAGGTGACCGGCTCCTGATCAGCGGCCACCTGGTCTTCATTCATTTCGCGAAGCAGGGCAACAATGTCGCTGGCCTGTGCAAACTGCAGGCTGACGACTTCGGTTTCCGGCACTGAAGACTGATCAATGCGATCCAGAATCTGTCGAATACGCTGCACATTGGCAACCGTGTCGACCAGAATGATCATATTTCCATCGGGATAAGCAGACATCTGCCCGTTGCTTTGCGACACCAGCGGACGCAGCACTGGCAGCACCTGATTGACGGACACATTGTCGAGCTGAATGGCCTCGGTGACATAGCGACTGCTGTCGTTGCTGTCGTAAGTCGAGAATGGCAGCGGCGCCGAGCGCACTTCCTGCGACGGTACGATACTGACCATATCGTCGCCGGTTTCCACGGCGGTAAATCCGGTGATGTCCAGAGCTCTCAGAAAAATACGGTAATAGTCCTGAGCGTTGACAGGCGTGCTGCTGATAACGGTAATTTCGCCACGTACGCGCGGATCCAGAATCATTGTTTTCCCGGTCACATCCTGGACCGCCCGAATGACCTCAAGAATGTCACTGTTACGAAAATTGGGCGTCCACATGGCTTCCTGGGCAATGACTGTCACGGATGACAATGCCAGCATGAATGACAGGCACACAGGAGCCATCCAGTCGAGCTGGAATTTGCGGATAAGCAGATTGGCAGGATTCGCTTTCATTAACTCTCTCATATCACGGCAGGCCAAGCGTGGCCCTGTTCAGATTGACAGTCTGCAAGATGCCATCGCGTGACACCTGCAGCTGCACTGTTTGTGATTGCTGCAGCTGACTCATCAGATTTTGCAGCTGACCAAGGTCATTGATGGCCGTTCCATCGACGGCAGTAATGATGTCGCCAATTGCCAGGCCGGCATTTGACAGCAGATCGGCACGACTACCGTGACGGATGCGCAGACCAGCGACACCATCCAGATTGACCATCTGCAGCCGCATGACGCGAGCCAACTCTGCTGCCTGATCCATGCCAGACACAGGTTCCGTCGTGTCAGCACTCCCGGAGCTCGACTGGGCAGCCGCGACTGGTGCAACAGATGAAATCGACCCATCGGCTGCAGCAGGATCATAAAGCCGTAGTCGCTCTGTCCGACCATTGTTGTTCAGAGTGACATGGTCGCTGAAGACCTGCTGAAGTGTCACACCGGCGGAGGTACCCTGCAGCGCATCGCCGGGTCGGTAAACCTGCTGCTGGTCGCCACTGGCAATGATGGCTCGGGAAGAGGACGGCTCAGTGCTGAGTACGGCACCGCGTAACACCAGCTGCAAGCGAGTGTCATCGGCCGTAGCAGTCTCACTGGTCATGTTCGAAGCCGACAGCCCGCTGGCTTCCGTCAATGTGAAAGCCTGGGCAATGCGGGCAAGATCTACAGATCGGGACTGCGTCGCTACATTATCGGCGCGGGTTACGGACGGCGGCGCAATACCTTCTGCGGCATCAGGCACCAGCAACCAGAACAGTCTCGCCAGCGAGTATCCGGACCAGATCAGCGCTGCCAGCGTCAGCAGTACTGCAAGTCCAGACACCCACAGGCGGGTTTGCGCAAGCTTGTTCAGCATCGTCTCCGAATAAACCTTACAGTTTCCACTGCAGGTCAAGACGCAAACGCGAACCGGTAGCAACATCGATGATTTTTACATCATCCTGATAGAATTCGCGGTTTTCGTCGAGCAGGTTCTGCGCACGCAATCTGACAGTAATGCGGTCTGTCGGGAAGTACGAGTACGTCAGGTCCAGTGAGTGGAACGGGTTCTCAAAAGCATCCGGAGACGAGTTACGACCACCGAAGAAGACCCGTTCACCAAACACGTTGTACAGCAAAGAGGCGGCGTGTCTGCCGTTGTCAGAGTCGTAGCCTAATTGCGTGTTCACCACATATTCCGAGTGGCCGGTCAATCGACGGTCCAGGCTGGTCTGCGAGCTGGCAGCGTCAAACGACAGTTCTGAATCGCTCAGCACCACATTGCCGCTGACAAAGAAGCCGCGCCCGATGTTTTTCAGACCTTCGAATTCGACACCATAGATCTCACCCGCCAGCGCGTTCTCAAAGCTCAACAGGCGTGCATCCTGTGGTCCAGGTCGTTCAACTCGTTCGATCGGGTTGGCAATATCTTTGTAGAACAACGAAACCGTCAGATTGTCACCGTTATCAAAGAACAGTTCGGTTCGCAAATCAATATGATCAATATCCGAGAAGATAAGGTTCGGGTTGCCTTGTACGCGGTCATTCAACTCAGGGTCGATGAACTGAATGTCTGCATACTCACGCAGGTCCGGACGTACAACCGTCTTGCCATAGCCGAGTCGTACCTGAAAATTATCAGTACCAAACAGGCCATCCTGCATATAGGTCAATGCGACCGCCGGATAGAAGTCATCGTCACGAAGCGAGGCGTTACTGCCCGGCTGGTTCATATCGTCAATCGCTCTGTTCAAAAAATCGCCTGAATAGTCCAGCAGGTTCAGGGGGATCACACCGCGGGCGAAATCTTCCCAGCGAACACCTGCCGTCATACGCCAGTTGTCCATGAAGTAGGCATCAACAGAACCGAAAGCAGCCATTTTGGTCTCACCAGCAACGTAACTTTCAGTACCAAAATTGGATCCCATGTTCAGGAAGAAACCATTATTGAGGTCCGTCAGATTGTCGTCACTAAAAACCTGTGAAGGCAGACCTTCCCTGGCGATCGGGCCCATCACGATATTGGCTGTGTAGCCGTAATACTCACGAGCCTTTTCACTATAGTTGTAGCCACCAGAAACGGTACCGTTTGTGAAACCAAGGTCAAAATGGGCATCGGCCTGATAGCCCCAGCTCTCGACACTGTCCTCAAGTTCAAGGAACGCAAACTGCGCTGATGAGCCGGTGTTTACCTGAGTTGAAATCAGTTGCTGAGAGCCTGGATCCAAAATGTTGGTAGACTGTACCGAACTGGAATTGGGCACACTGGTACTGGCCTGCGCGTCGGAATAGAACCAGCGCAGATCAACTCCGTTCACGAAACTGAACAAATCGCGCATCGGCAGGCGTTCCAGATCGTAAGCTTCCAGAGAATGCTCACCCACCACCTGATTGACAAACAGTTCGCGCTGCTCAAGACGCGATACGTTGGTCTTGCGCTGGCGACCACTGGCCTGCTGGAAATCCGGGTTGAAGCCCAGCACGATGGACGCCTGATCCTCATCATCCTGCAGCAGGTAGGAGTTCGTTGAAATAGTATGGCGATCCTGGTAACTCAGGCTCAGATTGAGCGCAGCAGTCAGGCTGTCATTGGTAAACGTCCGCTGGATATTGCGGAAAGTTTCATCCGGGTTGCTGAAACTCTGCTCGAACTGATCTGAATTACTTTGCGTTGTACCAATAGCGCCGTTTGCAAGTACACCGAAAGTCAAATCATTGGTGATATCGAACGCATTACCCAGTGTGATGGAGGCGTTGGTATCCGGATCAAGCGAGGTCTCTCTCTCAATGTCGACATCCCGGTTCAATGACCGCATCAGTTCACGGTTGATGCGAATACCCTCCAGCCGCTGGGCTTCAGATGGGGTGCCAACGCCCGGATATTCAAAACGGGTGATGTTCGATGGACTGATATCGCCCTGGTAAGTATTCAAGGCATTTACGATACCTTCTGGCAGGTCACCCTGGTCCCCCAGATTACGTAGCCCGTCGCCACTGTTTTCGGTGTTCCATCCAGCACCAACCGAAACATCGAATACCAGGTCGTCCGGAGTACCACGGGTACGGATATCCACGTTGCCGCCGCCAAATGCAGCGGGCTGATCCGAAGAATATGCTTTGTGTACCTTGACTGAATCGAGGATCGAAGCAGGGATATAGTCGAGCGGGATTACGTTTCGGCTCAACTCTGGAGATGGAATTTCTGCGCCGTTCAGTGTTGCACTGGAGTAGCGCTCGCCCAGACCACGGACATAGATGAACTTGCCATCCACCAGCGACAGGCCCGTCACACGACGCAGGGCCATCGCTACATCGGAATCGCCGGCACGCGAGATCTGTTCAACACCTACAACCTCGGCTGCGAACGGCTGTTCCACCCGCTCCATGATGATGGAGCGCGCCGCATCGCGCAGGCGTCCCATAACCATGATTTCTTCCACCTGAGGTGCCGCGACCTGGGCAGCCTGTCCAACCTCGTCCTGCGCCAGAACATTGCTTGAAGCGGTTGCTGCACCCGACATTACGACTGCAATCGCACACGTCAGTTTGCGTGGTTGCCAGTTCTTCATATTCATCACCTTTACGTTAATCTATGCCATTCTGGAAACCCGAACGGGGACAAGTCCTGTTCGGCCTCATCCCCGCTCTGGGCTGCGCTCAATTGCGCTGACTGTTACAGGCCAGTTGTCCAGCCAGATACCCAGTCGTCACCCTCTTTTACAGCACCGATGAAGTCGACCGCCTCAAAGAACGAGCTGCTGCCCGAACTACCCAGGGCCGGCGCTGCGTCAGCGCTGAAATCGTCCTGCAGGCGAGTCACATCGAACACAGTCACGTTGATCGCCGCACCGTTGGCATCGGTCATGTTTGGAGCAGTGATGTAAGCGGTCGGGTTGGACGGACTCAGACCAGTGATCACCGTAGCCGGCAGATTGGCTGAGGCATCAATGACGGCGTTGCCATTGCTTGTCCACCAGTTGCGCAGATCCAGACCGGCACTTGAAGATACTTTCAGTGACTCGGTACAGGCCACTACGTTACCGCTGGCTGCACTGATACCGCTGTTGATACCAGCAATTGTCTGAGAGCTTTCCACTTCGAAACACTCGTTACTGGCCATGCCGCTGGCATTGGAAGTAATGATTGAGTTGTACTGCTCAAAGTAGCTGCCTTCACGGTACAGCGGGCCTTCTGCATCACCTTTGGAGGAAGGCGCAGTACCTGCGTTGGTATCAACGTTTGAGGTGATACAGGTCATGTTGGAAACACGGCCCTTGGTGAAGGGAGCGATATCGTCAGGCTGCGAGTCGCCAGTGTTATCGGCTTCGATGCAGCGGTTGGAGCCCGAAGTCTGGACGATCAGCGCAAACTGGATGTCGCCTACCCAGCCTTCAGAATAGTCGATCGAGTCGTCGCCCACGTTAACAGCCACAACGTTCTTCAGGTCAACAGCACCACCGAACATTTCGAAACCGTCGTCGAGCGTGGTGTAAGTCTGCACATACTCGATAGTTGTTCCAGAACCTACCGCGTTCAGGGTCAGACCATTCAGCTCGTCGCCATCAACCACTTCGAAACCAGCGTGACGGATCTGGACATAACGCAGCAGGCCTGAACTTTCTGCGTTGTTGTTGCCTCCGTAAGTAGCTGGACGACCCTCAGCGGTCACATGGCAGTTATGCGGGTTGTTTGCCGTCGCCTGGCGGTCAGCATCAGTACATTTGTTGGTCAAACCGTTACCGTTAATCTGCATGCCACCCCACAGACCACGATCAGATTCAGTTGCCTGGTTATCACGCAGGTCACGGACCGCACTGAAAATAATCGGTTTGTTGCGAGTGCCATCGGCAACAATGCGCGAACCACGTGCGATTCTGACGTAGTCTTCCGCATTAAAGAAGGCAATCTTGGCGCCGGCGCCGATTGTCAGGGTTGCACCCTCGCCATCCTGAGGAATACGGACGCCCTGGGCTGCAGAGTTGGCGTTAACATCGCGACCAACGAACAGGCTGTCTTCAAAAATGTGCAGGCCATCATTTGGCAGCTCATTGATGACCAGATCGGTGGTCAGAGGACGTGTGTCGCTGACAAAGGTGTTTGAGTAAGTGCAGTTGCCACCACTGAACGTTCCCTGTACTGCCTGCCCGGACACGCTGTAGCTGGCACAAGGGTTGGTTGTACCACCACCGCTGTCGCCACCAGTGTTAGTGGTGTTGTTGGAGTTTGAAACAGTTGTGGAAGGAGCCAGCGTGACACCACCGCCATCGCAAGCTGCGACTGCTGCGGCCAATACACTGACACCAAAGATTGTTTTAATATTCATACCTTAGCTCTCTCCGGGATGGAATCAAGAATCCTGAATGGCCGTATACTGAACGAGTTCTTTGTCAGAACTGTGACAAGTCTCGAAAAATCCACGGCTCCCGGTCTCAGCCCTCAGACTGACGCTTTATTGATGCCTATCAATGATTTGTGTTTCGATATGAGGGATAGTAATGACACTGTTACATGACAAAATCATGACAATTTGGTAAATAACAGGAACGCAGCATGATCTTCAGACAACTGTATGATTCGGTATCTTCCACCTACACTTACCTACTGGCAGATGAACACTCGGGTCAGGCGATCCTGATCGACCCGGTATTCGAACAGGTGACCCGCGATCTTGCCATGCTCAGAGAACTGGAGCTCAAACTAAAGATCGTTGCTGATACCCACGCACATGCCGACCACGTTACTGCAGCATGGCTTTTGAAGCAGCATACAGGCTGCTGGATAGCCTCGTCAGCTGCTGCCGGAGCCGAAAACGTTGACCTGCCACTAAAGCACGGCGACAAATTTGGCGTGCAGGGTGTCAAGCTGGAAGTCAGAGCCACACCGGGCCATACCGCCGGTTGTCTGACTTATGTGCTGGACGATTACAGCATGGCATTCACTGGTGATGCATTATTGATCCGCGGCTGCGGACGCAGCGATTTTCAGCAGGGCGATGCATCTCGCCTGTACCACTCCATAACCGAGCAGATTTTCTCACTGCCTGACGATTGCGCCATCTACCCCGCCCATGACTACAATGGACGCACACGCTCGTCCGTCGCGGAAGAAAAGCTGCACAATCCCAGAGTAGGGGGAAATGCAAATGAAACCGATTTTGTACAATACATGAAAGCCATGCAATTACCTCATCCCAAAAAAATAGATGAGGCACTTCCTGCGAACATGCGAAGTGGCAAACCAGAAGACGGCAAGTTACCTGACGAACCCGACTGGGCAGATATTCGCATAAGTTTCGCAGGCATCCCCGAGGTAACACCAGAATGGGTGGTACATAACCAGCCATCTGTGACAATCATTGATGTTCGCGAAGCCGAAGAGGTTGAACAGGATATTTCAATTCTCAGCAACGCCATCAGCATCCCATTAAATCAGCTGCGTGATCGTCTTTCAGAAATACCCGGCGACAAACCGATAGTGACTCTTTGCCGCTCAGGCAAACGATCATCGCTGGCCTACAGCATTCTGAAAAGCGCTGGCTTTGACAAAGTTGCCAACATCCGGGGCGGCATTCTGAATCTTCCTGCCCGTTAATTCAGGCTGTTCAGCAAAGGTTAATACTCAGGCTTCTAGGCTGTCTCTGTTAGCGCCCAATCGCTAGTTGGGCACAGTCAGAGGCAATGCGAAGGAGCAGCGGCATGAGTAACAAACGAGAAGTCAAGACCATCCGAAACCGTTATATACGACGCCTGTTCGGCATTATACTGCCAGCCTGCCTGCTGATACCGGTCAGTGTCAGTCATGCAGACGAAGAGTATGTTGCAAGTGCCTGCGCCACGCTTGAGTTCATGGCGAAGATGACTGCACTGAACCTGCTGTTGCCTGCCAACAATGATGATGTCGCCGAACTGCAGCTGGCCAGTCAACAAATGCGCGAACTGAATCGCCTTGCCTGCCAGCCGGTTGTGCACGATGGCGGGACACGCTATCAGAATACCTATGCCAATGGGCGCCAGGTATCCATTGATCTGTTCAATCAGGCCTGGTACTTCCCGAATGGCCAGGTTTTCACAACACATCCAGGCCGCAATTCAGCCATCTACTACCCCAATGGTCAGTTGCTGGCATATGGCTGGACACGCGGTGAAGAAACCGTTTTCTGGCCGAATGGAAACCCTGCCACGTTCAGCTTCCGGACCGAGCAGGAGGCGTGGTACTACCCTGACGGGCATATTATTACTTACCTTGCAGGTGTGCAGGGTGCACGCTGGTTTTATCCGTTCGCGCGACTGGACGGGCAAGTCGGCCAGGAAATGATTTCATCGAAGTGGGGACGTTCCGGCGAATACTTCAGTCACTTGCGGTTCTCCCGGAATGGACTGGCCTTCGTGGAGCAGCAGCGGATCCGCGGCAAGCTGGTGCTGTCTGACGCCGAGCTTCTTGACGTCCCGGGTGTCCTGCTGATGGTGACACGCCTTTACCAGGCTCCTGACGAGGCCATGCTGTTTCTGCCAGGAGATGGCAGCATCGCCGGGGCGCCCTACTGAGGACAGGTCGCTAGATTTGCCCCAGCAACTGCACAACACCCAGCGTCAGCAGCCAGGCGGCCATCACAAAGACGAAGGATCGCCTGGCTTTCACCACCGCGCAAAATTCTTGTTTCATCAGTTTCATACTCCCCACATTTCCGGCGCTTTTTTCTGTTATTATCTGGCTCGCAGTTTCGATAGTGCTAAAAACGGTATCGTTTGTCGTTGATCCAGTTCACAGTCATTGTAAAAAAATGTACGCTACCTGCTTTACGGTATGAATAATAACAATTCGGTATTAATGCTTGTTGATGACGACCCGGTATACACCCGGATACTGTCGCATCAGTTAAAAAATCGAGGCTATCAATGCCTCGTCTGTAATGACGCCACGCAAGTTTTGCCATCCACTCAGGCTTCCAGCCTGAACGGCGTAACGGATGGTGAGTTGCCCGATGTCTTTATTCTGGACTACCACCTGGGCAATGAGTCGCAATCCGGACTGGATTTATGTCGGCAGATACGCGTTTATCTGGACAGGCCCGTCATCATGTTATCGAACGACGACACCACAGATATCAAAGTATCCTGCCTGAACGGCGGTGCCGACCAGTACATCGTCAAGCCATGCGACCTGGAAGAACTGGTGGCACGCATCGAGGTAGTGAATCGCAATCGACAGCGACTGTCCCGGGTCCCCGACCATCAGGGCGCGGCACGCTCGGCCATGACCATCCCACTCAATGAAACCTTCAGGCTGGACCGCCAGAGCCACAGTATTATCGGTGATAATGGGAAATCCGTACCACTGACTGAGAAGGAGGCCGCCTTGCTGGAGCTGTTCTTCTGTCAGCAGCCGCATTTTATCAATCGCTATGGGGCGTTTCAGAGCCTTTATGGCTATGAAATGGATCCCAGCAATCGATCTATCGATATTCTCATCAGCCGCCTGCGCCGCAAGCTGGCAACGGCAGATCCGTCTTTCAGGATTCGTACCCGGCGTGGCGAAGGTTATGAACTCTCCCTGGGGTGACTGACATGAATACGCTTCCGGCTCGAAGCAAATCCTCAGCGCTGTTTGATGCCAAACGGCTCCCGCAGGAACTCGAGTCCGATGAACAGGCTTTACTGCAGTCGCTACACGAGCATTATCAATCTCACTTATCCGCGATCATCCTTGCTTTGCAGAAGGCCATTAACATTGATCAGGACCTGGCCGGGGCTGCCAGCCTGGCGCACAGCGTGCGTGCTTCCAGCATTAGCATCGGCGCGCGACGGGTGGCTGAGTTGATGGCTGAACTGGAAACACATGGTGAACGAGGAGACAGCCAGACATGCCAGCAGTTGCTGGCTCAACTGCAAGAGGCATGGCCAGCAACCTGTCAGGCAATGCGCGAGGCTTTAATGTGAGATGTCCCTGTGACTGAAAACATTCCTCCAATACATGATGCCGGGTCAACACATCGTCTGTTACTGGGCCTGGCACTCGCCATTTCGCTTGAAGATCGTGCCGATGTGTTATGCCGACGATTTCTTTCCACTCTCTTCGAACACATACAGGTCCGCTGCGCTCAAGGCTACGCTGCCCTCGAGCTAAAGCCTGTCATGCACGTTCCTGGCGACGAAACTGTTGTCCTGGTCCCCGACAATTCAACAACACGACAGCTTTTGTCCCGACATGCAGATGAAACACCGGCTGCGATGCGCCACTTTCCTGTTGCGGACAATGCTACACTGATTATTCATTGTGATACCTGGTCACTGTCGGAGACCGACAGCCACCAATTCATGCGCATTCTCGACAAACTGGGCAACGCGCTGCAGCAGTCGCAGAATCGTCTGAGTGAAATCGAGCGCAGCCGCCGCCTGTCGCTTGCCACACATGCTGGTGGCATTGGTGTCTGGGAGTACAAACTAAGTTCGCAGACACTGAACTGGGACGAGGAAATGTTCAGGCTGTTTGAAGTCGACCCGGCACAGTTCAGCGGCGGTATAGATGACTTCCGGCGCTGGCTTGACCCAGCAGACGCGGCCGATGTGGTTACCCTGCTTGGCAACCTGATCAAGCTGGACCTCAAAGAACCAGCCGAATATCAATTTCGCATCACAACGCCAGGCGGCGTGACTAAAAAGCTGGCAGGTTATGCCTCCTTGACGACAGCGCAAGATGGTTCAGCGCAGATCATTGGGGTCAACTACGATATTACCGAACTTGAGCTGGCGCGCACGCAATCGCTTTACCGATCACAATTGGAAAATCTGCTGATCACGCTGTCAATGAAAATGGTCAGGGCCGATGCCATGGAAATTGATCATCTGACAACCGAAGCTCTGCGCGACGTTGGTCAGTTTGTTGGTGCAGACCGTGCCTATCGTATGGATTATCTGTTCGACGAGCGCATCATACGCAACACCCACGAATGGTGTCGGGACGGGATAACCCCGGAAATAGACAACTTGCAGAACGTGCCTATCGATGACATACCACTGTGGGTAAACACTCATACCAGCGGCCTGCCGTTCTATTGCACTCGCGTATCCGAGCTCCCTGAAGACAACGTCCTGCGCAACATACTCGAACCCCAGCAGATTCGTTCCATCGTCACTATCCCATTGATCGACAATGATCGCTGCACCGGCTTCATCGGCTTTGATGCCGTACACCAGGAGCGTCACTGGTCTGAAGTTGATATCACCATTCTCAAGCTGCTTGCCGAGCTGCTCGTGAATGCCGAGCGCAGGCAAGGCCATGAGAAAGCGCTGCAGGAGGCCAACGCAGCACTGCGCAATTCGCGGGATACCGCCGAAAGGCTGGCCAATGATGCGCGAGCTGCGAATGAGGCTAAATCACGTTTTGTGGCACGCGTCAGTCATGAAATTCGCACGCCTTTGCATGCCATCATGGGGCTGACAGATATCGCACTGGAGCATGTCGACGACCGCCGGTCACGACAGACCTTACATGCCATTCACGATGCCGGTGCAACGCTGCTGGAGATCATCAATGACATTCTCGATTTCTCCAAAGTTGAGGCCAATGAAATCACCATCGAAAAGGTCGTGTTCAGTCCCGCCGATATTCTGGAGAAACTGAGTCGCATGTTTTTGCCGCTGGCAAAACAGCAGGGCCTGGAACTGATTGTGAATCTCGATGACTCAGGCCATATGCCACGAATCGGCGACGCTTTGCGCATTCGCCAGATACTGCACAACTTTGTCAGTAACGCGATCAAATTTACCAGTATGGGCTCTGTGTCCGTGAGTGCCACGGTTAAAGATGAGGATTTACTGTTCAGTGTGACGGATACCGGTATTGGTATCGCCAGCACTGATCAACCTCGCCTGTTTGACGCGTTTTATCAGGTCGATGATCGCGATAGCCGTTCTTACTCCGGCACCGGGCTTGGGCTGACAATAGCCCATCAACTGGCCAACAAACTCGACGCCACTATCGCTGTCTCCAGCGAGAAAGGTAAAGGCTCCACATTTACGCTGCAGTTGCGCGCACCGCGTGCCGCCATCCCGGCCACAGAAGATATTGCTGTCGACGGGGCGCCCGTCAAAAGTCGCCCTCTAAGCATCCTGCTGGCCGAGGACGACCCCATTAATCAGCAATTAACCAAAGCTTTTCTGGCCAGCAGTCATTGCCTTCTTGATATTGTCCCCAATGGCGCGGCCGCAGTAGACGCCGTCCGCAATCATGACTTCGACCTCATTCTGCTGGATTGTCAGATGCCGGTGATGGACGGTTATGCGGCCACAGCCCAGATCAGGCAACTATCAGGGCCACGGACGCCCATAGTCGCCATCACCGCCAGCGCCCTGGAACAGGATAAACAACGCTGCCTGCAGGCGGACATGGATGATGTCCTGACTAAACCGTTCAGTAAAAGAGAGTTGTTACGCCTGATTGAGCGCTGGACGGCTACGCCAGCGACCGACTGATTCTTCCTGATCCATTTCGCAGACTAAATGATGATTAATGCTGCGCGGGGCTTCTTCGTCAGTGTGGCTTACATAGATAAGATGGGTCTGCCCTTGTGCGGCTATAAGGTCCAGCAGCTGCAGCAGTCTCGCCCTGTATACATCATCGAGGCCGACGCAGGGCTCGTCCAGTATCAGGATCAGTGGTTGCTTCACCATGGCACGGGCCAGCAGCACAAGTCGTTGTTCACCAAAAGACAACTCACTGAAAAAACTTTCAGCGCCACCAATCAGCCCCAGGGCCTGCATCCAGGCTTTGGCATGAGCACGCTGCGTCGCACCAATATCTGCGTACAGCCCCACGGTGTCGTGGAAACCACTGCAGATAACATCAAGCACATGCCAACCGCTGACGTATTGACGCTGTAGTTCGTTGGAAACAATACCGAAGTGCGCCTTCACATCCCAGACAGACTCTCCTGTACCACGGCGATGGCCGAACAGAACGACATGCTGGCCGTAGGCCTTGTGGTTGTCGCCATCGAGCAGGGCCAGAAGCGTTGATTTCCCGCAGCCATTGGGACCTTCCACCAGCACGTGATCGCCCCAGTTCATCTGCCAGCTGAAATCACGAAATACATGCTTGTCGCCGTACTGAACACTGACATGTTTCAGTTCGATCAATGGCTTTGATGGACTGGGCGAGATGGCACTTTTTAATTGATCACTGAAAGTCATTGCCGGCGTCTCAGGCAAAGTGATGTCACTGGGCAACTGTGGAGACAACAACTGCTGGCAATAAGGGTGATGGCTGACAGGACCTGTTTCGCCTTCAGCAATCAATTCAGAATCCCGAATAAGGGCCATATGGCTCAGCCGGGAAAACAGATGATTCTCGCGTCGAGCAAGCAACAGGGTAGTATTTCCAGGCGTCATCCATTCGGCAAGCGCCTGAGTGATGACGGTTACGCTGTCTCTGTCGATACTTTCCAGCGGTTCGTCCAGAACCAGCAATCTCGGGCGCTGAGCAAGTGCACGGGCGATCAGTGCACGCCGGAACTGCCCTGAGGAGAGGAAGCGAATCCCCCTCTCAGCAAGATCATGGATACCCAGCGCTCGCAGGTAATACTGAACCTCACTGTCGTTGACCCGAGCGCGACCGGAGACCAGCGCCCAGACCGTCGTCCCACTGTCTGCCCCACTGGCTTCAAACTCACTGACATCAAATCGATTGTCGCGCTGCCATAGACGCTGCTGCTCTTCAAATGACACAACGCACACGTCGACGCGCGGATCAAAACCATCTTGATACCTAATGTGCGAGCGGGCCAGCGGGAGATTACCAAGCAGGGCATCGAGTAGCAGCGTTTTGCCAGCGCCGTTGCCACCAAACAGACACCAGTGCTGGCCCTCCCGGATTTCGAAGAAATCCACCTGCAACTGCAACCGGCTGGTAACCCTGCAGTTGAGGTTCTTGATTGAAAACAACGCCTGATCAGTCATCGCCCTTGAACTCAGGGACGGTTGCCCAGCGCACGCTGCATGATTTCATTTTGTACCGGCATGAATTGCCCAACTGAGCGCCGCCAGTATTCTGAGTTGTGACGGCCCGTTGTCTGCATATAAGTAAATGGGACGTCGTTCAGCAACAGTACCTGCATGAATTCGCGCGCATCATTGATCAGGCCATCACTGAGTCCGGCATCGAAATAAAAATGTGGCAACTGACTCTTTGGCACATTATAGATGATCTGGAACGGATCGTAGGCCTGTGCCTGCTCCACGGTGGCGAAATCCACACCCTGCGGATTGCGCTCTTCCTGAGTGCTGAATCCGGGGATATCAATAATCTGGGATATGACGGCGTCTGCCCGCGCCAGCTCGGGCGAATCGGCTGCGGTACGCGGCTGTGGAGCTGGCCTTTGCTGTGCGATTGCCTCTGCGCGCTGTCTGGCGTGAGTCAACGCACCACTGGTGCTGGCCACTGACACAAACATGTCCGGGTGACGCAGCGCCAGCATCAACGCACCATAGCCGCCCATCGATAAACCAGCAATCGCCCGCCCCTCGCGTCGGGCATGAGTCCGGAAATTCGCATCGACGTAGCCTATAACGTCCTCGATAACATGATCTTCCCAGTGATTGCGCTGCCCGTCTGCACTTTCAGCATAATTGATATACCAGCTATTGCCGGCATCCGGCATCACCACTATCAGCTCACCGATATTGCGGGCGTAGAACGCAGCCCCAAGGTTTCGTCCCCACACAGTATAGTTCTGCATGTAACCGTGCAGCAGGTACAGCACAGGGTAGCGTCTGTCGCTTTGTTCGTAGTCAGGCGGCAAAACGATATCGAACTTCATCTGGCGGCCAACGGCAGGACTGTCAAAGCTGATCGTCTGCAGTCCATCTGGTAGTGGCACAGAGGGCGGGGACTGGGCAAAAGTTGCGGAGAAGCAGCTCAGGCACATCACCAGGAGCAGTGTTTGTTGTAGAGAATACACCTGAGAATCTCCTTTCAGTCTTACTGGGGCGGTGGTGCCAGCGAGTCCACTGGTAGAGGCCCGTCGTAGCGTTGCCGATCTTCCTCGGTTGCCGCCTCTCGACACTCACCTCGCACTTCAAAATGCTGCAGACCCTGCTCACGATACAGCTCAAAGAAGCCGGTGCGGCAGTACTCAGTCTGGAGAAGGACGTTATCAATACGCTCTGTGACATCATATTCACCGACTGGAAGCTGTTGTCGCCGCGACGGATCAATGGGTGTCTGGACGGTGGCGGGCTGTGGTCGATGATAGTTACGCTGAAACACAAAAAACTTTGTACCGTCTGCCGAGATCTCCGGGATGAGAAGCTCATCAGCGGAAGGTGCCTGCCACCTGGGGCCACCCCCGCAGGCAGACAGGACCAGTGCAACAAGTGCAGTGATCAGGACAGGACGGCTTGCTGACAATATGTTCATTCACATTTCCAGATTGGAATCAGATCACGGCATGGGTCTGTTTCTGCTGCGTTGAGCTGCTTCGATGTTAATCGATCCCGGCAAGCGCTGTACAGCCCAGCGCCGCTGGCTGGAGCTTGCAAACTAGACTGAGCAGAATGCCTGGCAATCCACCTAGTGTCCTGTCTGGTTAGTTCACATCATTTCAGCGCGTCCTGCAAAGTTTCTGGCAAGGCGCAGCCCGCCGCAAATGGCAAAAGCCCTTAGCAAGGGCTGCAACGCCGTCAGAGGCTTTGCAGGGCGCGCCCTTCGGGAGTGATTGTCAGCTGCCATTACTACGTTATGTTTCTTGATAATAGCGGGCTATTATCTTCGAAACATGCCTTGTCCTGGCAACAGACAATCACTCTGAAACTATGCGAACTAACCAGACAGGACACTAGGCTCCGGCAAAAAAAAAGGGCGACCGCCTGGTCGCCCTCTTACTGCAACTTGCTCAGCTTAGTTTGCGCTGCTGACCAGGTTAGCGTCGTCTGATTCGGCCTGAGCCTGGTAGCGGCTCTGGTCTACGAACTTGTAGTAGACCTGACCGAAGAACATCTCATCCCAGCTCTGGTCGCCCCATGGCACTTCACGCGCCGGGTCAGGGTTGGCTTTGTTCTGGGTTGAGTTGTCGAATGCACCGGTTGCTACGATGCGAGTACCCGCAGGAACGCGCTTCTGCTCAGCCAGCTTGTATTCCATCTGCCAGTTGTAGTCGTAATTGGCGATGTTGGCCAGCAGCTCAGTAGAACCATCCGGGTAGTGTGCTTCGAAGCGCATGTACTTGCCACGGAAGTGCATGTGCGGCAGGAAGCTGTGCAGATACGCATCGTCCGGGATCACGATTTCGGCCTGCTGCTCGAAGTTGGGATCGTACGGAGGAATGTTGGTCCATGTAGGTGTAAAGATACACGCACACTCGCCTGTCATACGCTCTTCCGGAATCTCATCTTCATCGTAGAACCAGACACCAATACGGCTGGCATCTACCGACTCACGGCCGGTTGTTGTGTAGTGAAGCTGAATAGCGATGGTAGAGCCGTCCATCAGCAGACCACCGGTATTGGGCTCTTCCACGTATGGCGCAGCACCTGGAATGTAAGGCGTGATGTAAGCCTGATTCGGATCAGGCGTACCTACAAAGCCGTTTCCGCTAGGGCGCACACCTGGCTTGAACAACGCGTTCAGCGTGTGGTGCAGCACAGTGCGGTCACCAGGCATATACTGGCTGGCCTTCACGTAGCGATCTTCGCCTTCCGGCAGATTGATCGGGATGAATTCATAGCGGTAATCCAGAACACCGGTTGCAGGAATCTGCTGCTCCGGAATCTCGATTACGTAGTCTGGCTCGCCGAATGCCCACTCTGTCGGTGGCCACTCAATCATGGCCAGCGGATCTGTGGCGCCATCTTTCTGCGAACCTGCTGCAATCCAGTCCAGCACCTTGCGCTGATCTTCGAAAGGCACGACGTAGCTGTTACGGAAATTACCCACATGCGGATCCATCTGACCCGGCGGCATACGCTTGGTCATCAGTACTTCGCGGATCATCGGGCTCCAGCCCTGCACCATCGCATGGCTGTTAAGCGCGAACGGTGCTACACCACCTTCGCGGTGACAGCTTGCACAGTTTTCAGCAATGATCGGCGCAACGTCTTTCTCGTAGGACACTGAGCTTGGATCACGCTCCACATATTCAACTTCCGCGCCGCTGGCTGCCACGTATGCGGTGCTGACGGCATTGCCGGCTGCAACCTGGGCCAGTGCATCAGCGAATGGCTGACCGGCATCACCCCGGTAAACAACCGAGAACGATTTGGGATCATATATGACAGCTTCGCCAAAACGCTCAATACCCATGGACTCGGAAACAGCCTGAACATCATCGATCAGCACAGGTATTTCGGTATTCAGCGCAGCAACATCTGCTGCCACTTCGTCACGAGCCTCACCCAGCGGATTGATCATCATGAACTGAATACCCTTGTCAGCGTATTCCGCTTTCAGGGCAGAGAACTGGCCAAGTGCCGCACGGGTTTCTTCGGCGCCATTACCCTGCACCAGAAACGCTATAGCCTTGTTGTTGTCATACCACGCCATGTGGTGGTAATAACCCTCGTGATCGAGAAGGGCAAAATCCCCAACCCGCTCATCGGCAGCATGGCTGAAGCTTGCGCTAAAACCCAGTGCCAGGGCAGTGATGGCGCCACCGGCTGCCATCCTGCTGCTCTTTTGAATCCAACTGATCATGTTACCCCTCCGACTAAAACCAGCTAGCCAAAACCACTCTGGCTGAGCCAAAAATTGATGCGATTTAAACCCTAGTTTAAAAGACCCGCTAAAGCCGCCAGTCCATTCGGGCGCTGCTCTTTATCAGATTAACTGATACCGCTTATTCGCAGAGTTAATAAGATATTGAAAATCAGGCGATTAAACTGTAATTCTGAGTCTATTCAGGATTCTGATCGTACCACCGTGCGGTGCAAAGTCAAATGACGAAAGTCATTTTCTGAGGGGGCTGGGTTGCCGGCGCGCAGCACATCTGGCGACCACAGCCGTAGTCAGGTCGGACAGCTCAGTTGAGCAGCGCGTGAAGCGCGTTTCGCAGGCTTTTACGGAACTCTGTTTCGGAATGAAATCCACACAGATAACCCTGCAGCAGGTGATAGTAGAGAGCAAAGGCGCTCCAGGCTGCTGTGCCGGTATACAGATTCTTCGACAAACGCCCGTCTCGCTTGGCTTTTTCTATAAGTTTCATGAGCTTGGCGTAGGTGCGATTCATGATCTGATCGATATCTTCGCGGCGCTGCTCAGTTGCGGAAAACGACAGCTCCTTGAGCACAGTGCGGGACAGCACCTCATCCTGACTGTGATAGCGGATATGACCATCAAAGAAAACCATTAACTGGTCAATCAGTGGCGCATCTGGCTCAATTTCCGCATACGATTGCTCAATCATGCTAATGATGTCGTCTTTAAAGACCATCACCAACAGATCTTCCTTGCTCTTGGCATACAGATAGAGTGTACCCAGGCCGACATCGGCTTCCGCCGCAATATCCTGAATCGTGGTCTTGGTGAAGCCTTTCTCGACAAAAAGGATACGGGCCGCCGCGACAATCCGCTGCAAGCGAATTATCTTTTTGCGCTCACGCAAACCCAGGGTTGCGAACGCAGGATCGTCGGCAGGGTTTACTGTCATATCGATCACCTTGTCCGAGGCCCGGAATTTAGTGTCGTCTGCCATGTCTGAGCACCTGATTTAACTTGCCGTAATTTAACGGCGCTAAAGATTACCATACTCAGTTATGACACAATAGCGTTTATTTGCCGCGGGAAAAGCAATGAGTGAGACTGATCTATCCCCACAAACCTCAGATATCAAAGCCCTGCTGGGTGTCAGCAAAACGCCTGTCACAGTGTTCACGCTGTCCTGGTGCAGCTATTGCCACGCAGTTAAACAGTTGCTGGATCATCTTAAGATTGCATACACCACTGTGGAGCTGGATACCGGAGAGTACGCCAACCCAGGCCGCCATGAACAAATGCGGCGTGAACTGCTGGAAATGACCAGCAGCCGGACACTGCCGCAGGTTTTTGTGGGAGCCTCACATAATATCGGTGGTTATACAGAGACCAGACAGGCAGCTCAGATTGGAAAGCTGCAGGAACTGGTTAATGCGCAGCTGGCCGCCCGGCAGCAAAATTGACGGTATGAACTGACATGATCACGGCGGCAATTGATTTCCTGCATATCATCGCGCTACTCGGCTGGGCAATCGGCCTGCTGATAGTTGCCATGGCGCCGCGTGAAGCCGTCAGCCACGACGACCTGAAAGGGATTGTTAAAGTCTATCAATGGACATTAGTAGCCTTGCTGGCAGCAATCACTGCAGGACTGACCTTGTGGCTGATGGTTGGGAAACCGGCAGAATTCTATAGTAATAACCCACTGTTTCACGCCAAACTGTCCCTGGTTGCTGTGCTGATTCTGTTGACAGTCTGGCCTGCCGCATTCTTCTGGCGCCAGCGGCGCGCACTGACACCGGACAAACGCATCGAGGACACCCCCGGCGCCATCACGAGACTGCAAAAAGCCGCCGTAGCACTCGTTATCGTGACCCCGGTGCTGGGCTGGCTGGTGGCAAGAGGCATAGGTTACTAGTCGACCATCAGGCCGGCCTGGTATTCAGCGTCGATTGAAGCCAGCTTGAGATATCCCTGATTTCCTCCAGACACACGGTATGCTGCATTGGGTAGCTGCTGTACACTGGCTTGTAGCCTTTGGCCTGCAGTGCCGCGACCGCCTGCTGTCCCAGCTCCTCTCGCACGACCAGATCCGCCGTGCCATGAAAGACCCTGACAGGCAGCTCTCGATTAGCCTGATTGACTGTCACGGTGTCGGCCGTCGGGAAGTAACTGGACAGCGACATGATACCTGCCAACGGATGTGGACAGCTCAGGCCCGCCTCCAGTACAACCGCACCGCCCTGTGAAAATCCAGCAAGGACAATGCGTCGACTATCGATGCCAGCCGCCATCTGGGCTTCAACCAGTTCATGCACGGCTGCAGCCGACGCGCGCAGCTGAGCTTCATCCACCCGCCGGCTGACATCCATTTCCAGAATGTCATACCATGCCGGCATGACATACCCCTGGTTTATGGAGACCGGGATCGATGGTGCATTTGGAAAAATAAAGCGCAGCGCCATGTCAGACGGAAGTCGCAACTCGGGTACAATGGGGACAAAGTCGCTGCCATCGGCACCCAGACCATGCAGCCATATAACCGCCGCATCGGCGTGCCCATCCGGGCGGGTTTCTCTGACAAGCGCGGGCAAATTAGTCATCAAGCATCCTTCGCGGTTCAATTGTTGATTTAAGTAATTTCGACATTATAGGAAACTTTAGGGTCAATCGACCACGTAAGAGGAACAACCATGCTGAACAAGCCGACACAGCACCTGACAAACATGCTTACGATGGTATGCCTTCTCGCTGGTCTGATGACCGGGGCGCTCGCGCAAAGCCTGGACGGCGAGGCGCTCAAGGCACAGATAAGCGGTAGTGATCGAGACATCAGCGATCGCATGCGTGATTCAGCCCGACAGCCTGTGGAAGTGCTGCAGTTTCTGGGTCTCGAGCCAGGCATGACGGTGCTTGATGTCTATGCCGCCGGTGGTTATTACACTTACATACTCTCAAAAGCGGTAGGCCCGGATGGAATCGTTTACGCGCAGAACTCGCCCAGGGCCCTTCGTTATGACGAAGATCGCACCGACATAAGTCAGGGCGACGCGCTCGCCAACAAGATACGAGACGGCCAGTTGCAGAATGTCGAGCGGATCGATCGCGGTATTCAGGACTCGGGACTGCCAGAGGCTTCTGTAGATTTTGTGCTGGTATCGCAGATTCTGCACGATTACTTTAACCGCAGCCCCGCAAGTGCTTACAGCCTGCTGGTCGAGCTGCATCGTTTGCTTCGACCAGGCGGCATTATCGGCATCATTGATCATCATGGTGCACCTGGCAATGACAACCGCCGACTGCACCGCATGGTGCAGTCTGATGCAGAGCAGGTAATTACTGATGCGGGCTTTATCATCGAGGCAGAGAGCGAGCTGCTGCTCACTGATGGCGACAATCCGCGTCGATCGATTTTTGATCCCATGCTCAATCGCGGAACCAGCCAGTTTTTGTTGCGTGCCCGCAAACCGGCCGACTCTCTGTAATCGCCACCCAGCAATCTAATCAGGTAAACACCATGGAAGACATCATCGATCAGTTGCATGAAATGAGTGAGGACGTACCAGTTGCACTGGAGTTGCCTGATGACGATCTGCTGGTCGAGATCGAGGAAGAGCTGCTGCTGTCATTACCCGACGACTTGCGGGTTTACTTGCTGGAGGCCAGCGACGTTGTGCTGGGATCCTTTGAGCCGGTAACAGTAACCGACCCGCGCTCACATACCTATCTGCCTGAAGTCGCGGCGATCATGTGGAATGAAGGTATGCCGCGCCACCTGCTGCCGGTTTGTCAGGCAGGATCGGGCTGCTACTGCATCAGGGAAGACGGTGTAATCCTTTACTGGAATGGCGAAAAGCTGGGCAAAGACCCGGAAGGCAATAAAGAATGGCAAAACCTGTGGGAGTGGATCAGGGACACCTGGCTCCCACAGGCAGAGGAATAAGCTTCGCGCCGGAACTGTGGCGCTACAGCAAGGCGGATAGCCGGGCGTCTGCACCCAGCACCCTCACCAGCTTGCCGTTCTGAAACACCGGGACCGAGACTGTAAAACAGAACTCGTCAGTAGCCGACGAACGATATACATCAGATATATAGACCTTTCCGGTGTCAACGACCCGCTTGAACCATTCACGTGAACGCCAGTCTTTGCCACGTGCCGATGCCCTGTCCGCGGTCGCCGACAGATCAGCGGCAAAAATATTCTCGGAAATCTGAATTCCATCGGCACCAACCAGGTACATGAGTTCGAACTGTTGGTGCTGGTTGAGCGCTGCAGCCAAACGGGACTCCATGCTTGCACGATCGTGACCGACAAGCTCGGGTGCCGCAGCCAGCTCGGCAATAACCTCACCGGCCAGCCTGTGAATCTGCAGACGGAAACCACCCAGACCTTCCAGCAAAGAGTCGCTCTGGACATGAATGGCGTGTCCGAGCTCATTCACGCGTGCCGCCTTGGACTTCATATCGGCAGCCACACTCGAGACGGTGTGCACGTCGCGGTTGACTGCCTGCATCGCCTGACTCATCTGCTCGGTGCTTGATACGATGCCATGAAAACGCTGATCAAGGTTATCCATTGCTTCGCGAACTTTACAAAGCTCCTCGCCAATATGCTCCACACTGTCTGAACCTGCCGTTACGGCCTCACGCATTTCCTTGCCAGCAACGCCCAGACCCGCAACCTGCTCAGTGAAATTCTCGATAATCATTGAAACCTGGCTGGTGGCATCTGTTGTGTTGTTGGCCAGGGCCCTGACTTCTTCCGCAACGACAGCAAATCCACGCCCGTGCTCGCCGGCCCGAGCGGCTTCAATGGCCGCATTCAGGGCCAGCAGATTGGTCTGTCTGGAGATATCGGAGATGGACGAGATTACCTTGACGACTTCCTGCAATTGCAGCTGCAGGCTCGCGATGACACTGCCGAGATGCTCTTCAGTGGCGTTGATGCGAGTGATGCTCGATCGGGTGCGGCTACTGTCAGCTTCACAAGTACGTATGGCATCCGCCACTTCGGCCGACAATTTGGCAACATCCTGCGTCGCTGGCAGCAGTTCAGCTTCAATAGCAGTGGTAACCTGCTCACTGCTGCTGGCGATGGCTTCCGACGACTGCGCCAGTTGCTGTCCCGTGCGCGTCGTGTCACTGGCAATGGCGGACATTTCAGGCGCCTGACAGGCGATGGTCACGGCAGCCTCAATGCAGTGTTTGATTCGGCTGTGCAAAGTCTGTTTCAGTGCAGTCAACGCAGCGTCGTGTTGTGCCCCGGCGCCAGCGCCGAGATCCAGATTCCTTGCCAGTTCATCAATTGACTGTTCAATATTGCCGCGAAGCCGAGAGTTCGACAAAAACTTCATGATTAGCAACTCCTTCCGTGGACTACTGCTTGTTGATATCTGCTTCTGATGCCACGATCACACAGTATTGACTGAAGCAATTTAAGTGCCATTCGCGTGTCATCGCGCTCACTTTATGACATACGACGCAAAATTTGCCGACAATACGAGGGCTTGCTTAGACTGACAGCAATCTGCGCGTGTTCCCGGCTGGAGCGAACACGCTTCCTGCTGTCCCCTGTAGAGCTTTTGTCACTCCCGGGTGCAAGCCAGTCTGCACCAACGCGGACACTTGAATCAGGCATTCGCACCAGCTGTGTGCAGATCAGATCACCAGAGCAGACGCCGTTTATCAGGTATCACGTGCCATGTAACCTTCTAAATCAAGAACCTGTTCCTGCGTAAAACGGATACCCAGCTTTGTTCGTCGCCAGAGTATGTCGTCGGCCGTCATCGCCCATTCTTTAGCGATCAGGTAGTCCACTTCGCGAGCATAAAGACCCGGGCCAAACTGCCGGCCAAGATCAGCCACTCCATTCACACCATCAAGTAACTCTCGAGTTGATGTGCCGTAGCGTTTCACCCAGGCGGCAATCTGTTGCGCTGGTAAAGCCGGGTGCTCCTGTTGCAAAACGCTCAGCAATGAAGCCTGGTCAGTAAAATCACCTCCCGGCAGATTGGCGGTCCTGGTCCAGGGCTCCCCCATGTCGGGAAATATCTCACGAAGCTGACGAAGTGCCGACTCAGCCAGATGCCGGTAGGTTGTGATCTTGCCCCCGTACACCGTTAACAGTGGTGCCTCGCGCCTGTCGAGCTGAAACGAGTAATCACGGGAGACTTTACTGGCGGACTTTCCGACTGCCTTATCGCTTTCCTCTTCTACCAGCGGCCGGACACCCGCGTAGGTATGAACAACATCGGCTGGTGATATATTCCGCTTGAAGTACTGGTTAACCACGTCACACAGATATTCGATTTCCTGCGACGAGATTTTGGCATCTGCTGGATCGCCGGCGTAATCCTCCTCGGTCGTGCCTATCAAGGTGTAGTCATCTTCGTAGGGAATGACAAACACTACCCGGCCATCAGCATTCTGCAACAGGAAGGCCTCCTCGCCAGGATGCATTCTTGGTACCACAATATGCGATCCTTTCACCAGTCTCACCGCCCGGTTATCGGTGCCTGATTGTGTGAGGACACGTGTTACCCATGGCCCTGCTGCATTAACCACACAGCGAGCACTCACTTTTGTGACCTCACCACTGCGCTCATTCAGAAGTTCAGCCAGCCAGCGACCTTGTTTTCCTTTCTGCTGCGCTGTCAGGTTGACACAACGATGGCGCGGCAGGACCTGGGCCCCATTGCTGGCAGCCTGCAGGGCATTAAGAATGACCAGGCGTGAATCATCCACCCAGCAGTCTGAATATTCGAAACCACGCCGGTAATCGGAGCGCAGTGGTCCGTCGTCACTGAAGGAAATGCTGCGGGATCCGGGTAAAGTGACACGGCGAGCCAGGTGATCGTACAGGAACAGGCCGATGCGAATCATCCAGGCCGGGCGCAACTGCTTGTGATGAGGTAGCCGAAACCGCATCGGCCAGATGATGTGAGGGGCGGCACGCAGCAGCACCTCGCGCTCTTCGAGCGACTCGTGGACCAGTTTGAACTGCCAGGTTTCGAGATATCGCAGACCACCATGGATGAGCTTGGTACTGGACGAAGAAGTCGCACCGCCAATGTCTGCCTGGTCACACAGGACCACTGACAGACCTCTGCCTGCTGCATCCGCGGCTATGCCGGCTCCATTGACACCTGCTCCGACTACCAGCAAGTCAGTTTGTATAACGCCTGATTGATCCGGCACTTTGTCCCCCTGTACACCGTTTACGTATCGAACGTATGTTATAGTAGCACGCAACAATAAGCGAAAAAGGAGGCCGGTGCGATGGAAACGGAAAACACCTATGAGTGACTATCTGTTGGCTATTGATCAGGGAACGACAAGCAGTCGGGCCATCATTTTCACGCGGAATGGCGAGCGCGTCGCAGTTGGTCAGCACGATTACCCACAACACTACCCCAATGACGGATGGGTCGAGCATGAAGCCGAAGATATCTGGACAACAACTGTCCAGAGCTGTCGTGAGGCTCTCACTGCCAGTGGAATCCAGCCGTCAAAATTGGCCGGTATCGGTATCACCAACCAACGCGAGACCACGCTGATCTGGGATCGTCGCAGCGGCAAACCCATCCATAAAGCCATCGTCTGGCAGGATCGTCGCACTGCAGCCTTCTGTGAGAAGCTTCGATCACGCCTTGAGCGTGAGGGACGTCCCGATCTCGTCCAGAAAAAAACCGGCCTTCTTATCGACTCCTATTTCTCGGCCAGCAAGATCCACTGGCTGCTTGAAAACGTGACCGGCGCACGCGACGCGGCAAAGGCAGGGCATCTCGCTTTTGGCACAATCGACACTTTCCTGTTGTGGCGCCTGACTGGCGGCAAGGAACACAGCACCGACGCCACGAACGCCTCTCGCACCATGCTGTTCAATATCCAGACGCAGCAATGGGATGAAGAATTACTGGATCTGTTTGATATCCCAGCCTCTTTGCTACCTCAGGTTAAGGATTGCGCTGCCGACTTTGGGCAAACCTCGTCTGAGCTGCTGGGCGCGCCCGTGCCAATCTGCGGCATGATTGGAGACCAGCAGGCTGCAGCGTTCGGGCAGGCCTGTTTTCAACCTGGTATGGCAAAGAGTACATATGGCACTGGCTGTTTTTTGCTGATGAATTCCGGCGAACAAATTCTGGAATCTCGCCACAACCTGCTTGCTACCGTGGCCTACCGGCTTGACGACAAGCCTGTATACGCACTGGAAGGCAGCATCTTCATGGCAGGTGCCACCATGCAGTGGCTGCGCGATAAACTTGGCCTGTTCAAGTCAGCAGCAGAAACTGAGGCCCTGGCCAATCAGGCTGACCCTGGATTGTCTGTCATGCTGGTGCCAGCATTCACTGGCCTGGGAGCGCCCTGGTGGGATGCCGATGCGCGTGGTGCGATTTTCGGTTTGACACGTGACGCAGGTATCCCAGAGATCGTTGCTGCCGCACTGATGTCGGTGGCCTATCAGACCAAGGACCTGCAAAAGGCCATGGAGTCAGATGGTCAGCGTCCAACCATGCTGCGCGTAGACGGCGGTATGGCAGACAACAATTTTGCGATGCAACGACTTGCCGATTTATTGGGCGGCCCTGTCGACCGACCACAGATCACGGAGACAACCGCCCTTGGCGCCGCCTTTGTAGCAGGTCTGCAGGCTGGCCTGTATGGCTCACTCGAAGACATTTCAGTGCTGTGGCAGCTGGAGCGTCAGTTCGAGCCTACCCAGCCGAAAGAGTGGCGCGACGCTCAGTACGCCCGCTGGCTGGACGCCGTGCGCAGAACCCGGAGCCAGTCATGAGAACCTTGCATCTTATTCGGCATGGCGAAACAAACTGGAATCGCGAGCGGCGCGCACAGGGACAGCAGGAATCTGTTCTGACTGACACCGGCCGTGAGCAGGCCAGACAACTGCGACAGGCATTACGCGACATTCCAGTGCAGGCTGTTTTTGTCAGCAGCAGTCAGCGCGCCCGCGAAACGGCCGAGATCGCGTTCAGCGAGCGAGGCGTGCCAATGGAATATTGCGACCTGCTCAGGGAAATCAATATGGGACCCTGGGAAGGACAACTGTATGCAGACATCCAGAAAAACGATCCGCAGCGCTATCATGCATTCTGGAATCAACCTGATGCGTTTTTGCTGAGCGGTGCGGAGACCTTTGCCGACATCCAGCATCGAGCGCTGAGCAGACTGGAAAAAATACTGGCAGAAACTGATGCAGGACATATCGCGATCGTCAGCCACGGCGTCTGGATAAAATCGCTGCTGTGTGCAATCGAAGGCCGCGACCTTGCTGATCTGTGGCAACCTCCTGCCATGCATAACTGTGCACGCAGTACGATACAAATCCAGCGCGACGGCAGTCGTCGTATAACTCTCTATTGCGACAAACCTTACGAACACCCTTCCGTGGAGATTCAAAATGAGCACTGAAAACAAGACTAAAGCCGGATTACCGTTAATCTTGACGGTATTAGCGGGCATTGCAGGTATCGGTCTGGGATTGACCGCCCTGGCTGCACCTGTCGGTGTCTGGCTGCAGGCCTGGGACTTCCGCCAGGGTTTCTCCATTTTGCGTTCAGCCCAGCCACTGGTGGCCTGGATAACGATAGGCTGCGCGCTGGCGACCGTCATCGTCTTTGGACTGGGGCGTCGGCAGAGTGACAGCAATGCCGGCCGAAACACTGCCATTTGCCTGGCTGCGACAGTGGTTGCGGCAATCGCCTGGTACGTTCCCCAGTCCTATCTTCCGGGCGCGGGTCGCACGATTCCTCCGATCCATGACATCAGCACGGATGTGGCCAATCCGCCGCAGTTTGTTGATGTGCTGCCACTAAGAGGCAGCAACAGCAACCCGACAGTCTATGGCACCGGCAACCCCAACTACACACCTGAGCAGCATGCAGAACTGCAACTTGAAGCCTATCCAGATGTGAGCACTCAGACATTCTCAGAGCCTGTCGATGTTGTGTTTGAACGCGCATTGGCGGCAGTCGACGCATTGGGCTGGGAGCTGGTGTCTCAGGTGCCTGATGAGGGGCGCATTGAGGCCACTGATACAACCTTCTGGTTCCGCTTCAAGGATGATGTCGTCATACGGATTCAGGAGACAGAGGACGGTACGACGGAACTGGATGCTCGTTCAACTTCCCGCGTTGGTCTGAGTGACGTCGGCAAAAATGCCGAGCGGCTGCGGGCTTTTTTTGCTGAACTATGAATGAAGTTCCGGTAGGCTTGTCCGCTGGATCCGGTTGCTGCCTGCAGGGTGGCAACCGGGACACTCTGGCCAACCGTCAACGGCATAAAATCGCGAGACCGAATTGAATCACACTAAACCCTCACCCCAATCCCTTCGGGACCGACTGATAAACGACGCGACGTCGACTCGCCCCCGGGCATTGCTTATTTTCTTGGCGATCGCAGTCACCTGCCTGTCTCTGTCCCAGTTAAGCAGCTGGCTGGTAAACAGCTCACTGTCTATTGGCAGCAGTGTGGCCGTAGTCGATGGCGTGTTTAATGTCACTCACGTGCGCAATCTGGGCGGTGTTTTCGGAATGGCGCAGGGCAAAGGCTGGCTGTTTGCGCTTTTCAGTATCGCACTGATATCAGTTCTTTGCTGGTACCTGGTGAAAGGAAAACAGGTTCGCCAATACGAGTTCATATTTTTCGGCTTTGTCGCCGGAGGCGGAATCAGCAATATCCTTGATCGGCTAATCTACGGAAGTGTTGTCGACTTTATTGATATCCGCGCAATCCCATTCTGGAACTACGTCTTTAATACTGCCGACGTATTCATCCACGTCGGACTTTGGCCTCTGTTATTTATTGGCCTGTTCTGGCACAGGGACTGAATTGTCAGGCCCCAACTGAACTGGTCCGTTTCTGCTTTCTAAGGCAGCACGTCCTGCAGCGCGGCCATCAGCAAACGCACATGGGTGGCGTCCGCGCTATGTCCCATCAATCCAATACGCCAGATTTGGCCCGCCAGCGGACCCAGGCCTGCGCCAATTTCCAGGTTCCAGTCGCTCAGTAGCGCATTTCTGATCGCTGTCTCATCCACTCCCTCAGGAACCTTGACAGCATTAAGCTGGGGCAGTCGCGACTCTTTTGCCACAGCCATCTGCAGCCCCATCGCTTCCAGACCTTCAACCAGCGTGTGGTGGTGCTGCGCATGCCGAGCCCAGGACTGTTCAAGCCCTTCTTCCTCCAGAATGCTAAGAGCCTCATGGAGAGCATACATGGCATTAACTGGCGCCGTATGATGATAGCTGCGCTTTTGCCCGCTCCCCCAATAATCCATTATCAGATTCATATCCAGGAACCAGCTTTGCACACGTTCGCGTCGACTCTTGATTCGCTCTACTGCTCTGGGGCTAAAACTGACTGGAGAGATACCTGGCACACAGGACAGGCACTTTTGTGTGCCGGAATAGATCGCGTCGATCTCCCACTCATCGACTTTAAGTTCGATACCACCCAGCGAGGTAACGGCGTCGACTATTGCAAGACAGTCATGTCGATGCGCCAGCGCGGCCAGTGACTTTGCGTCACTGCGCACACCTGTTGACGTTTCAGCATGAACAAATGCCACGGCTACAGCATCCGGGTTGGCCAACAGGGCTTCCTCGACTTTGCCGGGATCGACAGCTGCCCCCCACTCTGAGCTAACCATTACCGCAGTGCCACCGCAGCGCTCGACGTTTTCTTTCATTCGCCCGCCAAAAGCACCATTTTGGCAGACAATTACTTTGTCTCCTGCTTGCACAAGATTTACAAAAACCGCTTCCATCCCAGCTGAACCTGGTGCTGAAACGGGCAAAGTAAGCTCATTTTCTGTCTGAAAGGCATATTGCAGCAGCCGCTTGATATCATCCATCAATCCGATGAAGGCGGGATCAAGATGACCAATAGTTGGACGGCCAAGAGCCTCCAGCACACGCGGACTGACATCAGAAGGACCCGGCCCCATCAAAACCCTGTGTGGTGGATGGAATGTCTTGGTCATATGCTCCTCCCAAACAAAAAAGCCGGGACACAGTCCCGGCTTTTTTGTATTTGAACGCAGAAAATTATCCGCGACATCAATACAGCTTGCTTCAGTCTTCAGCGCCTTCCTCAGCGCTTACACCTGCCGGACGATCCACCAGCTCTACATAAGCCATAGGTGCTTTATCACCAGCGCGGATACCACATTTCAGGATACGGATGTAGCCACCAGGACGACCCTGGTAACGCGGACCGAGATCCGTGAACAGCTTACCGACGGCAGACTTGCTACGCAGACGGCTGAAAGCCAGACGACGGTTGGCAACGCTATCCGTCTTGGCCAGGGTAATCAGAGGCTCCGCAACCATACGCAGCTCTTTTGCCTTGACGACAGTGGTCTTAATAATTTCGTGCTCAACCAGCGAGGCAGTCATGTTACGGAACATGGCCTTACGGTGCGCAGAGTTTCTGTTCAACTGACGTCCACTATGACGATGACGCATATCTACAATTCCTATTTCAACCGCAGCCTCACGGCTGACTCGCTATAGTATTTTAATCCGATGACGGTATTACTTGTCTTCTGTACGCAGGCTAGCCGGCGGCCAGTTTTCAAGACGCAGGCCCAGTGAAAGTCCACGAGTAGCCAATACGTCTTTAATTTCTGTAAGCGACTTTTTACCCAGATTTGGAGTCTTCAGCAGTTCAACTTCTGTGCGCTGAATCAGGTCGCCAATATAATAAATATCTTCCGCTTTCAGACAGTTTGCAGAACGAACTGTCAGCTCCAGGTCATCGACCGGACGCAACAGAATCGGGTCAATCTCGTCTTCGGGCTCTTCCGGTGCTGCAGCTTCCTGGCTTTGCAGGTCAACAAACACAGCCAGCTGGTGCTGCAGGATTGTTGCTGCGCGACGGATCGCTTCTTCTGGATCAATTGTACCGTTCGTACGCAGATCGATAATCAGCTTGTCCAGGTCAGTACGCTGCTCTACTCGAGTGCTCTCAACAGAGTAGGCAACGCTCAGCACCGGACTGTAAGTGGCGTCCAACTGCAGACGACCAACAGCGCGAGTCTCATCGTCATCATGACGTCGAGAATCGGCAGGAACATAACCTCGGCCTTTACGTACCACCAGTCGCATGTTCAGCTCACCTGAACCATTCAGGTTGGCAATCTCGTGCTCCGGATTGACGATCTCGACATTGTGGTCGGTCTCGATATCAGCAGCTGTGACAACGCCAGGGCCTTTCTTGCTCAGGTTGAGCACGGCCTCGTCCTGGCCGTTCAGAATCACTGCAACACCTTTCAGGTTCAGCAGGATCTCAATAACGTCTTCACGAACGCCTTCGATACTGCTGTACTCGTGCACAACACCATCGATTTCAACTTCTTCCACTGCACAACCAGGCATGGAAGACAGCAGGATTCTTCTTAATGCGTTCCCCAGAGTATGGCCGAAACCACGCTCAAGAGGCTCAAGCACCACTTTGGAATGATACTTGTCAAACTCTTCTACCTTGATCAACTGTGGTGTAAGAAAATCCGACAACGAAATCTGCATGGGGTCACCCTTAACAATTAGCCCGGTAATGTTTAACTCTACTTCCGAATAACGCCTGTTTAAGCAGGTTTACTTGGAGTAAAGCTCGACGATCAGGTTTTCGTTAATATCCGCTGAGAGATCAGCACGGTCTGGCTTGCGGGTAAACTGACCTTCCAGTTTGCCCGAATCGACAGTGATCCACTCAACCGGCGTACGCTGGTTGGCAAGCTCCAGCGCTGACTTGATCCGCAGCTGTTCTTTGGATTTCTGACGAACAGCAACGACATCACCGGGATTAACCTGATAAGACGGCACATTAACAACGCTACCGTTAACAGTGATCGATTTGTGAGACACCAACTGGCGCGACTCAGCGCGAGTTGCTCCGAATCCCATTCGGTACACAACGTTATCCAGTCGCGACTCAAGCAACTGCAGCAGGTTTTCGCCTGTTGCGCCCTTACGACGGGCTGCTTCCTTGTAATACGTGCGGAACTGACGCTCGAGTACGCCGTAGATGCGTCGTACTTTCTGCTTTTCACGCAGCTGAACGCCGTAGTCAGACAGACGGCCGCGTCGTGCACCGTGCTGACCCGGAATCGTTTCCGCCTTGCACTTGCTGTCGAGCGGGCGAACGCCGCTCTTCAGGAACAGATCGGTTCCTTCGCGTCGTGCGAGTTTACATTTGGGGCCTAGATAGCGGGCCATACACTGACTCCTGTTTTCTAAATCTCGGTTATTAGCCGGAATAAGCTATTACTGATCCTACGACTCTCGCCTTTAGACGCGACGCTTTTTCGGGGGTCGACAACCGTTGTGGGGAATCGGTGTCACATCAGTGATCACACCCACTTTCAAGCCACAGGCGTTCAAGGCACGCACTGCCGACTCACGGCCAGGGCCAGGACCATTGACCTTAACATCCAGGTTTTTCAGACCATAAAGCTCGATGGCAGTCTTACCCGCACGCTCCGCAGCAACCTGAGCGGCAAATGGCGTACTCTTACGCGAACCGCGGAAACCAGAACCACCAGATGTAGCCCAGCTCAGAGCGTTGCCCTGGCGGTCAGTGATGGTAACGATGGTGTTGTTGAACGACGCATGAATGAATGCAATTCCGTCAATAACGGCTTTTCTTGCCTTCTTTTTAGGCGCTGCTTTAGCTGCTGGCTTAGCCATAGAAAATTCCTGAATAAGATTAAAGCGTATTGTCTCTAAATATTATTTGCGAATCGGCTTGCGCGGACCCTTACGTGTACGGGCGTTAGTCTTGGTGCGCTGACCACGTACTGGCAGTGACCGGCGATGACGAATACCGCGGAAACAGCCAAGGTCCATCAATCGCTTGATGCTCATGGATACTTCACGACGCAGGTCACCTTCTACAGTGAACTTGCCAACCTCGGCACGCACATTGTCGAGTTCTTCCGGTGACAGTGCACTGGTTTTTGTCGAAGGAGCGATGCCCACGCGTTCACAAATCAACTTAGCGCGCGTGGCACCAATCCCGAAGATATAACTCAGGGAAATAACCAGGTGCTTGTTATCTGGTATGTTGACACCGGCAATACGTGCCATAGCTTGACTCCAATCTTTTAATTTACGCGTTTACCAGAGAACCTGGACCCCTAAATTCAGGGGCGCAAAGGATATACTCTGGCGAATTAAAAATCAACCAGTGCTTAACCCTGGCGCTGCTTGTGACGAGGCTCTGCTTCGCAGATCACTCGTACTACTCGGTTGCGCTTGATCACCTTGCACTTACGGCAGATTTTCTTGACTGATGTTCTGACTTTCACTTTCTACTCTCCATTCAACGTCGGGTATCGCCCGAGACGCTCTAAATTCAAGTTCCCGACGGCCTAGCGGCCTCGACCGAAACTACCCAAATTGGACTTTTTCATAAGAGAATCATACTGATGCGACATCAGATGCGCCTGTACCTGTGACATAAAGTCCATGCTTACGACCACAACAATCAACAGCGCGGTGCCGCCCAGGTTAAACGGTACATTCGCCATCATCTGAAAGAAATTCGGCAACAGACACACGATGGTGATGTAGATCGCACCAAACATGGTCAGTCGCGTCAGAACAGCATCAATGTACTTGGCTGTCTGCTCACCGGGACGGATACCCGGGATAAATGCACCTGAACGCTTCAGATTATCCGCTACATCTTTCGGGTTAAACACCAGCGCGGTGTAAAAGAAACAGAAAAAGATGATCATCGCGCTGAACAGAATCACGTACAGAGGCTGACCCGGACCAATCAGCAGCGCGAGATCCTGCAGCCATTCGGCTCCTTCACTCTGTCCAAACCACTGTCCGATGGAAGCCGGAAACAGCAGGATACTGCTGGCGAAAATCGCCGGAATTACGCCCGCCATATTAACCTTGAGAGGCAGATGGCTGGACTGTGCCTGATAAAGCTTGTTGCCCTGCTGACGCTTGGCGTAGTTCACCGTTATGCGACGCTGTCCGCGCTCGATAAACACAATACCTGCAATAACGATGACCGCGATTATGGCCACCACAAACAACAGCAAGCCGCTGATCTGACCTTCATACGCCTGTGACAGCGAACTGCCGATTGCGGCTGGCAGACCTGCCACGATGCCAGCGAAGATCAGCATGGAGATGCCGTTACCTACGCCACGCTCGGTAATCTGCTCACCCAGCCACATCATGAACATGGCACCTGTCACCAGCGACACAATAGCCGTAAAGGTGAAGCCCAGACCCGGGTTGTAAGCCATCGGTGCCAGCAGACCAACGGCCATGCCAGTACCCTGCACAATCGCCAGCGCCAAGGCACCATAACGGGTATACTGCGTTATCTTGCGACGACCGGACTCACCCTCTTTCTTCAGCTGTGCCAGGTAAGGGTTTACCGCACTCAGGAGCTGCATGATGATCGACGCGGAGATATACGGCATGATGCCCAGGGCAACAATACTCATGCGCTCCAGCGCACCACCAGAGAACATGTTGAACAGACCGAGGAACGTACCTTCGTTCTGACTGAACATATTCGCCAGCTGCGCTGGGTCGATACCAGGAACCGGTATATGCGTGCCGACACGATAGACAAATATGGCAAACAGCAGGAACAGCAGACGAGCCTTCAGCTCACCCAGTCCCGCTCCAATCCCTTCACCTGACATATTGGGTTTCTTTGCCATCTTTAATCAATCAGCTCTTTCGGTAGTTGCAAAATTAAGCGCTAGCCTTTTTGGTTTTTTTCTTTCCTGCGTACTCAGGTACAACAGGATCGATCACCTTGCCACCAGCCGCTTCGATTGCCTGACGCGCACCTTTGGTGACACGCAGACCTTCTACAGTAACAGCTTTGGTCACGTCACCAGAAAGCATGATCTTAACGCGCTTGATGCCACCGTTGATCAGGTTGGCAGCTCGCAGTGTTTCGATACTTACAATGTTGCCTTCCAGCGCATTCAGTTCGCTGGTGCGAACTTCGCCAGTCACACGACCAACACGTGAGCTGAAACCAAACTTCGGCAGACGACGCTGCAAAGGCATTTGACCGCCTTCGAAACCTGGACGTACAGTACCGCCGCTGCGTGACTTTTGACCTTTGTGACCTGTACCACAGGTCTTGCCCCAGCCGCTTCCGATACCGCGTCCAACGCGCTTCGGAGACTGGGTGCTGCCCTCTGCAGGGCTCAATGTATTCAAATGCATCTGTTAACCCTCAACTTGCAGCATGTAGCTGATCTTGTTGATAATGCCGCGGACAGCAGGCGTGTCCTGCAGCTCCACAGTCTGGTGCATACGACGCAGACCCAGACCTTTCAGGCACTGACGATGACGCTCCATCGTGCCGATCGGACTGCGAACCAGCGTAACTTTAACTGTTTTGTTGGCCATAACGCTTAACCCAGGATCTCTTCAAGTGTCTTACCACGCTTGGCTGCAACGCTCTCAGCCGCACGCATCTCTTTCAATCCCTTGAACGTCGCGTTAACAACGTTGACCGGATTGGTTGAACCGTAACATTTAGCCAGAACGTTCTGGATACCAGCGAGTTCCAGCACCGCACGCATCGCACCACCGGCGATGATACCGGTACCTTCAGATGCTGGCTGCATGTAGATCTTGGACGCGCCATGACGCGCCTTGACCGGATACTCCAGTGTATTACCGTCCAGCGACACGGAAATCATGTTGCGACGTGCGGCTTCCATGGCCTTCTGGATCGCCAATGGCACTTCACGTGCTTTGCCGCGACCGAAGCCTACTCGACCGTTACCGTCACCTACTGCGGTCAACGCAGTAAAGGCGAAAATACGACCACCTTTAACTACTTTGGCGACACGGTTTACCTGGATGAGTTTCTCCTGCAAACCTTCTTCGTTCTTTTTCGCCTCGTCTCTCAGTGCCATAGTTCTAAACCCTTAAAATTCCAAGCCGCCTTCACGTGCCGCATCAGCCAACGCTTTGATTCGACCATGATAGTTGTAACCGGAACGATCGAACGCCACTTTGCTTACGCCAGCCTGCTTGGCCCGTTCAGCAATCAGTGCGCCGATTTTGCCGGCCGCTTCAACGTTTCCTGTTGCCTTACCACGCAGGTCTTTTTCAACTGTGGAGGCAGAAGCCAACACTACATTGCCTTCAGGGGCAATGATCTGCGCATAGATATGGCGCGGAGTACGATACACGCACAATCGGTTTACACCGAGCTCCGCTATTTTTGCTCTGGTACGTCGTGCGCGACGGATACGAGCTACTTTTTTATCGTTCATAATGTCACGCCCTACTTTTTCTTGGCTTCTTTTCTGTAAACATTCTCATCCGCGTAGCGAATACCCTTGCCCTTGTAAGGCTCCGGTGGACGGAACTTGCGGATCTCAGCGGCTACCTGGCCAAGCAGTTGCTTGTCAGCCGAATTCAGTACGATTTCGGTCTGAGAAGGTGTGTCTGCTGTGACACCGGCTGGCAGCTGATAATCGATCGGATGAGAATACCCAACTGTAATATTGACAGTGTTGCCCTGTGCCTTGGCTCGATAACCAACGCCCTGCAACTGCAGCTTGCGCTGAAATCCTTCGCTTACGCCAACAACCATGTTATTGACGAGTGCGCGGAATGTACCAGCCATCGCAACTGCTTCGCGAGACTGGTTCTTCGCGGACACGCGCAGGACTTCACCGTCTTTCTCGATCTGCACATAGTCATGCAGGTCAAGATTAAGACTGCCTTTGCTGCCTTTGACAGTGATCGCTGAACCAGCGATTGTTGTCTCCACGCCTTTGGGCAGCGAAATCGGATTTTTTGCTACTCTGGACATAATCGTGCTCTATAAACTGTTAGTAAGAATCGTGTGTATCAGAATACCGTACACAGAACTTCACCACCGATGCCGGCAGCACGTGCTTGCTTGTCTGTCATCAACCCTTTATTGGTTGACACAATCACAATGCCCAGTCCCTGACGGTTGCGGGGCAGCTCTTCTTTGCCCATGTACTGACGCAGACCAGGACGGCTGACTCGTTTGATTTCTTCGATAACCGGCTTGCCCTGATAGTACTTCAGATCAATGACCAGTTCGCGCTTGGCGCTGACATCGTCACTGACTGAGTAACCACTGATGTAACCCTCATCCTGAAGAACGTTGCAAATGGCAACTTTCAGCTTGGACGCGGGCGCGCTCACCTGGGACAAGCGGGCCATTTGTGCATTTCGAATGCGTGTCAGCAAATCTGCAATAGGATCTGACATACTCATAATAAATTTCTCCGCTTACCAGCTTGCCTTGGTCAGTCCCGGCACATCACCACGCATCGCTGCTTCACGCAGCTTGTGACGACAAATACCAAATTTACGATATACACCGTGGGGACGACCGGTGATACGGCAACGCTTCTGTTGACGAACAGGGCTTGCATCGCGTGGCTGCTTCTGCAACTGGATCTGCGCCTGCCACTTGTCATCTTCACTGGCATTCACATCAGCGATGATTGCTTTCAGGGCAGCTCGCTTGGCAGCAAACTTGGCAACTGTGCGCGTACGTTTCTCTTCACGTGCAACCATTGAGGTCTTGGCCATCTTTACGACTCCTTGGCGGCAGCTTTGCCGGTCAATGCTTTAAATGGGAAGCGCATCGCCGTCAGCAGGGCGCGTCCTTCTTCGTCGTTCTGTGCAGTAGTGGTGATGGTAATATCCAGACCACGCAGCTTGTCGACTTTGTCGTATTCAATTTCCGGGAAGATGATCTGTTCAGTTACACCCATGGCGTAATTACCACGACCATCAAACGCCTTTGGATTCAGACCGCGGAAGTCACGAATACGCGGAATCGCGATATCAACCAGACGATCCAGGAATTCGTACATACGCTCGCCGCGCAGTGTGACCTTGCAGCCAATAGGCCAGCCAGCACGAATCTTGAATCCGGCAATGGATTTACGCGCTTTGGTGATTACCGGCTTCTGACCACTGATCATGGTCAATTCAGCGACGGCGTTATCCAGCAACTTCTTGTCGCCGACGGCCTCACCTACACCCATATTCAGTACCACTTTAGTGATACGGGGCACACGCATCGGATTGTCATACCCGAACTGTTTGGTCAGTGTGGGTACTACGTCACTTTTGTAAAATTCTTTCAACTGAGCCATGTTGGCGACCTGAGTTTCCGTTAATCAATGACTTTGTTAGTGGACTTGAAAATCCGCTTTTTCTTTCCATCTTCAACCTGAAAGCCGACGCGGTCAGCTTTGTTGGTCTCCGGATTGAAGATCGCTACATTGGAAACATCCAGCGCAGCTTCCTTCTCAACGATACCGCCTGCGATACCCGCATTGGGGTTAGGCTTGGTGTGTCGTTTTACAATATTGATACCACCGACAATCACCTTGGTTTCACCGACCAGGCGCGTTACGGTTCCCCGCTTGCCCTTGTCTTTTCCGGCGATGACGATTACTTCATCATTAGCTTTAATCTTACGCATATTCCGCGGCCTCGATATCTGTCACAGCACTTCTGGTGCCAGGGAGATGATTCGCATGAACTTTTCAGTTCGCAATTCACGCGTCACAGGCCCAAACACACGAGTACCGATAGGCGCCTGCTGGTTGTTCAACAGAATCGCGGCATTGTCATCAAACTTGATCAACGAGCCATCAGTTCTGCGAACACCTTTCTTCGTGCGAACAACGAGTGCTGAAAGCACCTGTCCCTTTTTAACTTTGCCTCGGGGAATCGCTTCTTTCACTGTCACTTTGATGACATCCCCGATGCGGGCATAACGACGATGAGAGCCACCGAGCACTTTGATACACATTACTCGCTTGGCACCACTGTTATCTGCCACATCTAAATATGACTGTACCTGAATCATCGATTCTCTCCGAACCCTTAAACTGTCGCTTTAGCAACAACGCCGACTGGCGCCAGAAACCCATTTACCGCCAGAATCAGATCTGCGTTGCACGCTCATCTATTGATACCAAAGACCAGGTCTTGGTCTTGGAGATCGGTCTGACTTCTTTAACTGTAACTCGATCACCTTCGCGACAATCGTTGTTCGCATCGTGCGCATGCACTTTTGAAGAGCGAGTTATGAACTTTCCATACACCGGGTGCTTAACCCGACGCTCGATCAGCACAACAATGGACTTGTCCATCTTGGCGCTGACAACTTTGCCGGTCACAACGCGACCAGTCTGTACTGCTTCTGTTTCATTAAGCGACATAATCAGGACCCACTTTTCTGCTTTTCAGTAATGATGGTCTTAATCCGGGCAATATCCTGCTTTACTGCAGAAAGCACATGAGTCTGTGCCAGTTGCCCGGTCCGCTTCTGAATCCTGTAGTTGAACTGGTCACGATACAGGCCATTGAGCTGCTCGTTCAGCTCAGAAACTGACTTTTCTCGCAATTCGCTGGCTTTCATCACATTACCGTCCGTTTTACAAAAGTGGTTTCAAACGGCAGCTTGGCAGCAGCCAGTTGAAACGCTTCGCGCGCCAGACCTTCGTCTACGCCTTCGATCTCAAACATCACACGACCGGGCTGAATCTGGGCGACCCAGTACTCCACGCTACCCTTACCTTTACCCTGACGAACCTCAAGAGGCTTCTGGGTAATTGGCTTGTCGGGGAAAACCCGAATCCAGATTTTACCGCCACGCTTTACGTGACGAGTCATGGCACGACGGGCAGCTTCGATCTGACGTGCAGTCAGGCGGCCACGACCCAGGGCTTTCAGGCCAAATTCGCCGAAATCCACTTTGCTGCCACGATGAGACAGACCGCGGTTACGGCCCTTCATCATCTTTCTAAATTTAGTACGCTTTGGTTGTAACATCTTGGCCTATCCTCTACTTGGACGCTTTCTGGGGAGCCGCAGGGGCTTCCTTGTGGCCAAGGATCTCGCCTTTGAAAATCCAGACCTTAACGCCAATGATCCCGTAAGTTGTGCTAGCCTCTGAAGTCGCGTAGTCGATATCGGCACGCAGTGTGTGCAATGGCACACGACCTTCCCGATACCATTCCGTTCGGGCAATTTCCGCACCGCCCAGACGACCGCTGACCTGAATCTTGATACCTTCCGCACCCTGGCGCATAGCGTTCTGTACAGCGCGCTTCATGGCGCGACGGAACATGACACGTCGCTCCAACTGCTGCGAAACGCTGTCAGCAACCAGTTGCGCATCGAGGTCAGGCTTACGGATCTCTTCGATATTGATATGAACCGGCACGCCCATCTTGGCAATCAGAGCGGTTCTCAGCGTCTCTACATCTTCGCCTTTCTTACCAATCACGATACCTGGACGGGCTGTGTGAATGGTAATGCGGGCTGTCTGCGCCGGACGTTCGATATCAACACGTGAAACAGACGCATTGGCAAGTTGCTTGCGGATGTAATCACGCACCTGCAAATCAACCAGCAAATGCTCAGCATAATCTTTGCCTTCGGCAAACCACACTGATGTGTGCTTTTTAACTATACCAAGCCGAATTCCGGTTGGATGTACTTTCTGACCCATCCTGATCTCCTACTTATCGGCTACTTTAACGGTGATGTGACAGGTACGCTTCAGAATGCGATCGGCACGGCCTTTGGCACGTGGACGGATTCGCTTCATGGACATACCTTCGTCGACGTAGATAGTGGAGACACGAAGCTCGTCCACATCCGCCCCTTCATTATGCTCGGCATTCGCAATCGCAGAGTTCAACACTTTCTTGATGACATCAGCACCTTTCTTTGGGCTGAAGGTCAGCAACTGAAGTGCCTCTTCGACATTCTTGCCGCGGATCTGATCGGCTACCAATCTCGCCTTCTGGGCAGAGAGCCGAGCGCCGCGCAATATTGCTACAACTTCCATCTCAATTTCCCCACTTATCAGCGCTTGGCTTTCTTGTCTGCCGCGTGACCGCGATAGTTACGCGTCAGCGCGAATTCACCCAGCTTGTGACCAACCATGTCTTCGGTCACAAAAACCGGCACATGCTGCTGTCCATTGTGCACAGCCAGCGTCAGCCCGAGCATATCTGGAGAAATCATCGAGCGTCGTGACCAGGTCTTAATAGGACGCTTGTCATTAGCATCGCGTGCTGCCTGCACTTTTTTCATTAAATGAAGGTCTATGAAGGGACCTTTTTTCAGTGAACGTGGCACTTTAATTTCCTCTGTTGTCAGGCCTTATCGGCTAGCATTTCTGCGGCGGACGATCATATTGGTCGTGCGCTTGTTAGTTCTGGTCTTGTAGCCCTTGGTCGGCTTACCCCATGGCGTCACTGGGTGACGACCACCAGAGGTACGACCTTCACCACCACCGTGCGGGTGATCAACCGGGTTCATGGCCACGCCACGTACCGTCGGTCGAATACCACGCCAGCGTTTGGCACCGGCTTTACCCAGGGAGCGCAGGCTGTGCTCAGAGTTGGAAACCTCTCCCAGCGTTGCGCGACAATCGGCCAGCACTTTGCGCATCTCACCAGACTTCAGACGCAGCGTGACGTGATTACCCTCTTTAGCCACCAGCTGCACCGAGCCGCCAGCGCTTCGCGCGATCTGAGCACCTTTACCCGGCTTCAGCTCAACGCAATGAACAGTACTACCCAGCGGGATGTTGCGCAGCGGCAGACAGTTACCTGTCTTGATCGGCGCCTCATCACCCGAGACCAGCGTGTCTCCAGCAGAAATCTTGGCCGGCGCAATAATGTAACGGCGCTCGCCATCGGCGTAGAGCAGCAACGCAATGTTGGCCGTACGGTTGGGGTCATACTCAAGACGCTCAACCTTGGCTACGATGCCGTCTTTATCACGACGGAAATCGATAATTCGGTACTTTTGCTTGTGACCACCGCCCGCATGACGACGAGTGATGCGTCCAGCATTGTTTCGACCACCAGTCTTTGACTTGGTCGCCACCAAACCAGCGTAAGGCTCACCCTTGTGCAAATCAGGGTTTACGATTTTTACGACGAACCTGCGCCCTGGCGAGGTGGGTTTACATTTAACAACTGCCATAACCGCGACCCTTTCTTACGCCATCTCCGCAAAGTCAATTTCCTGACCCTGCGCCAGCTTCACGTAAGCCTTTTTCCAGTTTGATTTTTGTCTCAGCTTGCCACGCGCAGTACGCTTGGTCTTGCCCTTGACGTTGAGCACCTGCAGATCTTCCACTGTCACTTTGAACAGTGTTTCAATCGCTTCACGGATCTCAGGCTTGGTTGCGTCATTGGCAACACGGAACGCAACCTGATTGTTGCGATCTGCAATCAGCGCAGCCTTCTCAGATACGTGCGGCCCAACGATAATCGAGTACAGTCTCTGTTGGTTCATGACAACATCTCCTCAACTTTTTTCAGCGCAGGAACAGTCATCAGCACCTTCTCGAAACCGATCAGACTGACCGGATCCAGACCTGACACATCCAATACATCAACGTGACGCAGGTTGCGAGCTGCCAGGTACAGATTTTCTGCCACTTCATCAGCAACGATCAGTACGTTATCCAGCGAAAACTCTTTCAGCTTGCTCGCCAGATCTTTGGTTTTGTGCGTATCAACGCTGAACTGCTCAACAACGACCAGACGATCCTGACGCAGCAACTCAGACAGAATGCTGCGCATTGCACCGCGGTACATTTTGCGATTCAGTTTTTTGCTGTGATCCTGGGGACGCGCAGCGAAGGTTACACCACCGGTACGCCAGATAGGACCACGAGTGGTACCAGCACGCGCACGACCGCTACCCTTTTGACGCCATGGCTTACGGCCACCACCGGCAACTTCGGAACGTGTCTTCTGCTTGACGGTACCCTGACGGGCGCCTGCCATGTAGGTCACGACCGCCTGATGCACCAGCGCTTCGTTAAATTCTTTACCAAACGTTTCTTCTGAAACAGAAACAGTGCCTGCTCCGGCCTTTTTACCGGGCTGCGCAAGATTCAATTCCATCATTGCTTACCCCCTGGATCCGGCTGACTTGACAGAAGGACGCACTACCACGCGTGAGCCAGTAGCTCCCGGAATGGCACCTTTTACCAACAGCAGATTATTTTCGGCATCCACGCGAACGACTTCGAGAGATTGAGTCGTTACGCGCACATCACCCATGTGTCCAGCCATTTTCTTGCCTTTCCAGACACGACCAGGCGTTTGACACTGACCAATTGAACCAGGAGCACGATGAGACAGTGAGTTACCGTGAGTTGCATCCTGTGCGCGGAAATTGTGACGCTTGATGGCGCCAGCGAAGCCTTTACCTTTTGAAGTGCCGGTTACGTCTACACGCTGACCTGCTTCAAACAGAGCAACTGTCAACTCAGTACCGGGGGCGAACTCAGCCAGCTCCTGCTGACCAGCGCGGAATTCCCACAGACCGGCACCAGCCTCTGTTCCAGCTTTCGCGAAGTGACCCGCCAAAGAGCGCGAAACGCGGGAAGCTTTGCGCTCACCCACAGTCACTTGAACGGCGCTGTAGCCATCCACTTCCTCAGTTTTCAACTGAGTAATTCTGTTTGGGCTGACCTCTACCACTGTTACTGGAACGGAATCTCCAGCTTCAGTAAATATACGGGTCATGCCGCTTTTTCGACCGACCAAACCAATCGACATTTTTTGAACCTCATCGTGTACGGGGCTTTAACCCGCTATGGCTGCTATCGCATTACACCATGTTTGCCTGGGGGCTTTTGGACCCCGCCAAGCCAGCTGTTATCAGTTGTTTCAGAGTTGAACCATTACTGAACCATTCTCGCTTCTATCTACAAACCCGGCCTAACACAAAATTCTGGATCACTCAGCCCTTACCCAAGACTGATCTGCACTTCCACACCTGCCGCCAGGTCCAGCTTCATCAACGCATCCACTGTTTTCTCTGTCGGCTCTACGATATCCAGAAGGCGCTTGTGCGTTCTGATCTCGTACTGATCGCGCGCATCTTTATTCACGTGCGGCGATATCAGAATCGTGTAGCGTTCCCTGTTCGTTGGCAGAGGTATTGGCCCTCTTACCTGCGCACCGGTTCGCTTGGCAGTATCGACAATTTCCTGAGTAGACTGATCAATCAGCCGATGATCAAAGGCCTTCAGCCGAATTCTGATACGCTGATTTTGCATCTAGTCTGCTCTCCAAACACTTTTTAAATTAAATACTTACTTTTTTTGTTACCCGGATCCCAGTTGAGGACCGGAAAAAAGGAAGCGGAATTCTAAGGCTGACGCAGCCCCATGTCAAGAAAACTATTTCGTTACAGCAAATTTAGTCTTCTTTGACCCTAACACCGCGAAGCAATAAAAAGAGGCGGCCTATCGACCGCCTCTTTTATGCCTTCACCGACTTACTCGATAATCTTGGATACCACGCCAGCGCCCACAGTACGA